>ERZ773202.1331-NODE-1331-length-16287-cov-5.392127_pt1 | contig 16287 bp, 20 predicted proteins | sample MGYA00580998_ERZ773202 | MGnify/ENA primary metagenome ERZ773202 (study PRJEB29015, sample SAMEA2737803) | human gut metagenome | biome: human gut; feature: human-associated habitat; material: faeces | place: China | collected 2012 ...
TCGCTGTTTTTTTATTACTCCTGCGCGCGGATGAGATTCTTGTAGAAATCGACCGCGCCGGGCAGGCAGCTGTACTCGATGTTCTCATTGATGCCATGCATGCCCTTCATCTGTTCCGGGCCGTAGATCACGGGGGCGAAGCGCACGCAGCTGTCGCAGATCTCCTGATAGAAGTGCGCGTCCGTTGCACCGGTCATGACATAGGGGCTGACAGGCAGACCGGGGAACGTCTCGCCGATGACCCGCTCCACCTGACGGAATGCCTCGCCGTGGATGTCCACGGGCTCGGAGTAGTCGTTCGTGTGCACGACCTCCATCTCCAGACCGTGCTTTTCGGCGAGCCGGCGGATGATGGCCAGGCTCTCCTGCTCGCCCTGGTGCGGGATGAAGCGCATGTTCGCGCCCAGCGTCGCCTCCTGCGGCAGGACGTTGTACGCGTCCGAGCCGGACTGCATCGTGAACGCGATCGTCGTGCGCAGCATCGCCCCCGCCTGCGCCGACACGCGCGGCAGCACGGCCTTCATCAGCGGCGCAAACAGCCAGAGGTTGCCCATCACGAGCCGCAGGCCGAACGGCGCATACGGCGCAAGGCGCGTGAACATGGCCGTGACCTCGGGCAGGAACTTCTTGCGAAACGGCGCGTGCTTTTCCACATCCGTCACGAACGCGGACAGGCGCGCGATGGGGGTGTTCGCCGTCGGGGCGCTGGCGTGGCCGCCGGTGCTGCGGGCGGTGAACTTCACGTCCGCCTTGCCCTTTTCAAACACGCCGACCATGGCGAAGTTGCCGGGGATGCCGCCGATCGGCTCGGTGATGATGCCGCCGCCCTCGTCGCAGACGAGAAACGGCCGCACACCGCGGCGCTGGAGCTCGGCGACGAGCTTCGGCGCGCCGTCGCCCGCCCACTCCTCCGTGCAGGAGGAGGCAATATAAACATCGTTGGCCGGCTCGTATCCGGCGGCGAGCAGCTCCTCGACCGCCTGGAAAAACGCCATGACCGAGCACTTGGTGTCCGATGCGCCGCGGCCCCAGACCTTGCCGTCGGCAATGTCGCCGGAAAACGGCGCGTGCACCCACGTGCCCTCGGCGGGCACGACGTCCTGATGGCTCATGAGCACGATCGGGCGGTCGTGTGCCCGGCCCGGCCAGTAATAGAGCAGGTTTCCGTCAATGTCCGTGCGCGCGAGCTTTTCATGCACGAGCGGGAAGAGCTCGGCCAGCAGCGCGTGGAAGCGCTCGAACTTTTCCGGTTCGCGGACGTTGGCGTGCGACGTGGTGTCGCACCGGATCATGGCCGAGAGCTTCTCGGCGTAGGCCATGGCGCGGTCGGGATCCGGCTGCGGCTGATAGCCGGACGTTTTGCGCGGTGTGAGCGCGGCGTGCGCCACGGCCGCCCCCAGCGGGGCGAGCGGGGCCAGAGCGAGATAACCGGGACGGAACTTCATTTGACATCTGCCTCCTTCTTCTGCTTGCGGTACATGCCGTAGGCAATGCCGATGGCCAGTGCGCCGCTCGGAATAATCATGAAGCTCGTGGAGCTCGTCAGCGCCGGGACGAGCATGAACAGCAGGCTCATCACGACCAGCGGGGCGACCGCGACCTGCACGTTCTTGCGGAAATACTGATACGCCATCGCGCCGAAGAGTGCCGGGACGACGTTGGCAAACGCCGGCTGGAGCACGGGGCTCTGCAGCACGGGCTGCAACGGCACGAGCAGCGCCACGCCGAGCGCGAGCACGACGATGGTCACGAGCGAGGATGTTGCGATCGAGAGCGTCGAGATGATCTCGTTTTCGGCCGTGCCGGTCTTGGTGCCGACGATGTCGCGCGCGTTGACCGCGCACGGGATCTTCATATTGATGAGGTTGCCGGTGATGAAGGCGAGGTAGCCGCCGCCGGCGCCGAGCATCGGCGTGTAGATGAGAAACTCCGCCACGCTGCTGACCGTCCACACGAGGCCGACGGACAAAAAGCCCTTGGCAACGGCGCCCAAATCAGGCATGGCGCCGAGGAACGTGCCGATGAGAAACGGTGCACCGACGAGCAGCACGAGCGTGATCGCGCTCACGATGCGGCCGAGGACATGCGTCCGGCGGTTGAACTGCTCGAGATATGTTTTGCGTTCGGTTTCGTTCATGATGTCCCCTCCTTACAGCCGCACGAGCACGGCCGCCGCCATGCCGATGAGCATACTGCCGGCGATGGAGAAGCTCTCCAGCCAGGCCATGTTCTTTTTCTCTGACAGATACACGAACAGCGCCATCACCGCCGCCGACACGGCCACGACGATCAGCGGCGTCCAGTCGCCGGTGCAGGTGAACAGCCCCTCACCGGACACGAACGCACCGATGTAGCTGCCGATGTACGCACACACGAGGCCGATGAACATGGCCGTCATGGCGCTGTCGCCGAAGCCGACGCCGGAGGCCGACTTGGCCCCGTCGTTGCCGAGGCGCTTGAGGTAGCGCTTGTTGAAGAAGATCGACAGGATCATGCCCCACATGATGCACACGCTCATGAGCAGGGCGATCGTCGTGAAGCCCTGCGGCGTCATCTCGGCGGCGGACAGGGCGTGCATGCCGACCTGCTCGGCCGCGGCCTGGGCGACCTGCGTCTCATAATGCAGCGCGCCGATGACGGACAGGCGCAGCCACGGCCATGGCGTGCCGAGGCTGCCGGACAGGGCGATGACGCCGAGCAGGATGCCCACGCTCGGCAGGACCGAAAACGTGGCGCTCGACGTGATGGCGCGCTTCATGCGCGCGGGGTCGATGCCGATGGCAAGACCCGCGCGGTAAGAGCGCACAAGGAAAATGACGCACACCACCGCAACGAACGCGATGATGCCGCCGCAGATCGCGTACATGGGTACGCTGTTGAGCTGGGCTAAGATGTTGTTCATAGACGTTTCTCCTCTCCGGCGGATGCCGGTCTCTATATGGAAAGGCCCGCATGGCAGCGCCACACGGGCTTTTCACGGCTTATTGCGCACCGCCGACCGGCCCGGACACGGCCGGGCGGATGTTGGATGCGGTCAGGTAAGACTGGAACACCAATATGCCCGCGATGGCTGCCAGCATGAGCTGCTGAGCGCCGGCGCGGTCATCCGGCAGTGCGGTGATGCACAGGAAGGCCGCAAACTGGCTCCAGAAAATGCTCTTGATCGCCTTCGGGCGGCCGTAGGCAAAGCCGGCAAGCTCATAAAACGCGATGAGCGCGGCGCACAGCGCCAGGATCTCGACCGCGTAGGCAGAAATGGTGGGGTTGATGATATTGACCTTATAGCTCACGATCAGCCAGAACGCGAGCAGCACGATCGGCATGGACACGCACACGACGGCGCCGGAGGTTGCCTCGGCATCGCCGGGGGCGAGCATCTGGCGCGCAAACGCCGCGCCCGTCACGATCGCCAGCACGGCCAGCACCCGCTGCAGTCCGGGCGACGAGAGCGTGCCGGAGCTGATCATCAGCCAGGCGCCGCCGACCGCCAGCAGCGCGCCGAGCACGACGCCGCCGATGGTACGCACGCGCTGCGCTGCGGCAAAGGCCGCCGGAAGCGAATCCGGAAAGCTGGTGTGCGGCTGGTTTTTCATCCGGAAGCAGACCACGGCCAGCACGACCGCGGCGATAACGATCATCAGCGCGACGGCATACGGCCAGATGCTGCCGCGCACGGCAAGGCCGGTCTCGGCTTCAAAACAGACCTGATCCTGCAGCCAGCGGAAAAAGGTCCCGAACGCTGCCAGCACGGCCGTGCAGCAGCAGATTACCCAAGCATTTTTGCGCATAACAAACTACCTGTCCCAATACATATTGAATAGACTTATTTTATACTGATTTCCCCCCTGCGTCAAGGCGCAAAACGCCCCCGCAGGGCAGAAAGGAGGCGGCGCGCGTGCGCAAAGTTTTTCTGCTGTCACTGCTGCTCGTGGTGCTCTCGCTCGTGATCCCGTGGCTCGTGGTCACGCTCGGCCCCGCGCCGGAGCCTGCGGCGCAGCCCGTCCCGTCCGTGACGGCGTCGGCCGCCGTCGCGCCCGACAGCGAGACGGCCATCACGGCGCTCAGCGGCGGCGCACTCGTCGAGACGACGATGGCCGACTGGCTGCCCGGCGTCGTGGCCGCCGAGATGCCCGCATCCTTCGCGCCCGAGGCGCTGCGGGCGCAGGCGGTCGCGGCGCGCACGTATATCCTCCAGCGCGTGCGCGGCGGCGCTGCCAACCACCCGGAGGCCGGCGTCTGCGACCAATACACCTGCTGCTGCGCGCGCAAGGACGACGCCGCGCTGCGCGAACAATGGGGCGCGGACTACGCGCGCAACATGGCGCGCATCCGTCAGGCCGTGACCGACACGGACGGGCAGTACCTCACCTACGGCGGGCAGCTCATCCGCGCGGTGTTCCACGCCTCGTCCGCCGGGGCGACCGAGAGCAGCACCGCGCTCTGGAGCGGCGACGCGCCGTATCTCGTGAGCGTGTCCTCCCCCGAGACGGCGCAGGACGTGCCGAACTACGTCTCGACGGCCGAGATCGCGGCCGACGCCGTGCGCACGGCCGTGCTCGACAGCTATCCGGACTGCGTACTCGGCGACGACCCGGGCACATGGTTCGGCACACCGGTACTCGATGACAGCGGCCGCGTGGCGCACATCCCCGTCGGCTCCGAAACGCTCACGGGCGCGCAGGTGCGCGCGCTCTTTTCCCTGCGCTCGGCGGCGTTTTCCGTCGCGTACGGCGGCGGAACGTTCACCTTCACCGTCACGGGCAGCGGCCACGGCGTCGGCATGAGCCAGTACGGTGCGAACGTCATGGCCCTGCGCGGCAGCGGGTACGCTGACATTCTCGCGCACTACTATCCCGGCACGACGCTCATCCGCGCGGAGGGGTAAATATGAAAAAAGAGACGTTCTGAGAACGTCTCTTTTTTCGTTTATCGTGCGTTTACTTCTGCATCGTGGCATCCGTGTACGTGTTCCCGTCCACATAATAGACCGTCACGTCCGCGGTGGCCAGCAGCACGCCCTCGGCGTTGAACACCTCCGCCACGGCAAGGCCGGTCGTGCGGCCCTCCTTGACGACACGGCCATGCGCCACGAGCTTTGGCGTATCCTTAGCCGCACGCAGGAAGTGAATGCTGCTGTCGAGCGACACGGTGATGCGCCCGCCGGTGCGCACGGCGACGCCGGCCGCCACATCGCAGAGCGTGAAGATCAGGCCGCCATGGGCCATATTGAGCGGGTTCATACCGTCCTGCGTCATTTCGACCTCCACGACGCTGGTGCCTTCACCGACCTCGGTGACAACGACGTGATTGTGCGAATTGAAGCCCTCAAATTGATTGTAGCGAAACGGATCGAGATAAATTGCCTTGTTTTCCTCTTGGGTGTTCTGTGTCATGTTGGGGTACGCCTCCGTCCAGATTGCATTCAGGACGTTATCGTACCACGTTCGCGCGTTTTCGTCAAAACAATTTTTCCGTCGCGCACCTCCGCCGTCACGACATCGCCCTGTTGGAGCGTGCCGTCGAGCAGCATGCCTGCCGCCTGGTCGGCGATCGTGCTCTGGATGGCCCGGCGCAGCGGCCGCGCACCGTACACGGGGTCATACCCCGTGGCCGAGAGCGCATCGAGCGCCGCGTCCGGCACCTGCAGCTCCACGCCCGCGTGCTCCATGCGCGTGTTGACCGTGCCGAGCAGCTTTTGCGCGATCTGGCGGATGTTGGCGCGCGTGAGCTTGTGAAAGACGATGATGTCGTCGACGCGGTTGAGAAACTCCGGCCGGAACGTCTTTTTCAGGTCGGACATGACCATGCTGCGGATCTCGGCGTCCGTGCGCCCGGCGCCCTCGCCCGTCTGCTGCGTGAAGCCGAGGCTGCGGCGGCTGTCCGTGATGGCCTTCGCGCCGACGTTCGAGGTCATGACGACGACCGCGTTGCGGAAGTTCACCTTCCGCCCGAGCGAATCCGTGAGCTGGCCGTCCTCCATGACCTGCAGCAGGAGGTTGAACACATCCTCGTGCGCCTTTTCGATCTCGTCGAAGAGCACGACGGAATACGGCTTGCGGCGCACCTTTTCCGTGAGCTGGCCGCCCTCCTCGTGGCCGATATAGCCCGGGGGCGAGCCGATGAGCCGCGAGACGCTGTGCCGCTCCATATATTCCGACATGTCCACGCGGATGAGCGCCTTCTCGTCGCCGAAGAGCGCCTCGGCCAGCGCGCGGCAGAGCTCCGTCTTGCCGACACCGGTCGGCCCGAGGAAGAGAAAACTGCCGATCGGCCGGTTTGGATCGCCGAGGCCGACGCGGCTGCGGCGGATCGCGTTCGAGACCGCGTGCACGGCCTCCTCCTGCCCGACGACGCGGCGGCGCAGCGACGTCTCCATCTGCAGCAGCTGCTTGCTCTCGCTCGAGGTGATGCCCGCGACCGGGATGCCCGTCCAGAGCGAAACGATCTCGGCCACGTCCTCGCCCGTCACGGCGCGCACGGGTCCAGCGTGCGTCTGCTCCCACTGGCTGCGCAGCTGCTCAAGCTCCGTGCGCAGCTTCTGCTCGCGGTCGCGCAGGCGGGCCGCGCGCTCGAAGTTCTGCGCGCGCACGGCGCTCTCCATGTCCGCGGTCGTGTTCGTCAGCTGCATCTCCAGCGCGTGCACCCGCTCCGGCTGCACCAGCGCCTGCATGCGCACGCGCGAGGCCGCCTCATCGACGAGGTCGATGGCCTTATCCGGCAGCCAGCGGTCGCCGATATAGCGCACGGAGAGCGTAACGGCCTTGCGCAGCGCGTCGTCCGTAATGTGCAGGCGGTGGTGCGCCTCGAGCCGCTCGCGCAGGCCGCGCAGGATCAGCAGGCTCTGCTCGGGCGTGGGCTCGGCGATGCGCACGGGCTGAAAGCGCCGCTCGAGCGCCGCGTCCTTTTCGATATACTTGCGGTACTCCTCGAGCGTCGTCGCGCCGATGATCTGCAGCTCGTCGCGTCCGAGTGCGGGCTTGAGGATGTTTGCCGCGTCGATCGCGCCCTCCGCCGAGCCCGCGCCGACGATCGTGTGCAGCTCGTCGATAAAGAGAATGACGTTGCCCGCGCGCTGCACCTCGTGCAGGACGCATTTGACGCGCTCTTCAAAGTCGCCGCGGTACTTCGTGCCCGCGAGCATGGCCGTCAGGTCCACGCTCACGATGCGCTTATTGCGCAGGTCCTCGGGCACGTTGCCGTCCGAAATGCGCTGCGCCAGCCCCTCGGCCACCGCCGTTTTGCCGACGCCGGGCTCGCCGATGAGCACGGGGTTATTCTTGCTGCGGCGCGAGAGGATCTGAATGGCGCGCTCGATCTCCCGGTCGCGGCCGATGACCGGGTCCATCTTCCCGCCGGCGGCCAGCTCCGTGAGGTCGCGGCCGTACTGGTCGAGCGTTTTCGTGTCGGCGGCGCGGCGCGTCTGGGACCGCGGCGTCGCCTGCTGCGGCCGGGGCTTATACTCCGGCCGGCCGAACACGTCCATGATGTCCGTGTAGATCTTGTTCAGGTCGCCGCCGGCCGCCACGATGATGCGCGCACCTGCGCTGTCCGCCTCGCGGAGGATGCCCATGAGGATGTGCTCCGTGCCGACGTAGCAGTGGCCGAGCCGGTTGGCATCCTCGGCGGCCAGCTCGATGACGTGCCGTGCCCGGGGGCTGAGTCCCTGCTCGGGCGCGCCGGGCACGCCGCGGCCGACCGTCTCCGTGACCATACGCGTGAGCACGGCGTCCGTCAGCGCGTTGTCGTTGAGGATGCGGGCGCCGAGCCCCTCCCCCTCCCGGATGATGCCGAGCAGGAGATGCTCCGTGCCAACATAACTGTGCCCCATGCCCATGGCCGCATCGTGCGCCTTTGTGATCGCCGTGGATGCCCGCTGTGTAAACCGTTCGCTGCCGCGCATAGATCGTTTGCCTCCTTCGCTGGTCATACGCCTCTATTATCGCCCGGCCGGCACAAGGAAACTGCCGAATCCGGGAAGCTGATTTTTATTATTTCCACCCCTTCCTGTATTTTAATCCACCCGCTTTTCCGAATTTCGAAATTGACGGTTGATTTTTTGGATTTTTGTGCTACAATGACTGCATGCCAGAGGAAGAGAAGTCTGGTCAAAAACATAGGAGGTAATTACAATGGCTTTTGTTATTGGCGACGATTGCGTCATGTGCGGCACCTGTGCTGCAAACTGCCCGGCTGAGGCGATTTCCGAGGGCAATGGCAAGTACGTTATCAACGCGGACAGCTGCATGGAGTGCGGCACCTGCGCTGCCAACTGCCCGGTGGGCGCGATCTCTGTCGACTAATTCGACCGGAGAACAACGCAAACGGATGAGGCGATATGCTCCAGGCATATCGCCTCTATCTATTTCAAACGATTTTCAGCGGAAGGAGTGTGTGCCATGCCCTCCAGCGCACAATATGACGACCTGTGGCCGGGCGGCCCGCGGTTTGCGCGCTCCGGCGCCGGGTTCGCCCTCGGCACGGACAGCGTGCTGCTGGCCGATTTCGCGGCCGACCGGCGCGTGCGCCGCTTTGCCGACCTCGGCTGCGGCGCCGGCGTGCTGACGGTGCTGCTGCTGCACGCGCTGCCGCAGGCAGCGGCCGTCGGCGTAGAGCTGCAGCCGGACGCGGCGCAGCTCTGCCGCGACAATCTCAGCGCCAACGGGCTGGCCGACCGGGCGGAGATCCTCTGCGCCGACCTGCGCGAACACCGCGCGGTGCTCCCGGCCGGAGACTTTGACCTCGTCGTGGCAAACCCGCCGTATTTTGCGCAGGGCCGCGGCTACACCTCGCCCGACCCCGTGCGCGCGCACGCGCGCGACGAGCGCACCTGCACCATGCAGGACATCTGCGCCGCCATGGCCTATCTCACACGCTGGGGCGGCTCGGCTGCGCTCGTGCACCGGCCGGAGCGGCTGAGTGAGCTGCTGTGCGCGCTCACGGCCGCCGGGCTGGAGCCCAAGCGCCTGCGCACCGTGGCGCGCACGGCGGACGCTGCGCCCAGCCTCGTGCTGGTCGAGGCGCGCCGCGGCGGAAAGCCGGGACTCCGGATCCTGCCGCCGCTGGCCCTGTGCGCGCCCGACGGCACGGACTCGGAAGAGATCCGCAGGATTTATCACAGGAGGACGTGACTATGAGCGGAACACTGTATCTGGTCGGCACGCCGATCGGCAACCTCGGCGACCTGTCCGTGCGCGCGCTGGAGACGCTGCGCCGCGCCGACTTCATCGCCGCCGAGGACACGCGCGTGACGGCAAAGCTCCTCAACCATTTTGAGATCAAAAAACCGTGCGTGAGCTACTACGAGCACAACAAATACGCCAGCGGTGAGAAGATCGTCGCCCGGCTGCTCGCCGGCGAGACGTGCGCGCTCGTGACCGACGCCGGCATGCCCGCCATCTCCGACCCCGGCGAGGACATCGTGCGCCAGTGCGCCGAGCAGGGCATTGACGTGCAGGTCATCCCCGGCCCGTGCGCGGCCATCGCGGCACTGGCCGTGTCCGGCCTGCCGACGCAGCAGTTTTGCTTCGAGGGCTTTCTCGCCGTGAGCGGCAAGACCCGGCGCGAGCATCTCGAGCGCCTACGCGGCGAGACGCGCACGATGATCTTTTACGAGGCGCCGCACAAGCTGCTGCGCACGCTCTGCGACCTGCGCGACACGTTCGGCGGCGCGCGGGAGATCACGCTCGCGCGCGAGCTCACGAAGCTCCACGAGCAGAAGCTGCGCACGACGCTCGACGGCGCGGTGGCCTTCTTCACCGAAACGCCGCCGAAGGGCGAGTTCGTGCTCGTGCTGCGCGGCGCGCCCGAGCGCTCGGAGCCGGCCGTCACGGCCGAGCAGGCGCTCGAGATCGTGGCGCGCTACCGCAGCGAGGGCCGCGCGCTCAAGGAGGCGTGCAAGCTCGCCGCGGCGGACACCGGCTTCGGCAAAAACGAGCTGTATCAGATGGCGCTCAACGCCTGAAAACCACACAAAACAAAAAAGTCCCCTGACCGTTGGTCAGGGGACTTTTGGATTCCGTGTTCAGAGCTTCTCGTTCATCGCGCGGATGCAGTCGGGGCAGATGTTCTTGCCCTTGTAGTTGATGATGTCTTTCGCGTTATCGCAGAAGATGCAGGCCGGCTGATACTTGCGCAGGATGATGGACTCGCCATCCACGAAGATCTCGATGCGGTCTTTTTCCTCGATGCCGAGGGTTCTTCTCAGCTCGATGGGGAGCACGATGCGGCCCAGCTCGTCAACTTTTCTAACAATACCAGTAGACTTCATAGTAAAATGCCTCCAATACGAATGGGATAAAATGAGAATCATTCAATCATTCATTCATTCATTTCAACACCTGCATTATACCAAGCGTTGACAAAAAGTCAACGAATTCGCAGAAACTTGTCCGATGAATTACGTTTTTCTACCATTTGTATATTTTTGCATGCTCCAAATTCCTTCATTTTGTGAATAATCACCGAAAGCTGAAATAATTTTAAGTATCAACAACCACGCCATACCGTGCCTAACAGCGTCCCGCGGAACATATATTGCATTGATTTCCCGCGCAGGCACCGCCCGCACACGGCCGGACGCAGCGCTGCGGCGAACCACATTTTTCAGGAAAGGATGCAAGGACATGGCATTGACCTGGGTCTGGGTAGGCATGGTTTGCATGGCGCTGGTTTACGGCGCGGTGACCGGGCAGAGCGCGGCCGTCGGCGCGGCGGCGGCGCAGGGCGTGCAGCAGGCGGTGTCGTTCTGCCTGACGGTGGGCGGCATGATCTGCCTGTGGTCGGGCGTAATGGAGGTCATGCGGCGCAGCGGCATCGCGGCCGGGCTGTCGCGATTGCTGCAGCCGGTGCTGCGGCGGCTATTTCCGCGCGCGGCGCGCGATGTGCAGACGCTCGACGCGCTGAGCATGAACGTGAGCGCAAACCTGCTCGGACTTGGCAACGCGGCGACGCCGGCCGGCGTGCGCGCCGCGCAGGCGATGGCGCGCGAGATCCGGGGCGACGCCGCCAGTGACGAGCTGTGCCTGCTGGTGGTGCTCAACACGGCGTCGATCCAGCTGCTGCCGGTCACGATCGCCGCGGTGCGCGAGGCGGCGGGCGCGGCCGTGCCGTTTGACATTCTGCCGGCCGTGTGGGTGACCTCCCTGTGCTCGGTCACGGTGGGACTGCTGACCGGGAAAGGGCTGGCGCGCATATGGCGGTGAGCGATGCGCTGGCGCTGACCGTCCCGGCGCTGCTGGCCGGTGTGGGACTCTACGGCGCGCTGACCGGGACGGACGTGTTCTCCGCGCTGACGGCCGGGGCGCTCGACGGGCTGAAAACCGTCGTGCGCATCTTCCCCGCCCTGGTGGCGCTGCTGGCGGCCGTGAGCATGCTGCGCGCCTCCGGCGCGCTCGACGCGCTCACGCACCTGTGCGCGCCGGTGCTGGCGTGGCTCGGCATCCCGCCGGAGACGGCGATCCTCATGGTCGTGCGGCCGGTGAGCGGCAGCGGCGCGCTGGCCGCGGCGAGCGACATCATCGGCACCTACGGCCCCGACTCCCGCATCGGCCGCACCGCCGCCGTCATGCTCGGCTCGACCGAGACGACGTTTTACGTGCTGGCCGTGTATTTCGGCGCCTGCGGCGTCCGGCGCAGCCGCTGGGCCATCCCCGCCGCCATCGCCGCCGACCTGACCGGCTTTCTCGCGGCTGCCGCACTCGTGCGCTGGATCTGGGGTGCATAACGCCGCCGACAAATTGCACAAATGCACTTTTCTTGGCTGATATTTTTTTGACAAAACGCCTATTTTGCAAAAATTCGCACTTTTCACTTTACAACGCTGCAGGAATGTGTTATAAAATAATCACGTTAGTTAATAAATTAACTCAACGTTCTTCCGATTTCTTTCTTTTCTCTTCTTATTTTTGCTCTCTCGACAGCAGCGTGTCGCCACTCTCCGGCGGCACGCTGTTGCCGTTTCCGGACGAAGGCACAAAAACGCCCTCCCCCGCGCATGCGGTGGGAGGGCGTCTGCATGTTTCAAACGACCGGTCACATTTTTTCCGGTGCGGTCACGCCGATGATGCCGAGACCGATCTCGAGCACGCGGCGCGTCGTGTCGGCCAGCTTCAGGCGGGCGTCGCGCACGGCGGGCTCCGCGTCCTTGATGCGGCAGACATTGTAGAACCGGTGGAAGCGCGCGGCCAGCTCCGTCACGTAGCGGTTGATGCGGCTGGGGTCGTAATCGCGCGCGGCGAGGTGGATCTCCTCCGGGAGCATGGCGATCTGCTTGATGAGCTCGCGCTCCTGCGGCGTTGTGAGCAGGGCCGCGTCCACATCCGCCGCAGCGGGCACGGCGCAGCCGGCCTCCGCCATGGCGGCGAGCAGCGTGCAGATGCGCGCGTGCGCGTACTGGACGTAGTAAACGGGGTTTTCGCTGTCCTGCCGGATGGCGAGGTCGAGGTCAAACTCCAGATGCGAGTCCGGCTTGGCGTTGAAGAAGAAGCGGCAGGCGTCCACGCCGATCTCATCCATGAGGTCAGCGAGCGACAGCGCCTTGCCCGTGCGCTTGGAGACCTTGACGATCTCATTGCCGCGCATGAGGCGCACCATCTGCATGATGAGGAAGTCGAGCTTGCGTCCCTCAAGGCCAAGCGCGGGCGCGCGCATGGTCGCGGCGAAGCGGATGGCGTGGCCGTGGTGGTCCGCGCCCCAGACGTCGATGACACGGTCAAAGCCGCGCTCGATGAATTTGTTGCGGTGGTAGGCGATGTCGACCGCGTAGTACGTATAAAACCCGTTCGAGCGGCGCAGGACCTCGTCCTTGTCGGCGCCGAGGTCGGTGTTGCGCAGCCAGAGTGCGCCGTCTTTTTCATACGTCAGGCCGGCGTCTACGAGCAGCTGCACGGTCTGGGCCACGTAGCCGGAGCTGTGCAGGCTGCTCTCAAGGAACCACTGGTCAAAATGAATGCGGTAGCGCTCGAGATCGCGCTGCATGCGCGCGATGTTGTACGGCAGGCCGAAGGCCACGAACGCCGCGCAGCGCTCGGCGCTCGGCACGGTGAGGTACTTGTCGCCGTCGCGCTCGTAGATGAGCCGGGCCAGCTCCTTGATGTCATCGCCGTGATAGCCGTTGTCCGGGAACGCGACGGCGTCCTCGCCCTGGATGAGCTGGAGGTAGCGCGCCTCGATGGACTTGCCGAACAGGTCGACCTGATTGCCGGCGTCGTTGACGTAAAACTCGCGCCAGACGTTGTAGCCCGCGCGGTCGAGCACGGACGCGAGCGCGTCGCCCAGCACGCCGCCGCGCGCGTTGCCGATCGTCATGGGCCCGGTCGGGTTGGCGGACACGAACTCCACCATGACCTTCTCGCCGTGGCCGTCGTCCACGCGGCCATAGTCCGCGCCGGCATCATCCACCGCGGTCAGCACGTCCTGATACCACTTGTCGGACAGGCGGAAGTTCAGAAAGCCCGGCCCGGCCGCCTCGACGGAGGCAAACCACGTGCCGTTCAGGTCCATGTGCGCGATGAGCGCCTCGGCGATCTTGCGCGGAGCCATGTGCATGGTCTTGGCCGACGCCATGGCATGGTTGGCGGCAAAGTCGCCGTTGGCGGTGTCCTTCGGCTGCTCGACGGAGCCGCGCACGTCCGCGCCCTCAGGCAGGTCGCCCGCGGCAGCGGCGCGCAGATATGCTTCCCGGATGCACGCATCCACGGCGGCGCGTGCCTGTTCGATTCGATTGGCCATAATCAGTTACCCTCTATTCTATAATCTTATTGTTCCCGGATGGTGATCTTCAGCCGGTTGCGGTAGGCGCAGGCGTGGTCAAAATCCACGACATACAGCAAGTCCAGCACCCCGCCGTGCTCGCCCAGCGTGGAGCGGTAGCGCTGCGTCTCCAGTCCGACCGTGCTGGTGCCATACGGCGTCTGGTACAAAAATGTGTTGCGCGCGCCGGGGGCAAAGGCCATCCGGCTCGTGACGGTGCCGGTGCGCTTGAGCACGGCGCTCGACGGCGTGAAGGTGATGGTCGTGAGCGTGCCGGCCATACCAGTCAGCTCGCTCTCGGGATAGGTGAGCACCCCGCAGCCGTCGACGCAGGTATACTCCCCGTCGGTCGAAAACTGCACCAGCTCGTCCGGCTCCTGCTCGAAAACATCGGCCTGGGAGCCCTCGATCGTGATGACGACCTGCATATGCCGCCTCCTTTGCATAACAGTGCGATTCTATTATCATATACTGTTTTGCCCAACTTCGCAACAGAAAAATGGTGTAGAATTTCCCGCCGCCGTTTGCTATAATGGTAGCACAAGCGCATCCGCCGCCGACCGCTGCGGATGCCAGCCATTTTTCGGGGGCGCAGGCTCCCGTCGGGAGGGATGACCGGATGAACATAGAACTCACCGACAAGGAGTTCCGGCGGCTGCTGGATCTCGTCTACATCGGCAACTGGATCCTCAACTCCACACGCGAGAAAGACCGGTTTGAGGATTACGATATTTTGCAGGAAAAGCTCTTTGCGCAGTGCGCCAAAAACGGCATGAACGCGCTCATTTCCCGCTGGCAGGGGCACATTTTCCCCTCGCCCGCCTACGAAAACGGCGGTATTCACGAGGCCATCGCCGACTATGAGGACGCCGTGTTTTTCGACATTCTGGCCGAGGAGCTGGCGCGGCGCGACCTTGGCTGCCTCGACAGCGAGCCGGCCGACTATACCGAGCTCAACGCCCGCATGGACGAATACATGGACGAATTTGAAAAGTCCGGCGTGGAAAATCTGGTGATCGAAGCATGAGCGCCTGCACCATCGAGACGCCCATCGGCCCGCTGCCGCTCCAAGCGGACGAAAGCGCCGTCTCTGCCATGCGTTTCGGCGCGGGCGTCGCGCTCACCGGCCATGCCGGCAGGCCGGAGGTCAAGCGGAAGCTGCTGGCACTTGAGGGAATCAACATTTTAAAATAAAGTACCCGCGGCGGGCAGCAGAACCAATGCGGAGGGACAGAGGCACGATAGATCGTGACGAAGAACACGCCGGGTGCCACAGTCGCGGTCGGCGATCCGGCGCAGATCATCCGGTATCCCGACACCAGCCGCTTCGCCGATAAAATGCAAAAGGCTATTTTCAAATTGACAACAAGCGTCTCCGCGTATTGCGCGCGGGACGCTTGTTTTTGCATAGTTTTGCGCGCACGCGGCCATACTGTGCGCAGGAGATGAGGACAATGCGCATGAGCAACGAAGAATATGCGGCGTTTGTCGATTCGCTCTCGCCGCGCTCGCCCATCTGGGGCGACCTGCTGCGTGCGGGGCTGGTCGGCGGAGCGATCTGCGTGGTCGGTCAGGCGCTGGTGAATCTGTATGAATACTGGGGCGCGTCGGCAACCGTGGCGGCGACGTGGTGCTCGATCACGCTGGTGTTTCTCGGCGCGCTGCTGACGGGGCTGGGCGTTTACGACGATCTGGCGCGGTTCGCCGGAGCCGGATCGCTGGTGCCGATCACGGGGTTTGCAAACTCCGTCGTGTCCCCGGCGCTGGAATTCAAGACCGAGGGCTTCGTCACGGGCACGGCGGTCAAGATCTTCACGATCGCGGGACCGGTGATCGTCTACGGCATCAGCGCAAGCGTGATCTACGGGCTGATTCTGGCCGTCTTTGGGCTGGCCTGACAAGGAGGAACGCAAGATGAAAGAAGACAAACGCGGCGGGCGCAAGCCCGCGCCGGTGCCGACCGGGCACGACCAGCGCGCGGCAGCGCGCGACCACAGCACCCCGCACGGAAACCGGAAAAACAACGCCGTCCCGCCGAGTAAGGCGCACGCGCCGGACGGCATCTCCGGCTACTGGGGATAAGGCTGCAGCGGCGAATGGGATCGTTCGCTTTTTTCTGCGTTATGCGCAAACCAGTGGCCGCTTCCAATAGATAGCCACCGCTCACGCGGAAAACTTCTGAGCAGCGAGGGGGAGCTCGAGGGGGCGAAGCGTCTGCCTCGAATGGAATATTTCGCTTTTTTGCTGCCTGCGCATAGCGCAGGCGCAGAAAAAAAGCGGCCGCTGATCGCTCAGCGGCCGCTTGCGGGATTTCCTTAGAACTCGGTCGTAACCGGTTTGCGGGTATGGAACTCATGGAGGACATTGTACAGCCAGCCAACGAGCTTCATATCCAGATTGAACTGGTACACGGTGAACAGAGCGCCGGAGGTAGCCAGCAGGATGGTGAGAAGCTTCTTCAACAGTTTCATGTAATCGTCTCCTTACTTCTTGGCGAGACCCTTCTGGCGAGCGTACTCGGCAGCACCCAGAGCGCCC
>ERZ773202.1333-NODE-1333-length-16276-cov-109.265458_pt1 | contig 16276 bp, 14 predicted proteins | sample MGYA00580998_ERZ773202 | MGnify/ENA primary metagenome ERZ773202 (study PRJEB29015, sample SAMEA2737803) | human gut metagenome | biome: human gut; feature: human-associated habitat; material: faeces | place: China | collected 2012 ...
CAGCATGAGCAGCATCGCCGCCATGATTGCTACGATTGCTAATATGAGTAAGTAAGAATAATCAAACGCCTATAAGAAAGGAGCCATTCTATGAAATATCCTATAGGAATACAAGATTTCGAAAAGCTACGTACAAATGGATATTCGTATGTAGATAAGAGCCGATTCGTGTACAAGTTGGCGACAGAGGGAGAATACTATTTCCTCAGTCGTCCACGCCGATTCGGAAAGAGTCTCTTTCTGTCTACTTTGGAAGCATACTTCCAGGGTAAGAAGGAACTCTTCGAGGGCTTAGCCATATATGACTTGGAGACAGAATGGAAGAAATATCCTATCTTCCATATTGATCTCAACACAGCCAACTTTCGAGAGAAAGACAGTCTGTACACAGTTCTTAATGACTACCTCACAACTTGGGAAAGCAAATATGGAACCCGTGAGTCAGAAGCCACACTTGCCCTTCGTTTCAAGGGTGTGATAGCACGAGCTGCAGAGAAAGAAGGATGCGGTGTCGTTATTCTTATCGATGAATACGACAAACCTATACTTCAGACCTTGCGCGACCCAGAGTTACAGGCTGAACACCGTGCACAGCTGAAAGCATTCTATTCGGTATTGAAGACACAAGACCGATATATCAAGTTTGCATTCCTCACAGGTGTTACCAAGTTTGGCAAGGTTAGCGTGTTCAGTGACCTCAACAACCTGACGGATATCTCGATGGACCACCGTTATATCAGCATCTGCGGAATGACAGAGAAGGAACTGCTTACGAATTTCAAGGAAGGTATCGGCGAACTTGCCGAAGCTAATGGCGATACAGAAGAAGCCACAATAGCAAAACTGAAGGCAAGATACGACGGATATCATTTCGAGGAAAATACAGTAGGCATCTATAACCCATTCAGCGTACTGAACACTTTGTCAAGACTTCGCTATAAAGACTACTGGTTTGAGACTGGCACACCCACATTTCTAGTTGACTTGCTGAAAATGCACAACTATCGTTTGCCAGACATGACAAAGGAAAGGGTATCAGACGATGTAATCAACAGCGTGGATTCGCTGTCAACCAATCCGATACCTGTGATATACCAGAGTGGTTATCTCACTATCAAAGGCTATGACGAAAGGTTTAAGAAATATCTGCTAGGCTTCCCGAACAAAGAAGTGGAAGAAGGTTTCCTTAACTTCCTGCTGCCGCTATACTGTTCAGCAGGTGACCGTTCCGCCTTTATAGTTGATGAGTTTGTGAAGGATGTGGAAGCAGGACATGTCGAACAATTTATGAATCGGCTTACCGCTTTCTTTGCGGACAACAGCTATCAGGTAGCAGGCGAAGCAGAACTTTACTTCCAAAATGCCCTATATCTCATTTTTAAGATTATGGGATTCCACACACAGGTAGAAATACCGACAAGTGATGGCAGGATGGACGTTCTCATTCAAACTTCCGACTACATCTACATCATCGAATGCAAATTAGATGGAAGCGCCGAAGAAGCTCTGCAACAGATAGAAGTCAAAAACTATGCAGCTCCTTTCGCTATGGATAAGCGAACAGTTGTCAAGCTTGGCATCAACTTCTCCAGCAAGACAAGAGGAGTTGAGAGCTGGAAGCAGAGATAAGTTATTAATAGAAAACATAATAGTAATGGAAAAAAAAGAAGAAGTAATCAAACAAATCGATTTGATAGACTTAATCAAAAAGATGGGCAAATATATAAAACTATATACAATTGTTTGTCTCGCCACAGGAATACTAGGTATTATTGTAGCCTTCAGTATTCCAAAAGTTTACAATTCTAAAGTTGTCCTAGCTCCAGAAATGGGCAACAATAGTACTGCCGGAGGTGGGCTATCGTCATTGGCAAGTATGGCTGGCATAGACTTAAATAAAATGGGCGATGCAGATGGCGCACTATATCTACAGATTTACCCATCTATCATTTCGTCTACAACCTTCATCAAGGAACTAGAGAAAATTAAAGTACTACCAAAAGATTCATTGAAGGAAATGACCTTTAAAAAGTATCTCAAAACAGAGAAATCAGCGTGGTGGAATTTTCCTTCGGTACTCATATCAAAAATGATTAAAGACAAGAAAAAAGAAATCAATAAAAATCACATAGTTTCTGATTTAAACAAATACTATCTATCTAAGGAAGAATGGAAATCTATCGAAAACATACAAGATAGAATTTCTTGCGACATAGATAAAGAAAATGGACTAATAACTTTGACTGTCAAGGCACAGGATCCAAATGTCTGTGCCATGATTGCTGACAAAGGGCAAAAATTACTCCAACAATACATTACAGACTACAGAACAAAAAAAGCTCGCAATGACTTAAATTACTACATTAAGTTACGATCTGAAGCAAACAAAGAGTACATAAAAGCTCAGAAAGAATATGCTTCATTTTCGGACTCAAATTTTGATATTAACTTACCATCACTGCAAGAGAAAAGAGATTATTTAGAAAACCAAATGCAGTTGAAATACAATACTTATACCCAATTATCAGACAGGGTAAATGCTGCTCAAGCTAAAGTTCAAGAAAGAACCCCCGACTTTGTTGTATTACAACCAAGTCTAGTTCCATACAAAGCAGATTCTCCTAGAAAAATATTAATAATAATAATCTATGGAGTTCTCGGTTTTATAGGGACAACCATTTGGATTTTCAGAAAGGATATAAAAAATTCATTTAAAACAACAATGTAAAATGTACCAAACAAAGAGCTCAAACAAAGCAATAATTCGAGAGAAGACAATCAGGAAAAATGTATTTTATTCGATTGTTTTCAAGGGGTTATCTATAATCATATCCTTACTTCTAGTACCTTTAACACTCCATTATATAGACAAATATAACTATGGAATTTGGATGACTATTAGTTCTATCCTTGTTTGGATTTACTATTTTGATATCGGAATAGGAAGCGGATTAAGAACAAAACTAGCTGAAGCTATTGCACAAAACAATGGTCATTTAGCAAGAGGATATATAAGCACTGCTTTCTATGTCCTTGGTAGTGCTATGCTTGTACTTGTAGTAATATACATCATAATCTCAGGCTTTATCGACTGGAATAAAATATTTAATATTTCATACAATATTTCGCCACAATTAAACGAGATTATGCTTGGGGTCATTGTATTAACAGGACTTAGTTTCGTGTTAAAACTTATTGTAGCCATATTTCATGCTTTACAATATTCATCCATCAATGAGTTTCTAAACTTCTTTGCAAATTTTCTTTCATTTGCATTTATTTATGTATATACGCAAATAATGCCAAAAGGAAATCTTGCACTCATTGTATATACATTTGTCGCCATGCCTATACTAATTTATGGCATAGCTGTCTTCATCGTTTTCACGAAGAAGATTAAATTTCTAAGTCCTAGCATCAAATATGTTAGCAAAAAAAACATCAAAGAACTTGTAGGTTTAAGTGGTAACTTCTTCATAATACAAATCATAAATTTGATATTATATTCAACAACAAGTTTACTTATTGCACATTACTTTACACCAACCTCTGTAACTTACTACAGCATTTCATATCGCTACTTCTCAATAGCTATGATAATATTCACTATTGTCATCAATCCCTATTGGGGTGCCATCACAAATGCTTATGCAAAGCAAGACATGAATTGGATAAAACTTGCAATAAAAAAACTAATGCTTATTTGGGGAGGGTTAAGTGCATTAGTCCTTCTTCTATTGGCTTGTTCAAATTTGGTATATAACATTTGGTTGGGCAAAGAGATTAGCATACCAATAAGTATGTGCATTAGTGTAGCAGTGTATATCATCATGTTCAATCTCAACAATATATACGCATCTATTATCAATGGCATTGGTAAAATTAGATTACAGCTATATACAGCAATCGTACAATTACTCATATTTTTTCCAGTAGCTCTGAGCCTATCTAAAATTGCAGGAGCACCAGGAATCATTTGGGCTACAAGTATTTTACTAGCTATTACAACGATTGCTCTTGGATGGCAAGTCCTACTATTAACAAAAAGAAGTCCTATCAAAATAATAAATCAATAGAAAGCAATGAAAAATAAGCATATTCTTATGATAGCTCCAGCCTCCATACCTGTAACAGGAGCAGAGGCTATTTGCAATGTTAAACTACTCAAGGTACTTTCTGAAAATGGGTACAAAATAGACTTAATTTCTAAAAAAATGAAATATACCCATTACCCAGAAACGGATTTAGCAGAATTAGGATTAAGCCTAAATTCTGTTAGCATAATAGAAGTTGACAACAAGATGAGCCTCAAGGTAATTTGGCAACATTTGTGTTGTCTTTTCATTTTTGGAACAGTATTCAAAGGTGCTCATTGGGCATATAGTGCTCTTAAAGTTGCAAAAAAGTTATGCAAAAAGAATCAATACGATGCTATTATTACCAAAAACAGCCCAAGTGAATTGCTAGGCCATTATTTAAAGAAAAGAAACGGCTTAAAATGGATTGCGACCTGGAATGATCCATATCCCTCTGAGAAATACCCACAACCATACGGCAATGGAATCAATGCGAAATTGTTCATACTAGAAAAGCCTCTTCTTGGTCAGATGGAAAAAGCAGACATTCACATTTTCCCTAATTCAAGAATTAGAGATTATATGAAAACTTACATAAGAATTCCTGATAAAAAAGCAAGAATAATTCCACATGTCGTAATTCCAAGAGAGCATCAAGATACACCACATGAGAATCTTAGAATCGTGCATTTGGGGAATATTCTTCCACCAAGAGACGCTACAACATTTCTAAAAGCATTTACAGAATTCATCAAAAACAGATCTGATGCAAAAATAGAAATAGCTTTTATCGGACAGACTCCAAATAGTGTAAATGACTATATCAATACAACACACTTGGAAAAGTACATAAAAGTCTTTCCACCAGTAAAATATGAAGAAAGTCAACAAATATTGGAGACTTACGACATACAACTCATAATAGAAGCACCTTGCAAAGAGGGAATATTCCTTCCAACTAAAGTAAGCGATAGTATGCAGTTAGGGAAGCCTATATTCACCGTAAGCCCTCCAGTAGGAGTTTTGAACGACTTGTATATGCAAGGACATATCAGTTATTTCTCGTCTGTTAAAGACGAGAAGAATATTCTTACAACACTTGAACAAGTGTACAAGGACTTTAAAAATGGAAAATTAAAAACATACTCTTTGGAAGACTCGTATTCACCAAAAACGATATTCCATCAATATGACGAAATTATTTAAACATGGCATTATACTTTTTATCCTTCTGTACGGCATACGCATTTGTTTTCATCAAGCAGGCAAATAAACCTGCTTGGTTTAAAACATATGTTGTATTACTATGTCTTTTTCTCTGCTTCGGTTATATGACAGGAACAGACTGGAGAGTCTATGAAGAAATTTATACCCACATAAATTTCAACAACCTATTTTACAATTATTTTCAAGAACCCGGATATTATATCTATATGCTTCCTTTCAGGTTTTTCAATATCGATTTCTTTGTATTTTTTATATTCACTAAAGTATTATGTTATATTTCTATCATAAACAAGTTGATAACATATTGTGACCAATATAGATACATCGGATTGATGTATTTTATACCATGTTACGGTTTTTATTTATTTATAGACAACCCTATGCGTAACTTAATAGCAGTAAGTATTGTTTTATACGCATTTAAGTACCTGCAGGAAAGAAAGCCTATACAATATTTTTCTTTAGTCATAATAGCTATGACTTTTCACACGTCAGCATGTATTATGATACCTGCATATTTTTTTATGCATAAAGACTTGAGTACAAAAATGATAGTTATCCTTTACATAATTATCAATGTTGTATTTGCAAACAGGGCATTATTGTCTGTTGTTATTAGCAATATCTTTGGTTCGATCCCTTACGTTGCAGGTAAGATAAACTCCTACATCGAATCCTCGAATGAAGAGGGAGCTGGCAGAGTCATATCATTAGGTTTCATTATATTTTTTACATTCTTTGTTCTATTGTGTTTCTACAAAAACAAAATTTACAAGACAAAAAATGGAAAATTAATATGGAATGGTGCTATCATCTTTTTGCTTCTATATAGATTAGCAACAACTATTGAAGTTTTTATGAGATTTCAACTTTACTATATGATATTCTTTGTTGCAGGAATTAGTTATCTGACTGTTTTCTTTACAGAACGTTCAAAAAAGATATACATTTCGTATCTCCTAGGCTTATCTGTAATAGGTAGCAACCAAATTTTTTCCACATGGCGGTATCTTCCATATACCAATTATTTAACATATGCTGTAAAGGGAGAATTCCCTTCATATTCTTTCAGAAGTGCATATAATCCGAATAACAGTCCATATAAGTCAAGAAATAAAGAAAATAAAAATAATGAAAAATAAAATCATAAATGCATATATCTATAGCTATGCTTCACTTCTAGTTATAATAGCCAGTTACAAGATAATTGACCTCATTTTACACAAGAATTACATGGATGCCTTTGCTGATCTATTTATCAACTACCAAGGAGGGTTTATACGCAGAGGACTTATAGGTTCCCTACTATTATCAATATACCAAATAAGCGGTATATCCCCAATCGCTTTAGCTATAGTATTATCTATAGCTGCTTATTCATTTATTTTTTTGTATTGCTTAATTAAGCTGAAACCATACAAATATGGTTTTGCCTTTTTAACCCCGTGTTATCTATTAGGAGGCATAGGGATTTACGGATTGGGATATATGAGAAGAGACTATATAATTTTATCAGCATTTTTACTTATCACATTTCTATGGAAACGTTTATCTGCAAGGTTATGGTTATATATTTCACTCTTTATTTGCATAATTACTATTTTATGTTATGAACCATTCCTATTTGTATGCCTTCCTTATTTTGCAATTCTCAATCAATTAAAGTGCCAAAAAGTAAGAACTACGATTATAGCATTGTTTATTTTACTATTAACGTTCACCATTTGTTGCCTTTATCCAGGTACACCAATAGCAAAAAACCAAATTTGGGAATCAACAAGATCGTTTCTGCCCCAGATAGGAACAATTGAGTTTATTGGAAGAAATAGCATGGAGGTAATGAAGTTTCATTTTTACAATAATTTTATCCGAATAGAACATAATATTCCTTGCTTGGCAATTAGCCTTGTAAGCGTTATCGGTATGACATATTATTTAACAAATGGTCTGTATGTATTTAATAAAGATAAATTTCAAGTAAATGATAGAAAAGGCATCATGTTCTACCTTTGCTTATCATACATATTCCAAATACCCATGTTTATATGCTTGTCCACTGATTATTCTAGAATTTGCACCTACTCTGCATTTACAACGATAATTATGTTCACAACCATAAAATACGATACATTAGTCCGTTATATACCTAATAAAATAGATAAGAAATTGAATGCTATAATAGAATTTACAGATATTGTTTTTAAGCCAACAAAATTCAAAATATTTTCCATCATGCTGTTAATTGGAATAGCAGAATGGACTGGCGGTGGAATTGGACAATTTTTATATTCTTCAGAACTCGGTACTATTATAAAGTGCATAAAAACTATTATGAACTTTCATTCATAAATAACTCATTTTTTAAAAGATATAAGGTTATTGACAGTATCGGCTGATCGTACCACTATAGCGCATGAATCGGTACCATCATAGCACAGCATTCGGTACCAAAAAGATGTTAAGTTCTGCTCATGTAAAATAATAACCGCCTATCTTTGCAGTAGAATTTAAATTCTGTATCGATATGGCACAAAGTAATGTAAACATGAGCAAATTTAAACGTTCATTTCAAATGCTAGCGGCAAAAATACCACAGCGCACCATTTGCGAGCAACTACACATGGGACGTGGGGTACTTAACCGGTACAAAACCTTGGCGGATTCTCAAGGTTTGTCCTATGGTGTGATAGGCCGCATGAGTGATGGGGAAATAGAATCTTTCCTCCAGTTGTCCAAACCCATAGCAGTCCCATCCTCCCGACGTCAGGTGCAGGACAGACGAGATCGAAAGACCGCCATGTATCTAAAAATCAGCAAGCTTAGATATACGGCACTCTTAGAGGATGTCATCTGTGGAACAGACCGCAACTTCACCAAGGATGACCTTGCCGCCATTGCCGACTGTGCCTTCATACGCAGACATGAGAACTTGCTCATATGGGATGACTTCGGGTTGCAGCCAATGGATGACAAGACCAGACTCGCAATGCTCCAAATCCTAGAAGAGAGATACGAGAGAAAGTCCGTCATTATCGCCTCACAGCTTCCCATTGCCAAATGGTATGATTATATAGGTGATCCTACCTTGGCAGATGCCATTATGGACCGTTTGGTAGCAAATGCAAGTAAAATAGAGTTAAAAGGTGATTCTATGTGCCAGAAATTGAAAAAATAGATTACCTTTGCAAATCGAAAAGCAGAACTAAAATCTTGATACCGTTTGCAGCGATACAAGCGGTACCGATTGCAGCGATACAAGCGGTACCGATTGCAGTCGATTACAACGCTACGTGTGGTACCGATACAGCGCTATCGTCAAATAAACCATTTTTCAGTTTTTCGAACTTATAGAGATGATTTAACACAAGACGGACATACTCTTCGTTATTAAATAAATACTTTTTGCGTTCACTCCATTGATTGATATGCAGAACCACCAGTTCAAATACTTCTTGAGGTTTCATTATCAGCCACTCCTTAAGATCATCATTATTATGCAATATGAAATCAACGGTTGACAATAACTCCAGAAGATAATTGGAATAATAACCAGAGAGGAAACTTGCCGTCTTCTTACAAATATCCTCATAAGGTTTATTCTCTTCGCTTGCCAAGAATTTCTGAACATCTCTGAATGTATCAGGTGACAACCAGATAGGATCAAATGGCTTTTGTTCCATCTGTCCTACACCTTTTAGATAACTTCCGTTCAGGTAATGAAGAACAAATCTTACCTTGCCAGAATAAGGACCATAATAATATTGTCTAAATTGTAACTTCAAGCTATCCGCAGCTCCAAATTTTTGCAGGAAATATGCCAACTTTTCTGCAGCAAATTCAGATGCAAACTCACCTTCTGAAACCAAAGAACAGAGCATATATAACAACATGGCTCTTGCCGGAGTCAATTTTACTCGTTCAGATTTCATCAACTCTATAATTGCTTCGTTTGGTTCATAAAGAATAATTTCACAATTTAAATCAGACAGTTGACTGATAATCATCTGTTTTACGATATTCCAATCCAAGCCACCATTATGACTACCCAATGGTGGAATAGCTATAGACTCAATATGATATTCAAGAATCTTATCTTTCAAATCTTTGAGCCCCATCTCTATATAGGAATATTCAGAGGGTTTTCTCCAGGTCGTTTTTGTTGGAAAGTTTACGATGATTTTATTAATCCCATATACATTCTGTTCTTGGGTTATGAACATTGAACCAACGCGAACAAGTTTATCTTTACATGCCTTTCTGTAGAGAATATAATTATTAGGGTAAGCCTCCTTAAATTGCAAGGCTATACCTTTACCCATCACTCCCACTGTGTTTACAGTATTGACAAGTGCTTGAGCTGTACTTTCCAACAAATTGCCTTTTATAAATCTTATCATATCTAATAATAATATTCCGGTTTCACAATAATCTTATCTTTAGGAATCCCAAAAGAAATCATTTTTTCTAATGCTTTCTCACTATAAACAAGGAAACCTACTATAAATTGAGGCGGAATTTCATCCTTAAATAATAGCTCGGCCTCTTTTTTTCGTTTTCTATCGTCCCATGGAGATTGATTGAACCAATAGGTTGCATAAACATCTTCCATCTTGACCAAACTATCCAATCGTTGCAAATCAGACTTGGAATAGAATTTACTCATATTATTCAATGCATGGCCATCAGTAAAAACGCAATGTAAATCACTATTAATTACATCCTCTATTCGTATTACGCAATAGACTATCTCATCAGGTTCTTTCTTTGTCAATATACCATTACCATTCTGAATATTATATAACATGGGTGACCTGGGACCAAAATAGAAAGGAATATATTCTGAAAGGAAAGACCCATCTGGCAGTTGCTTCGTTGAACGGGCATCCATAACAGACATATCCCCTATTGGCACAAAACTATCACTTGCAAAAGGTGAATCATTATGTACCAAACCATATTTCATAACATGAGGCATGTTATCTATATGGAGAATTCTAAAAGCATACCTAATATGCTTTTTAAAACTTGCTTTATCTTCCAAAACTAAATTTGATTCTAAATCAATGCAAATATACGTTTTTTATTTGAGACATACAAATATAGTTTGGTCTATTCAATAAAAATTAGTATTTTTTGACATTGTTTTAAATCCTATAAAATTGAAAATCAACTATTATATACGTTCCTATTAAGCACTTATTTCTCTACCATTTAAATTCAGAACAGATATCGGGCATGCGAAACACAATAAAAAGCAAAGGAGAACGTTATCTAAAAAATAGTTAGAATAAAATAAAAAAACAATATACAATGAAAAAAATAATGCTAGTATTTGGAACCCGCCCAGAAGCCATTAAGATGGCTCCTTTGGTAAAAGCATTCCAAGAAAAGAAAGAAGATTTTGAAACAATAGTCTGCGTTACAGGCCAACATAGAGAAATGTTAGATCAAGTTCTTCACTTGTTCGACATAAAACCCGACTACGACCTCAACATTATGAAGCAAGGACAGGATCTCTATGACATTACGTCTAGAGTGCTTCTTGGCATGCGCGATGTGTTCAAAGTATGCCGTCCAGACATACTTTTCGTACATGGAGATACAACAACCAGTACCGCTGCAGCACTAGCTGGATTTTATCAGCAAATCCCAGTAGCTCACATAGAGGCTGGATTGAGAACTTATGATATATATAGTCCATGGCCAGAGGAGATGAACAGACAAATCACAGGGCGCATTGCTACCTATAATTTCTCCCCTACTCAACTGAGCCGTAAGAACCTCCTGAAAGAGAATATTGCAGATAGCAAGATTTCTGTTACAGGAAATACGGTTATAGATGCCCTACATTGGGTTACTGCAAAAATAAAAAATGACCGAGAACTTGATGTACGTCTGACTAGAGAATTACAGGCAAAGGGCTATGATTCGAAACGTCTTCAAGACGGAAAGCGTCTTGTCTTAATTACAGGCCACAGAAGAGAAAACTTTGGAGAAGGTTTCCTCAACATCTGTAATGCAATCAAGGACTTAGCAACCCAACATCCAGATGTTGACTTTGTTTATCCAATGCATCTCAACCCAAATGTACGTAAGCCAATCCACGTTGTTTTCGGTGAAGACTTAAGTAATCTTGGCAATATTTTCTTTATAGAACCTCTGGAATATCTCATGTTTGTTTTCCTAATGGAAAAAGCCAACATCGTATTGACAGATAGTGGCGGCATCCAAGAAGAAGCACCAGGACTAGGAAAGCCTGTACTCGTAATGCGAGACACAACTGAACGTCCCGAGGCGGTTGAAGCAGGAACAGTAAAGCTAGTCGGTACTAATTACCAGACTATAATGAACAACGTTTCATGCTTACTATCTGATTCTAGCGAATATGAGAAGATGAGCAAAGCTACCAACCCATATGGAGATGGGAAAGCTTGCAAAAGAATCATTGACAAAATATCAAGTATTTCAAACGATTTACATTAGACATCAGCTACCTTCAGCTCTATAAACTGAAGGTAGCTACAAATATTAAAAAACATGAAAATTAGCATCATCATTCCAACATACAAACCAGGTTCTTATCTTAAGGACTGCCTAGAAAGCATAAACGACCAAACTATAGACAAGAAGTGCTTTGAAGTAATCATTGTACTTAACGGAGTTATTAAACCATACATTGAATACATTTACAATTTAACAAAAAAGTATGACTTTAATTCTGTTGTCGTACTCACAGAAACTTCTGGTGTTTCAAATGCCAGGAATTTAGGATTGTCAAGAGCTCTAGGAGAATACATATGTTTCATTGATGATGATGACAAAATATCACCTTCTTATTTAGAAAACTTATACAGTAAAGCTTCTTCGTGTAACATCGTTGCAAGCAATGTCAAAGCATTTTACAATAATAGCAACAAAACTGAAAATGACTACATAGCATCAGCATATGAGAAACTTATACACAAAAATGCACCGCTATCTGTACTTAAAGGAAGAAAATTTATGAGTTCTTCTTGTTGCAAAATCATAAGTCAAAAAATTATACAAGACGTCCGCTTTGACACAAACTTAAAGATTGGAGAAGATTCTGTGTTTATGGCAGAAATCAGTAAAAACATCAAAAATATAATTCTATCAGACAAGAATGCCATATATTACAGAAGATTAAGGGTGGAATCAGCCAGCAGGACTAAGCAAACAACATTACAAAAAAGTCAAATTGTATGCAAGTTGCAAAAAAGATATATAAAGATGCTAACAAGTTCTTACAATATACCTTTTATTGCAACTCGCATTGTCGCTACACTTATGAAATTCATAAGACTATAACGTGCAAAACATTTATTAAATTTGAATTTAAAACTAAGCCACTTAATTGTGGACAATATAGAATAATATAATTTATACACAATGAATAAAGTTAGTATCATCATGCCATCTTACAATGCTGCAAAATTTATTGCTGCAGCAATCCAATCTGTAATAGAACAAACCTATAGTAATTGGGAACTCTTGATAACAGATGATTGTTCTAAAGATGACACAATTAATATCATTAAAAAGTTTCAAGAAATAGACAATAGAATTCAACTATTTTCTACAGGGAAAAATAGCGGCGCTGCAGCTGCTAGGAACATATCTTTGCAAAATGCTACTGGAAAATATATTGCATTTTTAGACAGTGACGACACATGGATTTCCAACAAACTAGAAACTCAAATCAGGTTTATGGAAAAAAACAATATCGCTTTCTCTTTCTGTACCTATAGCGTAATGAAAGAAGATGGAACCCCAACTGGAAATATTATCCACGCTCCAAAAGTAATAGATTATCATGGATATCTGCGCAATACTATTATAGGATGCCTAACAGTTATCATAGATAAGGAAAAAACAGGTTCATTTATGATGCCTAACATCAAGAGTTCTCATGACATGGCATTATGGCTGCTCATTATGAAAAGAGGTTTTAAGGCATATGGACTGCAAAAAACATTAGCCAACTACCGTTTAGTTTCAACATCTAACACAGCAAAAAAATGGAAAGCAGCCAAAGATGTTTGGAAAGTTTATAGAGAAATTGAGCATATAAATCCAATTTATTCTACAATATGTTTCGTGGGATATGCAATAAACGCAATAATAAAGCGTTTATAAATAAAAAAAACATATTTCACAAAATGATTATTAAATACATCTTCGATAGAGTAACAGCTATTACCGGACTCATTTTACTTAGTCCAATATTGCTTACAACGTGGATTCTTATCCGCATTAAAATGCCTGATGGACCAGCTATCTTTACTCAAAAGAGAGTTGGAAAAGATGGTAAGTTGTTTACAATGTACAAGTTCCGTTCCATGTCTCAAAATCATGGAGGATCTTCTGTATCCGTAGCAGGTGAAAGCCGTATCACTCCTCTTGGAGCTAAACTAAGAAAATACAAGATAGATGAACTGCCAGAACTTTGGAATGTACTGATTGGGGATATGAGTTTCGTTGGACCTCGACCAGACGTACCAGGATACGCAGATAACTTAAAAGGAGAAGATAGAGAAATCCTAAAACTTCGCCCAGGTATTACAGGACCTGCTAGTTTGAAATATAGAGACGAAGAGGAATTGCTTGCTAAACAAGCCAATCCACAGGAATATAACGACAATATTATTTATCCTGACAAAGTTAAAATAAATCTCTATTACCTTCACCACTATAGTTTTATCATGGACTTAAAAATGATTATTGCTACAGTAACAGGAAATAGAATTTCATACAATAAAGAATTAATATAGAAGAACACCATCTATAACTGATGTTCACGACTCTAAAATATTTTAAACAATGGAGAACAGAAAGAGAATTTACTTGTGTCTTGCTCATATGAGTGGCAATGAAATGAAATACATCCAAGAAGCTTTCGATACCAATTGGGTTGTTCCATTAGGACCGAATGTCAATGGTTTTGAGAATGATTTGGAGAACTTTGTAGGACAAGACAAGAAGATTGTTGCATTAAGTGCAGGTACAGCCGCTGTACACCTTGCCCTGCTAGACTGTGATGTGAAAGCAGGAGATGAAGTTATGGTACAGTCTTTCACATTCTGCGCATCAAGCAACCCTATTAAATATCTGGGTGCGAAACCTGTTTTCGTGGATAGTGAAAAAGAGACATGGAATATGGATCCTCAGCTTCTAGACCAAGCTATTGCTGACAGAATAGAAAAGACAGGTAAAAAGCCTAAAGCCATCATCGTTGTTTATCTATATGGTATGCCTGCAAAGATTGACGAAATATTGCAGGTTGCTAACAAATACGACATTCCACTTATAGAGGATGCAGCAGAAGGTCTTGGCTCCCGTTATAAAGAACAAGTGTGTGGAACATTTGGCAGATATGGCGTATTAAGTTTCAACGGAAATAAAATGATTACGACAAGTGGTGGTGGTGCCTTAATCTGCCCAGATACAGAAAGCCAGGGTCGCATTATGTTCTATGCAACCCAAGCAAGAGAGTCATATCCATACTACCAACATGAGCACATTGGTTACAATTACCGTCTTAGCAACGTTTGTGCGGGAATAGGCCGAGGTCAAATGACTGTACTAAACGACCATATAGCGCATCACAAACACGTACATGACCTATATACAAGATTATTGGCAAATGTCAAGGGCATCACCGTACATACCAACCCAACACCTGATTTTGACTCAAATTTTTGGCTCAATACGATTCTGTTAGATGAAGGAGTTAAGATTAAAGGCGAAGAAAAGGCATATAGTCAGGTCATTACGGGCGCTGTAGGAGGTGCAGCTGGCGTTACACACAATGCAAAAAGCGCACATACATCATTGGAGCCAAACAAGAATGTTGAAGCTTTACGAATAGCACTTGATCAAGCATCTATTGAGGTACGCCCTTTATGGAAACCTATGCATTGTCAACCCGTTTATGCAAACTGTACGTCATACACAAATGGTATCAGTGAAGATTTGTTCCGTAAGGGCCTCTGCTTGCCTAGTGGACCATGCGTTTCAGAAGAAGATGTACGCTATATCACTGACACGATAAAAGAAAACATTATAACCAAATAATGTTCAATTAAACAACCTGTATCAGAAGCTCATGAACATGAAGTTTTTCAATAGACTATCAAATTGGTATTTCTCCAAAAAATCACTACCATACTGGTGTATTTTTTGGATAGATTGTGCTATGACATTTGTTTCTTACTTATTTATATATCAGCAGATTAACAGTGGAGCAAAGGCATTGAGTATCTTAGGACAACTCTCTATGTTATTTGCTATATTCACATTGTTCCATGCCATCGGTTTTAGGATATTCCACACATACGACGGTATCCTCAGATACTCATCGTTTATTGATTTGCAAAGGGTATTTTATGCTGTTACTTTTGGTGCGGTACTGTCTGCTATAACGAAAAACATGTTACTTAGCACTCATTTCTTCCCTGGAGTTGAAATAGAATACCGCAATATTGTACTTGGAGCTCTCATTTCCACTTTAGTATTGTGGGCTATCAGAGTGATTGCCAAGACTATCTTTGATGTCTCTCTCTCAGATTACAACATTAAACATGCATTTATCTACGGCGTGAAAGAAGGTGGCATCGGTCTCGCCAAGCAAATCAAAAACAGTAAACCCATGAAATTTAAACTCATGGGCTTTATCTCTGATGACACAAAAATAAAGCACCATCACCTGATGGGAACCAAAGTGTATGCTCCAAACCTGAATACCATCAGGAAAATGAGAAATAACAATATCTCTACCCTATTAATTTCTCCTGGTGCCATCAACGTTTTTCGCGCAAATAAAGACTTCCAGGATGCATTACTTGCAGAAGGTATACATATCTATATGCCTACTACACAGGAGTGGAACAGAAATGAACAGCAACAACTCAAAGAAGTTAGCATTGAGGATCTTTTACCACGAGATGAAATCA
>ERZ773202.1336-NODE-1336-length-16268-cov-14.997656_pt1 | contig 16268 bp, 15 predicted proteins | sample MGYA00580998_ERZ773202 | MGnify/ENA primary metagenome ERZ773202 (study PRJEB29015, sample SAMEA2737803) | human gut metagenome | biome: human gut; feature: human-associated habitat; material: faeces | place: China | collected 2012 ...
GGTTGTCGTTACCATAACCTTCCAGCAGGTTGATGGCACCCCACACGCCGAGACCAGCACCCAGAGCGACAACGAGGGTCTGAAGCACTTCGATAGCAGAGTTAAAGAAATCCATAATCGTTTCCTCCTGAGAAAAAGAGCTTGCGGCCGGTCGGCACACACCTGAAACCATCATTCTTTTGGCTGCAAACCGCAGCAGGGTTGATTTGCTAGTGTGCCTGGGGCCTGGAAAAGAAAAATCCTCCCAGGAATGGGAGGAGCAAGGATGTATGATTCTGTTTTAAGCTAGCAATGATAAATCCATTACCTAAGGAGGAGAAAGTGCTTCCCAATCGATTATAGAGTAAAGAGAATAAGCGGTTGAGGTGTAAATTCTATGTAGCATTTAAGCGCAAACGATTTACCATTGCGGTAAAAGCATCAAAGGTATAGAATAAAAAGCGACTGAATTGCTTTTCAAGGAGATCTTAAGATGAATCTCGATCTATATGATATGTACTGCTTTAAATTATTAGCAGATAATTTAAATTTTACAACGGAACCCAAATTTATGATACACTGATTGACCGGGGCATCCCGGCAGAGAACATTGCCTTTGATAAAAACCGGATGGATATGATTTGCAAAATATGTTCGGAACACCGGATTGCCGTTATGTATGATAAGGCCATGCTGCTGGAAAACAGCGAAATTGTCAAAATTCCTTTGGTGGATGTGAAAGACATGTTCCCGGTTCACCTGATTTATAAAGACCCCAGAAAAGTGGCGGGTTATCTGAACTACCTGGAGAAAATCCATGTACTGGATTGAGCAAAAACAACTTGCCTGCGAATGTTTTGCAGGCTTGAACTTCAAAGGGCGATTTATAACGATTGGTTATAGATCGCTCTTTTTATGCGTCCAGGGAATTTTATTAAATTTTTCTCTTATGCTACAATTGTGCCACGGTTTCAAACCAAAAGGGAGGACTTGTGAAATGAAAGCGATCAATCGTAGAGGTTTTATTAAGACGTGCGCAGTCTCCACTGCTTTAATGGCTTCTTCTGCTCTGCTGTCTGGTTGTGACACCAAGGGCACCGATCAGAGCGCCGAAGCTGCGGTAGAGGTCAAGAACTTTGAAGAAGGAATCAACTGGGGGAATGAATACGACGTTATCGTAATCGGCTTTGGTGCTGCTGGTGCAGCAACTTCCATTACGGCAGCGGGCAATAACGCCAACGTACTGATCGTAGAAAAAGCCCCCAAGATGCTGGCAGGCGGCAACTCGAGAGTGTGCGGTCAGAGAATTGCTACCGTTGCAAAGGATAAACGCGAGGATGCCATTGCTTACATCAAGGCAATGCGGGGTAACTTTACCACCTTGACCGACGATATGATCGAGGTCTATGTTGACGAGCTGATGAACAATGAATCCTGGATGCTGGATGTGGTGGGCGTTGGCGAGTTCAAAACCATCAGTACGGTGGATTTCCCTAACCTGCCAGGCGCTGGTTCCATCGTGAATAAGTGCGCTTTTAATACCGCAGGATGGGATGCAAAGGCATACCACGCATTGAAAGCAAAGGTCGAGTCGATGTCCAACATTGACGTCTGGTATCAGGCCCCGGCGCTGGAGCTGATCCAGGACCCCGCCACCAAGGTGATCCACGGCGTCAAGGTCAAGGTGGATGGCAGCGAGGTGCTGGTCCGGGCAAAAAATGGCGTTGTAATGTGTCTGGGCGGCCATGAGGCCAACGCAGAAATGCACCAGAACTACTTTATGCAGACCAAGCTGAACACCGTGGGCAACGCAGTCTACAACACCGGCGACGGTGTGAAAATGGCCTCTGTGGTGGGTGCACAGATGTGGCATATGGCCAACCTGGTCACCGACTTTGACTTTGTCTATCCCGACACTAACATTGTGTGCTTTGGCACTATCCCCATGTTTGCAAAGACTGGCATTGTGATGGTGGACGGGAACGGCCGTAGATTCCGGGACGATGCCACCAAATCCGCCCACGGCAAACTCCATTTTGCTGATACCGAAATCCAGGCAATCATCCCCAACCGGATGTTTGCCTTCTTTAATAAAGAGATGATGGACTCTGTGGACCGCATCCACCCGAAGTTCAGCCTTCACAACGAGGAAGAGCTGGCCAGCGGCCTGGCCCAAACCATCGAAGAGGTAGAGACTGCTCTGGTGGATGGTGAGGACGTGAAGTTCGGCCGTGATGTGACCACCATGAAGAGCCTGAAAAATGGCCCTTACTATGTAGTCGAGATGTTTCCTGGTATCGTCAATACCATGGGCGGCGCCAAGCGGAACAAAAACGGCGAAATCGTTGACTATGACAACAACCCGATTCCCCACCTGTACGGTGCGGGCGAGTTCGGCGATATCTGGGCGAAAGAGTATCAGGGTTCCTGCAACTTTGGCGGCGGCCTGGTCTTTGGCCGGATCACCGGCAAAAATGCCAGCAGCGTCAAGGCCGACAGCACCCAGGAGGATCTGGTCAAGCCCGAAAATAAGGTGGCACCGAAGCCCAAAGAAGAAAAAGAGTTTGAGTGTGCCGAAAATCAGTTTATCGGTAAGTCCTTTGGTATGGGCGGCGAAGAACTGGTGGTGCGCGTCACCACCTCGGGCAGCGATATCACCAACGTCGAGATCTTGCAGTCCTCTGAGACTCCGAGAGTGTCCGACCGGGCTGCGAAGCAGGTCCCCCAGAGCATCATTGATAACGATACGGCGGACGTGGATACCGTTTCCGGCGCCACGGTAACAAGCAACGCCATTAAAAACGCCGTGAAGAATGCATTAGGTATGCAGTAATATTACTCTAAACAAGACTCCCTTTTCTATTGCCGACCCTGAGGATTTCTCAGGGTCGGCATTTTTATTGCTTTACTCAAACACGAAGTAATCTACAGCACTATGTATCCTCCCCTTAATAAAGGAGAGCTTTTTCATTCTTCGTCTGCTTCTACTACATCGTAGGTATCCGAAGGTTTGAGTTTCAAGCGATGGTCGAGATACTTCTCGATGTCGAACATATTTTTCTTGTCGTAATCCCCAGTCAGCTTATAGTTGGGATGCTGGGTGAGATCGTACTTGTCAGAGAGAAAGGGCCGAACGCCGCGCAGCTGCAGAATGCACTTGCCTCCATCCATGACGGCTAGTTCATCTCGACTCATAAGTTCATGCCCGGTTTTTTGATACGATGTGCCGTAGCTGGGGCTGTTGCCTCGGGTGTCCGATGTGTTATAAATATCGATTGTTTCTTTCCCTAGTGCAGCTGCTAATTCCTTAAGAGTTGTATTTTCCGAGCCGCCCAGAAAAACTTGGCTGTCCATGTTGCCGATGATGGTATCCGCATTGTCCTTATACAGCGCCTTGAGCTGCGACTGGGCCTGCAGAACCAAGCAGGCAGAGATTTCCCGGCTGCGAATGGTGGCCACCAGCTTTTCCAGGTTCGGAATCTGGCCGATGTTGGCACACTCGTCGATCAGGCAGCGCACATGGACGGGAAGCCGTCCGCCATATACGTCATCTGCCTTTTCACAGAGCAGATTGAACAGCTGGGTGTAAACCATTGAGATCAGGAAATTGAAGGTGCTGTCTGTATCGGACATGATGAGGAACAGTGTTGTTTTTCGGTCGCCCAGGGTATCCAGTTCCAGTTCATCATACGAAGTGATATCGCGGAGTTCCGCGATATCAAAGGGGGCCAGGCGGGCACCGCAGGAAATAAGGATCGACTTCGCGGTCTTGCCCGCAGTCAACTTGTAAAGACGGTATTGCCGCACCGCAAAGTGGTTCGGCTGCCGCACTGGTTTCCGCCGCTCGGACAGACCGTGGGATGGTCTGCTCGAACACCTTCAGGTGCTTTCCGTATGCCTGCCGGATCAGATTGCTGATCTGCTTTCCGTAGTTGGTGCGGTTGTCGGTCATGGTCAGCAAGATACCCTCGATTTTCAGCTTCGGGTTGATCTGCCGCCGAACCTTCTGCACCGTCAGCAAAAGCTGTTCCAGACCCTTTGCGGAAAGGTATTGCGCCTGCACCGGAATCAGGGCAGCGTCTGCCGCCGCCAGTGCGTTGATGGTCAGCATCCCCAGCGAGGGCATACAGTCCAGCAGAATAAAATCGTACTCCCGTTTGGCACTGTCCAGCACCTGCTTGAGCATCTTTTCCCGGTTCATGCTGTTCACCAGCGCTACTTCCAGCCCTGCCAGTTCGATGTTGGCAGGAATCAGGTCAACGCCCTCTGCGTGGTGCAGAATGCCCTCGCCGGGCTGGATGGGCTGGTCGTTCATGGCTTTCTGCATCAGGGTGGAAAGGGTGGTGGGCAGTTCATCGGGCTGCTGCCAGCCCATGCTGATGGTCAGTGAACCCTGTGGGTCGGTATCCACCAACAGGACTTTCTTGCCCTCCATTGCCAGCCCGATGCCTAGATTTTCACAGGTGGTGCTTTTCCCCACACCACCTTTTTGATTGGTGACTGCGATAATCGTAGCTTTCTTTGCGATAACATCACCCCGCTTTCGGAGAACCGCGCGCAAAGTCGTGGTTCGTCTTGTTCTGATAGTAGAGGTTCATGGTGGTGGGCGCATTGTAGAGCATCGCCAGCAGATACTGCTTCATGTTCCGCACCGGGGCGGTGTTTTCTGCCAGCGAATCCAGCACGAAGCGGATGTGGTCGGCGTTCAGCTTTTTCAGCCGACTGCGTACCACTTCGGCAGGCTTGTCATCTCCGGCGATACGCAACATCTTGCGTTTGGTGGAACAGGTGTCCACAAGCAGGTCTACGATCTGGTAGATAGTATCCTCATCATCCGGGCAGAGTCGGAGCAGAAGGTCTACCTCCAAAGACTGATAAAAATAATCCTCAAGCTGCTCCCGGATGCCCCCGGAATAGATAGGGTCAGGATCGTTCCACTCTGTTTTATTCTTATCAGTCTTATTTGCTTGCGGTTTTGGCTGCACCAGAATTGCGCTTTCGGCAGCACCTGAATTGCTGTTTGGGCAATTCTGTACTTGCGCTTTGGGCAAGCCGGAGGAAAAGTCCTTGACGTAGATCAGGCTGGGTCTGCCCAGACCACGGCGTTTGCGCTCGATGAGGTCGATGCCCTCCAGTTCCCGGAACAGCTTGACCGCCTTGTGTTCGGCGCAGCAGAGGGATTCCTGCACTTCCCGGACGGTGTAGATGATATACACCCGCCCCTGCTCGTCCAGCCAGCCGTTCTTTGCAGACAGGCTCATGCGGTCCAGCAGAATTCCGTACAGTGTCCGGGCATCGGTGGAGAGCTGCCGGAAGCGGTGGTCTTGGAACAACGCTTTCGGGATGCGGAAGTAGGAGAACAGTTCGCCCGACTGACCATAGAAGTAGTCCAGCGTCATTTGGTGCGTCCTCGGATTTTCAACTGTGAGTGCTTGTTCATGTGGAAAACCACCTTCTTTCAGAAATGAATGTAAAAACAGGTTGACATTTGCCAGCGAGAACGCTTACAATGGGAGATAGTAAAAGAGTCAACCCAAAACTATGTTGGATAGGAGGACAAACGGTGAAACTGCAAACAATTCGAGTGAAAAATTTCAAAAATTTCACTTCAGCAGCAGATGGTGGCTTTATTGAAATCGCTTTGAATGGTAAATCCACAGTCTTTTATGGCAACAATGGCTCAGGTAAATCGACTCTCCTCAGTGCAGTTTGCTATGCTGCATGGCCTTTTATCAACAGGCTGAACAATGCTCAAGGAACGGGATACCGAACATTAGATAAGGAACAACTGCATATTGGTCAGCGCAGTGGAAGTAGTGCGCGATATGGTACCGGTATTGTGTTACAGCTTGACGGAGAAACATTCGAGATCACAAAAGAAATGGAAAAAACCGCATCTGGTCGAGTGAATGCGGTCAATGCAAGTCAGCAAAGTAAGCAAGCGGTTGATTTAGCACAGTTTTTTAATGAACATTATCTGGCGGACGATGATACAGTTGCCGGAGATGATTGCCCGAAGCAGAATATGCCTGTGTTTCTAAATTACGGAACAAATAGACTTGTTCTGGATGTTCCATTAAGGATACGCAAAAAGCATTCTTTCTCCAAAAGAACAGCATTGGAAAGAGCATTGGAAAACAGGCTTGATTTCCGTACTTTTTTCGAGTGGTTTCGCAATCAGGAAGACTTTGAAAATGAGCAGAAAAGTATAAAACGCGATTGGGATTATCGCGATCCTGCGTTGGAGTGTGTGCGAAAAGCAGCCCTCTCAATGCTGGACGATGCTGAAGAAATCAAAGTGCGTCGGAATCCTCTCCGAATGGTTGTCATACGCAATGATAAAGAATATCGCGTAGACCAACTGTCAGATGGTGAAAAGTGTACGCTAGCCTTGCTGGGAGACATTGCTCGCCGCGTGGCAATGGCGAACCCCTGCCGTGAGAACCCGATGGAGGGAGAGGGCATCGTACTGATTGATGAACTTGATCTGCATATGCACCCTGCGTGGCAGAGGAAAATACTATCAGTGCTTCGGAAACTTTTCCCAAACATTCAGTTTTTGATTACAACGCACTCTCCGCAGATTCTTGGGGAAGTGGATAGAAGCTACAATTTGTTTATGCTTGAGAAAAATGCTGATGGCGAAAGCGAGCTACACGATCGTTATCTATACGGTAAGGATTCTGACAGCATTCTCCGTGCGGATATGAATGTTACTGTTCGCACATCCGAAGCTGAAGAATTGTTTGAAAGGTTTTATCATGCTCTCGACCAAGATGATTATACGGTTGCTGAAACCGTTCTCGACGAGATGAATTCTAAGCTGGGTGATGACCCTGAAATTGTAAAGTGTCGCACACAGTTGGATTTCAGCCGTATGTGAGGAAACATATGATACACATTGTGAAAAAACACGAGCCAAAGGAATTAAAGGAATACCGTGAAAGCGAATCCTGCACTGGTGTACGACCGACTTACGATTCCATGAGTAGCGACCTGCATGAGTATGTTTTGTCAAAGTTGGTGGAAGAACAGGGAGGACTGTGTGCATACTGTATGTGCAGAATTCCCGAAACCGACAAAAAAACAGGGAGTACATTGAAGTGTACGATTGAGCATATTGAACCTCAGAGCCTGACGAGGGGCACTGAAAACTGGAAAAAAGAATTGGAGTACAGTAACTTTCTTGCAGTATGCTCAGGAAATGAAAACAGAGGAGCTTTATGTTGCGATAAATCAAGAGGGAACAAAAAACTTTTTTTGACACCATTAAATCCTGAGTGCAATCATTTGATTCAATACTCTTACAGCGGCAAGATACTGGCTGCCGAAACGATACCTGCTAAAGAGGACCGGGATGAAATCAATCGTGAACTAAATGATATTCTGAATCTGAACGATGGTAAGGACTTGAAAACCAAGAGAAAAAATGCTCTTGATGGTATGCTGTCGGTATTGCAAAAGCAGCATAAAGATCAAGATATTGAAGAGTGCAGAAGAAAGTTAAGAGAGCTGGAAGCACCCAGAGGTCAAAAAGTTGAATACGTCGGGATTTTAATATTTTGGCTAAAGAAACATATTCAACGTCTTGAAAGCAGAGGATAATAGTTGAGATAGATTGGAATCTTGCTGTAAAATCATACATTTTCTAAACGAACAGGACTGCCTCACATACATTGCGTTGTGGAGCAGTCCTGTCTGTTTAGTATGTAATGGTCATTGCACCTTCATGGCATTCCTGCGCATAGGTGCGGAGCAGGTCAAGGTGCTTTGAGGATTTTCGGACAATGCCCGTTGCACGGTCGCCGGACATAAACTCAACGACCGCAAGCCGAGGAATCGTTAATGTGCCACGAATTTTGAATCCAACAAGGATCTTCTGATTGCACCATCGCTGTATGCTTTGTGCAGAGTAGCCCGTCAGTTCCGAAACTACCGGGGTGGTCAACAGATCATCATATCCAGCGGTGAGCTTCTCCCATAGGGTGTACAGCCCTGTCTTTTCCGGCTCTGTAAAATTGAAGCGGATGATCTCTGCGGCAGGCTTGTCCGGGTGCCGTTTGGAGCAGCCATTCTTTCCGATATAAAAGCCCGTTGGCACTTTATACTTTTCGGGATGATCTTCACGGTCACACAAGTAGGTGATCACATCGTGGGTCGCAATATGGTATTTGCGTGTTTTCTTTCCTGTATTGATACACGGAACGAGACCGGAATCCAGAAGGTATTTTGCGTGTTGCTTGTTGATGCGGGCAACACGGTAGAACTGGTCTTTCGTCATTCCGTTGGGGTATTCTTCGAGAATTTTATAGCACTCTAACAGCGTTCTCATGTTCATCCATCCTTTGCTGCTTTGATTTGGTCAGCGTCAGAAGCAACATATTGTGTGGATGGATTTTGGCTCCCGGAATCTCTCTCGCCCGTTCTCTCCAACAGGCGTAAAATCTCTCCCACTTCTCTCCAAAAGGCAGATTTTTCTGCGTTTTGGAAAGTGGGTTCAAATCCGCACAGAGCCTAGTGATTTTGGATTTTGATGAAATTTTGAGCGTAAATTCGATGGTTCGTATCTTCTGGCAAAGTGGGCTAATTCCCTCTATCTTCCACCAAGTACCGTGAGACAGGAAAAACTCGAAATCGTTTTGTCCTTAACCGGGCACGTGGGTTCAAATCCCACCATCTCCGCCAACAAAAAGCACCGGCTCAGGCTGGTGCTTTTTTGCATATCCAACCGGATTTCTCCATCCTTCAAAAAATATGTATCAATAATTTATGCTCAGAATCTTCTCAAGCGTGTCCGCAAACCTGACATCCTGCTCCTTCGTCCGCTTTGGGCTCCCCTTGGGGTGCTTTCCGGCACGGAGGAGCTTTTTGTTTTCATAACGCCGCAGCATGAGGGCGTCCATATTGTCGGCGGTGTATTCCAAACCGTTCTGATTCAGCACCCGGGCACACTTGGCAAGGCACATACTCGCCAGCCCGTAGTCCTGCGTCACAACCACATCTCCCGACTTTACCCGGTTGACGAGAGCAAAATCCACGCTGTCCGCTCCTTTATCGAACACCAATGTCTGCGCACCTTCACGCTCGATTTGGTGGGCTGTGTCGCACAGGATGATGACCGGAACGACAAACCGCTTTGCAATCTGCAATGTCAGGTCGACCACCGGACAGCCGTCTGCATCGATCAAAATATTCATCGACTTTCCTCCATCACCCACCGAAAGGCTTTCGCCGTGCGCAGGTCAGCGTCTTTGAAATGCCCGCCGCTGTTCCATTCAAGTGTGCAGTCTGCGCCACACTCTGCAAGCCGGCTGTGCAGGGCACGGATGTTATCGCCCACCGCAGCCATGACGGCGTTTTTCGTGCGTTCCTCCTTGTCGCCAAGGCTCAGATAAACGCGCTGTGCCTGTATTGGGTGCTGCTGTTCAAACTCCATCCAGCCCGGAAACCAAACAGAGGGCGAGGCGGCGGCGACACCATAGAACAGATCAGTCTGGGTGGACGCCCACAAAGCAAACAGTCCGGCCAGTGAGTAGCCACCCAGAATGATTTTGACGTTTTCCGGGAGATCAAGCTGCCACTTTAGCGTGGGAATGACCTGCTCCGTCAGAAAGCGCAGGGTGTCCGCAGCCTTGCCGCCAAATCCTTGCTTCCCCCACACGGCAGGAGACTTCCACGGAGAAAGTGCATCGTTCCAGCTTTCCACCGGAATGGCCGCAAACAGAAAGTGGTGCGCACTCTGTGCAATAGCGGCAACCTCGCTGTCCATGCTTTGCAGCTCATGTTCACCGGTCATTTGGAGCAGCAGGTATTCTGCATGAGGCTCGCCGTAAATGCGGCAAGGTTTGTTCCCGATTTGCATTATCTGTGCAGTCACTGCGGCATCCTCCCGAAAAAACTTTGATAAGCCCAGTATAGCAACTGAAAAATCATTTTGCAATTCAAAAGGCGTTCATAGCAGTGGCAAGCAGTATCTTCGTACTGTGGAATCCCCTCGTTGGCACAAAGATACTGCCCCTCTTCGCTCAAGTGGGCGATTTCTTTTTCAGGGAGCAGTTCGTTCGCAGCTCACTTCAGCTTGCTCAGGTAGCGGTAGATGGTAGCCTCCGAGGAGCCCAGCTGGGCGGCGACCTCGCTGACGGCGCCCTTCATATAAAAGATGCCCGCATGGTGCAAAGACTCCACGATGCGGATCTTTTCTTCCATGGTCAGCCGGTCGGGCGGCAGCCCGGCGCTGCCGGTCACCTCGGCAATGGCATTCTGTACGGCGTCCGGCAGGGAAGTGACAAAGTTTTCCACCCCGATGCCGGTGGAGGAAGGCTCGGTGTGTGCCCCGCAAAGGGCAAGCAGCTCCTGCGCGATGCGGCTGTACTTGCCGGCATCAAAGTTGATGCAGAGCATGCCGATGAGCTGGCCGTTATCCTTGATGAACATGGTAGAGGAGCGCAGCCGCCCCTTGGCCTGCGAAGCGCCCTGATAGCCCGCCAGATAATCCTGCTTTTCATACATCCGCTCCTGAATGAAGCGCAGCGCCATGTTGGAAAGGGGCGCACCCTCGGTGCGTCCGCTGATGTGGTTGTTGACGATGGCAACAATGGTGCCGTCCTCACTGGTAAGGTCGTGCAGCACCACCTCGTAGTCCGGGCCCAGCGCCTCCCCCAGAAAAGATACCACTACGCGATAAGGCTCAAGTCTTGCATCCATCCCGTTCACCTCTTTTGTACTGCTGGAACGCGTGAGAAAAAATTCTCACGCGTGTTCTATTGCTATCATAGCAGAAATGACAGTTTTTTACAATAAGAAGGTGCGTTGTATCCATTGTTTCGTCAAAGTGATGACATTTTTCTGGAGTTTTTGTCACGCGCGACAATTTATTCTCGTGATAAGAAAATATTATTGACAAAATATTCTCATTGCGTTAGGATAGTGTCAGCGAGGGAAGGACAGCCCTTCCCGAAAAACACGGAAATCAACTTTTGAAGATTGACCCGGTGCAAAAGCCTTCACCCCTTGGGGACAGATTTCCCCCGTCCGGGGGAAGCCTTTTTCGGAAAATTGATTTCAGTGCCGACAAATGGAAAAGGAGAAAATCGGATGAAACAGGTGATCGTTACCCCCAATGCTCCTGCTGCCATCGGACCCTATTCGCAGGGCATCGCTGCGGGGCAGACCGTCTATGTATCCGGGCAGCTGCCCATCGATCCGGCCACCGGCCTGATCCCGGAAGGCATCGCCGCCCAAACTGCACAGTCCCTCAAGAACATCCAGGCCATTCTGGCACAGCAGGAGATGACGCTGGCCAATGTGGTCAAGACCACGGTGTTTCTGGCGGACATCAACGATTTTGCAGAGATGAACAAGGTGTACGGCGAGTATTTTGCGCAGCCCTACCCCGCGCGCAGCGCGGTGCAGGTGGGCAAGCTGCCCAAGGACGCTCCGCTGGAGATCGAGTGCATTGCTGTAAAGTAAGTTCCCCCGCACGGGAAGAAAAGAAACGGTGAACCAAATGGATAAACAGATGTTCGTTCGCATCCTGAACAGTGAGATGGAGCTGGCCACCGGCTGTACGGAGCCCGGCGCAGTCGCTCTCACCGCCGCAGAGGCGGGCGCAGCACTCCGCAAGGCGGGTGGCACACGGGTAGAGGCCGTGACCGTCCGCGCCAGCATCAACATTATCAAAAACGCCATGTCGGCAGGCATTCCGGGCACCTCGTATCAGGGCATGGATTACGCCGCCGCCATTGGTGCCGTAGGCGGTGACCCCGTCCACCTGCTGGAGGTCATGAACTATGTGCCCCGGGAGCAGATGGAAGAAGCCGCAGCCCTTGTCAAGGCAGGCAAGGTCAAGGTAGAAGTGGCACAGGTGCCGCAGAAGCTCTACGTTGAGGTGGTTGTTACTGCCGACGGCCACACCGGCCGTGCGGTGGTGCGGGATCTGCACACCAACGTGGTGCTGGTGGAGCAGGACGGCGTGGCTACGCTGGACAAGCAGCACACCGATCCCGCCGCAGCAGGGGACAGCGATGTGGTGACCCCGGAGCAGATCGCAGAATTTCTGACCGTCCGCTCCATCTGGGATTACTGCACTGAAGAGCTGGACCCCCTGCACGACCCCATCGACATCATCCGCAGCGCCGTACAGGTGAACACGACCATCAGCAACGAGGGTCTTTCCAAGGAATACGGCCTTGCCATTGGCCGCAATCTGGAACTGAACTGCCGCAAGGGTCTGATGACCCGCGACCTGACCACCAACGCCATGGTCATCGCTTCTGCCGGTGCGGACGCCCGTATGGCAGGCGCGCCGGTCTCGGTGGTGGCAAACTCCGGCAGCGGCAATCAGGGCATCACGGCTACCATGCCTGTTGTGGCAACTGCCCGCTGGCTGGACATCGACGAGGAGAAGATGCTCCGCGCCGTGACCCTTTCCAACCTGATCGCGATCCGCATCAAGGCTAAGTTCGGCCGCTTGAGCAACCTTTGTGGTGCAACGGTTGCTGCCACCGGCGCAGCCTGCGGCATTGCCTATCTGCTGGGCGGCGGCTACCACGAGGTATGCTGCACCATCCAGAACATGGTGGGCAACGTCACCGGCATGGTATGCGACGGCGCAAAGGCCGACTGTGCACTGAAGATCTCCACCTGCGTCAACGCTGCCTGTCAGGCAGCTGCCATGGGTGTGCGCGGCGTGCGGGTGCAGAGCACCGACGGCATCGTGGAGCACAATGTGGAATATACGCTGGACAACTTTGCCACCCTGAGCACCCACGGCACCAGCGACAGCGTGATCCTTGATCTGATGCTGAACAAACACCTCCCGGAGACGGAATAAGTCTCCCCACCCAGCCCCTTTCCGGGGAAAAAGAAAGAGGTACTAAAGTTATGAAAAAGCTATTCCATAGTCTGCCCTTCCGGCTTTTGCTGGGCATTTTTGTTGGTATCATCCTTGGCCAGCTGTTCAACGAGAGCACCATGGGCGTTGTGGTGACCCTGCAGTACATCATGGGTCAGCTCATTACCTTCTGTGTGCCGCTGATCATCATCGGCTTCATTGCCCCGTCCATTACAAAGCTTGGCAAAAACGCTTCCCGTCTGCTGGCAGTGGCCATCGTCATCGCCTATGTGTCCTCTGTCTGCGCAGCCTTCATGAGCATGGGCGCCGGCTACGGCCTGATCCCTCACCTGTCCATCGACAACAACGTTGCCGGTCTGCGCGAGCTGCCGGGCGTCGTCTTTGAGCTGAACATTCCCCAGATCATGAGCGTCATGAGCGCTCTGGTGCTGAGCGTTCTGGTGGGTCTGGCTGCTACCTGGACCAACAGCAAGCTGACCTGCGACTTTTTGGCCGAGTTCCAGAACATCGTGCTGGACATCGTGAGCAAGGTCATCATCCCCGTGCTGCCCTTCTACATTGCCGCCACCTTCTGCGGCCTGAGCTACGAGGGCACCATCACCCATCAGCTGCCCGCCTTCCTGCAGATCATCGTCATCGTTATGGTTGGCCACTACATCTGGCTGGCTGTGCTGTACCTGCTGGCCGGTGCTTACTCCGGCAAGAACCCCTGGGAAGTGCTGCGTCACTACGGCCCCGCTTACCTGACCGCTGTCGGTACCATGTCCAGTGCCGCTACGCTGGGTGTGGCGCTGGAGTGCGCCCGCAAGAGCAAGGTCCTGCGTAAGGACATGGTCAGCTTCGGCATCCCCCTGTTTGCCAACATCCACCTGTGCGGCTCCGTGCTGACTGAGGTGTTCTTCTGCATGACCGTTTCCAAGATCCTGTACGGCAAGCTGCCCAGCGTTGGCACCATGATCCTGTTCTGCCTGCTGCTCGGCATCTTCGCTATCGGCGCACCCGGCGTGCCCGGCGGCACTGTCATGGCTTCTCTGGGTCTGATCACCGGTGTTCTGATGTTCGACAACGCCGGTACCGCTCTGATGCTGGCCATCTTCGCCCTGCAGGACAGCTTCGGCACCGCCTGCAACGTGACCGGTGACGGCGCTCTGACCCTGATGCTGACCGGCTACGCCGAGAAGCACGGCATCGCTGATACTGGCGACCTTGAAAGCCCGATCCTGTGATAAAAACCTGAGCACTCCTCCTTAATTACAAGAGACTGTGAACAGACAGTCCCAAAATCTCCGAAAAGCCCCGGCGACCGCATGGCCGCCGGGGCTTTTTGTGCGGCAACCCGGTTTGATATCCGGCGTAATGGGATGAAATTTTTGAAACGCCTTTAAAACCATAAAGTAAAATGCTATACTAGAAGGACATTGGGTGCGCTGAAAATGCGCAGCCTGAAAGGAGCTTTTATGACGCAGCTTTTGATTCGTCTGTTTATACGCCGTCCCAATTCTCCGCAGGACCCCCGTGTCCGTGCCGCCTATGGCAATCTGGCCAGTGTGGTGGGCATGGTGTGCAATATCCTGCTCTGTCTGGGCAAGTTTGTGGTGGGTACCCTGTTCGGCTCGATCGCCATCACTGCCGATGCGCTGAATAACCTTTCGGATGCTTCCTCCAATATCGTCAGTCTGGTGGGCTTCAAGCTGGCCGCCAAGGCACCGGATGCCGAGCATCCCTACGGCCACGCCCGCTTTGAGTATCTTGCCGGGCTGGTGGTCAGCGTGACCATTCTGGGCATCGGCTTCTCCCTGCTGAAGGAATCGGTCACCAAGGTGCTGCACCCCACCCCGGTGCAGTTCGGCTGGCTGACCGTGGCGGTGCTGGTGGTGTCCATTCTGGTCAAGCTGTGGATGAGCGGCTTCAACCGCACCATTGGACGTATCATTTCCTCCGAGACCCTCATCGCCACTGCCGCCGACAGCCGCAACGACGTGCTGAGCACCGCTGCAGTGCTGGTGGCTGCCATCCTCTGTCGGGTGACCGGCTGGGATGTGCTGGATGGCCTGATGGGCGTAGGCGTGGCGGTGTTCATCCTGATCTCCGGCTGGGGTCTGGTGATGGATACCCTGAGCCCACTGCTGGGCGAAAGCCCCAGCGAGGATCTGGTAGAGCATATCGAACAGACCGTGATGAACTATCCCGGCGTGCTGGGCGTACATGACCTGATGGTGCACGACTACGGCCCCGGCCATCAGTTTGCGTCCATCCATGTGGAGCTGCCCGCCGAGCAGGACCCGCTGGAAGCGCACGACCTGATCGACAACATCGAGCGGGACTTTATGAAGCACGACCATCTGATGGTGACCATCCACTATGACCCCATCGTCACCTCGGACGCCGCCGTGGGGGTGCTGCGCAGCCGCCTGACCGAAAAGCTGCGCCAGCTGGACCCGGCGCTTTCGCTGCATGATCTGCGCATCGTGCCGGGCAAGACCCACACCAATGTGCTTTTCGATCTGGTGCTCCCCGCGGGCTATGCCGGGGACAAGGTGGAACTGCTGACCCAGATGGAGCAGTTCATCAAAGAGCAGGATCCCACCTATAACTGCATCATCAAGCTGGAACAAAGCTATACGGCTGCGGCTCATAAATGAGGGGGAGCCGCCCCGCACAGGCTTTGCGATATAAGGAAAGCAGAGGGAAAGTAGTATGCTGAACGAGACCTACCGCGCCATGCTGAACAACAAAAGTGTCATCCGCGAAACCTTCATGTATGGCAGACAGCGCGCTGCCCAGATCGGCAGCGAGAATGTGTTCGATTATTCACTGGGCAACCCCAGCGTGCCCTGCCCGCCGGAGTTCACCGAGGCCATGCAGACCCTGCTGGCACAGGAAGAGCCGGTAAGCCTGCACGGCTATTGCCCCAGTCAGGGCGACCCGGGCTTCCGCACCGCTGTGGCGGCGCATCTGACCGAGACTTTCGGTCTGCCCTACGCGCAAAAACACATCTTCCCCACCACCGGCGCGGCGGGTGCTATCGCCCACGCCATCCGGGCGGTGACCCAGCCCGGGGACGAGGTGCTGACCTTTGCGCCTTACTTCCCGGAGTACGGCCCCTATGTGGCGGGCACCGGCGCAGTGCTGCGGGTGGTGCCGCCGCAGGCGCCCACCTTCCAGCCCAATCTGGATGCCTTTGCACAGATGCTGACCGAAAAGGTTACCTGTGTGCTCATCAACACGCCCAATAACCCCACCGGTGTGGTCTACTCTGCCGACACCCTGACCCGCATGGCGGCGATTTTGACCGAAAAGAGCGCCCAGTACGGACACAATATCTTCTTGGTCAGTGACGAGCCCTACCGGGATATCGTTTTTGATGGCAAGACTGTGCCCTACCCGGCGGCGTTCTACCCCCACACCCTGACCTGTTTCTCCTACTCCAAGAGCC
>ERZ773202.1339-NODE-1339-length-16219-cov-7.146003_pt1 | contig 16219 bp, 11 predicted proteins | sample MGYA00580998_ERZ773202 | MGnify/ENA primary metagenome ERZ773202 (study PRJEB29015, sample SAMEA2737803) | human gut metagenome | biome: human gut; feature: human-associated habitat; material: faeces | place: China | collected 2012 ...
TGCTGTTGCTATAGAGCGGAAAGCTGACTCCTACCATAAGGCCGTTCACACCTTCTTTCTGCTCCGTGTTGCGACGATAGCCAAAAGAGATGTTAGGCAACCACCCTCTTTTCTGCATTTTCACATTCATATCAGCAGATTTCAGCATCGTCTCAGCCATCTGTATATCGGCATCACTGGCAAGATAAAGAGCCTTGTAGGATTCAAAGTCCTTTATCGGCTGGAATTCAGGAAACTTCTCACTGTCAATTGTCACGGGCTTTCCGCCATTCAGCTGTTGCAGCTGCTGCAGCAGGAGCATCCGTTCGTTCTGCGCCTCGCTTACCATGGTCTGCACCTCCATGCAGTCGAGCTTCACCTTGTTTACCTCAAGGATATTTGCATCTCCTGCCGCCATACGTTTGTCGTACATCTGATGCAGGGTTTCGCTGTTCTTCAGACGCTGGTCAAGCATTGCCAGGGTCTTGTTCAAACGTATCACGTCGATACACAGCTGTTCCGCTTCGAGCAGTATGTCGCGACGGTTCTTTTCATACATTTTTCCGCCCACCGTCTTCTGAATCTTCGCCTGCTTGTTGCGGTCGGCATACTTGGTAGGAAACTGTATCTCCTGGCTCACCACGAGTTCGCTCTCCGCCACACCCGAATATCCGCTTCTGAAGAACGGACTGTATTCCACCGACAGTCCGTCGAGGGAATTTTCAGCCTTTATGTCGAGTACGTCAGCCTCGTTATCGTGCTGCAGAGCTTTCAGAGTGAGATTATTCTGGGCTATCTGCTTCAGCACGTCGTCAACGCTGTTGTCTGCCGAGGCAGTGAAAGCCATGATTACGAGACTAACGGCGATTAGAAATCTTTTCATATATTACCGGAATTATAAATGCGTTAAGTAATGTTGAACTAATCAATCCTCCGAGAATTACCTTTGCCATAGGCGACTGTATCTCATTTCCCGGCAGGTCTCCACCAAGGGCGAGTGGCACGAGGGCAAGAGCCGAAGTGAGAGCCGTCATCAATATAGGATTCAATCGAGACAGCGAACCGTTCACTATAGCCTCCCTTACTGTAGCGCCTTCTTCTGTGCGCAGACGCTTGTATTCTGTCACGAGGAGCATGCCGTTTCGTGTGGCGATACCAAAGAGGGAGATGAATCCGATGATTGCCGGTATGCTCACTTCTCCTGTAGTAATCACCAGAGCAAATATACCTCCGATGAGTGCAAGAGGCAGATTCATAAGAATAACGCCTGCTTCCTTGGCATTGCGGAACTGCATGAAGAGCAGGAAGAAGATGACGACGATGGCTACCATGCAGGTGAGGTAGAGCACGCGGCTGGCACTCTCCTGACTCTCAAACTGTCCGCCGTACTCTACGTGGTAGCCTTCGGGCAACTGCACTTTCTCGCCTACTGCCTGCTTGATGTCGGCTACTACGTCGCTCAAGGCTCTGCCGCTGGTGTTGGCGGAGATTACTATCTTGCGCTGCACGTTCTCGCGGTTGATGGTGTTGGGTCCGGCACTGGATATGATGTCTGCCACGTCGCTCAGCGGCACCTTGCGTCCGTCCTGCGTGTCGATGATGAGGTTGCTCACCTCGTCGTAGTCGGCTGCTTTCACCACGAGGTTGAAGGCTCTGCCGGCTTCGTACACCTGCGAGACGGTCTCGCCGGCGAGGTTCACGGCGAGAAACTCGTTGAACTCGGGCAGCGTGATGCCGTTGCGCACGAGCAGCTCGCGACGCGGCACTATCTTCAGCTCGGGACGCTCTATCTGCTGCTCCACGTTGAGGTCGGCGATGCCCTTGATGTCCTGGCAGGCGTCCTTTATCTGATTGCCGATGGTGAACATACGGTTGAGGTCGGTGCCGAAGAGCTTGATGGCGATGCTGGCTTGTGTGCCCGAGAGCATGGCGTCGATGCGGTGGGAGATGGGCTGACCGATCTCAATGTTGGCACCGGCGAGCACCGAGAGGCGCTTGCGCACGTCGTTGAGCACTTCCTCATGGCTGCGGTCTTTCAGCTCGAACGGGGCTTCTATCTCGCTCACGTTCACGCCGAGGGCGTGCTCGTCGAGTTCGGCGCGGCCGGTCTTGCGTGCCACGGTCTTTATCTCTGACACCTGCAGCAGCAGTCGCTCGGCACGTGCACCGATAGAGTCGCTCTCTTCGAGCGAGATGCCGGGCAGCGAGGAGATGTTGATGGTGAACGAGCCTTCGTTGAACTTGGGCAGGAAGCTGCTGCCTAAGCAGAAGAACACGCCCACGGCGACTACGAACAGCGCTGCGGTGCCTACTATCACCTTGCGTGTGTTGGCGAGCACCCACAGCAGGGCACGCTCGTAGTATGTCTTAAGCCACACTGCCACGAAGGCTTCCTTCGGCAGCTCGCCCTTACTCTTGCCGAGCAGGTAGCTGCAGAGCACGGGGGTGAGCGTGAGGGCAACGAGGGTGGAGGCGAAGAGGGCTGTGACGAAGGCGATGCCAAGGGGTATGAGCATCCTGCCTTCCATGCCGCTGAGGAAGAACAGCGGCGCGAAGCTCACCACGATGATCAGCGTGGAGTTGAGGATAGGCATACGCACCTCACGCGAAGCGTTGTACACGAGTTCGATGATGGGCATTCGCTCTGCCTCGGGCAGCGCGCGATTCTGGCGTATGTGCTTGTACACGTTCTCCACGTCGACGATGGCGTCGTCGACGAGCGAGCCGATGGCTATGGCGAGACCACCGAGGGTCATGGTGTTGATGCTGATGCCGAGGGCGTTGAGCACTATCATCGCCACGAGGAACGAGATGGGTATCGTGACGAGCGAAATGAGCGTGGTGCGCACGTTGGCAAGGAAGAGCATAAGGATGACAACCACGAAGATGGCTCCCTCGATGAGCGACTTCTGCACGTTGTCGATGCTGCTCTCGATGAAGTCTGCCTGACGGAAGATGTCGGTAGAGATATGCACGTCGGAGGGCAGGGTCTGCTTGAGGTCGTCGAGTGCGAGGTCGAGATGCTTAGTGAGGTCGATGGTGCTCGTATTGGGCTGCTTCGTAACGGTGAGGAGCACGGCTGACTGGGCACGCTCGCTGGCTACGCCGAGCTTCGGCGACTGGTTGCCTATCTTTATGTCGGCTACGTCGGCGAGGGTGACGACGCTCTCGCCGTTCTTCTTCACGATGCTCGTGCCGAGCTTCTCCACGTCGTTGGTCGAGGTGATGCCGCGGATGATGTACTCGTTGCCGTACTTGTAGCGCACGCCACCGTTGGTGTTGGTGTTCATGCCGCGTGTGCACGCCATGATGTCTGCGAGCGACACGCCGAAGTGCTTCATCCTGCCCGGACTAAGAAGTATCTGGTATTCCTTGATGTCGCCACCGTGCACGCTCACCTGAGCCACACCGCCGGTGGAGAGCAGACGCGGACGTATCACCCAGTCGGCGTACGTGCGCAGGTCTTGCTGCGAGGTGTGCTTACTGGTGAGGCTCACGATGAGCACCTCGCCGAGTATCGACGACTGCGGACCGAGCACCGGAGCACTCACTCCGGCGGGCATCTGCTCGCCTACTGCGGCGAGTTTCTCGCTCACTATCTGACGTGCAAGGTAGATGTCGGTGTCCCAGTCGAACTCTACCCACACTACGGAGAAGCCGTTGGTCGACTGCGAGCGCACGCGACGCACACCGGTGCTGCCGTTGACGGCGGTCTCTATCGGGAACGTCACGAGCTGTTCCACTTCCTCTGTCGCCATACCGCCGGCTTCGGTCATGATGACCACGGTCGGTGCGTTGAGGTCGGGGAACACGTCCACATCGGTCTTACTGGTGGAGTACAGTCCGCCTATGACGAGCAGCACCGACGCCACCAACACGAGTATTCTGTTCTCAAGCGAGAAGCGTATTATCTTGTTCAGCATAGTTTTTTTTTTTATTAGTTGACAAGTTAACGAGGAGATTTCCTCAAGAGGTGCACTTATAGGAGGGTATGGCATCCTGCCATACCCACGCTGCCACCAAACTATCTTCCCACAGAATTCACCGAATTCACAGAAACCTCTTGCTGAGATATTCTCCCACAGATATCACAGATGCGCACAGATATTTTAGGACACCCTTCCAGTCTGTGCAATTGTAGGAGGGTATGGCATCCCTGCCATACCCACGCAACCTCTCAGGGGGTGCACTTGTCTCAAGTGCACCAACCAAGCTGCCACTGCATCCTCCCACAGAATTCACAGAACACACAGAAGCCTCTTGCTGAAATGTACTCCCACAGAATTCACAGAATTTTCTTGCAGAGGAGAATTTCTGTGTATTCTGCGTGTTCCGTGGGACAATACTACGCAACCTAAACATCTGTGTGCATCTGTGCCATCTGTGGGAGAATACGATCATGGCAGGTGGCGTGGGTATGGCAGGGATGCCATACCCTCCTAAGTGTGTTCTGTGGGCAGTACATCTCTGCTTGGTTGGTGCAGCAGAGACTGCTGCACCCCCTGGGGGAACATCTGTGAGTATCTGTGAAATCTGTGGGAGAACACCACGCACCCTAACCTTCTATGTATTCCGTGGGAGGACACGCACTGCTTGTATACCCGTCCCTCGTCTACTTCAGAAATTAATGATTATGGTTATGCGCCGGGATGGCGTTTGCAGCCGAAGCCAATCGTACTTGCACGGCACCCTTCGTCACGACGCGGTCGCCCTGCTTCACACCCGTCAGTATCTCCACACGCTCGCCGTCGCTCTCGCCCAGCGTCACCTCCTGCTTGCGGTAGCCCTCCGCGTCCATCTGCACGTAGACGAAGTGGATGCCCTGCTCCTCGGTGAGGGCGGTGAGGGGCAGCGTGATGACGTTCGGGCGGTCTTGGGTTATGAGGTATATCTCGGCATAAGAACCCTGCACCACGTCGCCCGTGTTGTTGAACTCGAAGATGACGGGCAGGTACGAGTTGTTCACCTCCGCCGAGCGACCGTACGACTTTATGCGTCCGCCCATCTCCGTGATGTCGTAGAGACGCTTGCTGTAGCTCGTGCGGAACTTCGCGCAGCGTATCTTGTTCAGCTCATTGAAGTGGCGCTCCGGTATCTCGGCACGCAGATAGAGGTGTTTGTTCTGCGTGATGATAGCGAGCGGCTGACCGGCTTCTACGTAGTCGCCACCGTTCACGAGACACTGCTTCACGTAGCCACTACGCGGAGCCGTCACCACTACTCCACCCGCGCTGCGCGTGCGCTGCATACTGTTATATGTGAGCTTCGCCGCCTCGTACTCGGCTTTCGCCACGGCGAGATCCTTCTCGCTTATTATACGGTCCTTAATGAGTATCTTCGCACGTGTATAATCGCGTTCGGCACGCTCGTAGTCGATGCGTGCACGTTGCACGGGGTCGCCCTCGGCGGTCTGCATACCGGCGGAGGTAATGGAGAACAGCGTGGTGCCGCTTGCTACCTTCAGTCCCTCGCTCACGTGGTTCTTGTACTGCACGCGTCCGCTGATAGTAGCCACGACGGTGGTCTCGTCGCACGATGCCGACATCACCTTTCCGCTCGTGTGTATCACGCCGTGGAACGTGCTGGGCTTCACCTCCTCCACCTTCACTCCGGCTGCACGGGCTTTCTCCGCAGAGAGTATTATCTCGTCGGCATGTGCGCCCTTCGCCTCTTTGCCTGCAAGCTCAGCCTCATGGTCGTGACCCTCCGCCTCGCTGTGGTCGTGGTCGTGGTCATGGTCGTGCGCAGCATGTTCATGGTCGGCATGGTCGTGACCATCGTGCGTATTGCCTCCGCACGCGCTCATGCCCGCCACGAAGACTGCTGATAATAAGTAATAGGATATTCTTCTAATCATATTTCATTTGTTGTTAATCACTAAGAGAAAAATAATCATTGACAAAGTTCGGAAAAATATTCTGCAACCTTGTTGCAAACTTCAAGGGGGTGCAGCTCCAGGGGGGCAGCTGTCTCCGCTGCACCAACAAAGCTAACAGAGCTATCTCAAGGGGGTGCACTTGTCTCAAGTGCACCAACAAAGCAAACAGTGCAAACTATAGGAGGGTATGGCATCCCTGCCATACCCACGCAGACACCAAACTATCTCCCCACAGAAACCACAGAACCCACAGAAGTTTATGACGCAAGATATTCTCCCACAGATGGCACGGATGGGCACAGATTAGGAGGGTATGACATCCCTGCCATACCCACGCAGCAACCAAACTATCTCCCCACAGAACCCTACGCAGTCTAACCATCTGTGAGCATCTGTGAAATCCGTGGGAGAATATTCCTCACCAGTCGTTTCTGTGGGTTCTGCGAATTCAGTGGGAGAACCCTACGCAGCCTAACAATCTGTGGGCATCTGTGCGCATCCGTGGGAGGCTCTTCTCTGCCAGAAGCTTCTTTGTGTTCCGTGCATTCCGTGGGAGAACCCTACGCAGCCTAACCATCTGTGGGCATCTGTGAAATCTGTGGGAGGCTCTTCTACGCCAAAAGCTTCTGTGAATTCCGTGAGTTCCGTGGGAGGAATGTCAGAGGGTGGCGTGGGTATGGCAGGGATGCCATACCCTCCTAAGTGTGTTCTGGGGGAGAACACGCACCCTAAACTTCTGTGGGTTCCGTGCATTCCGTGGGAGAACACGCACCCCCTGGGGGGGGGAAAAAAAAACACACAAAGAGGGCATGGCGGAATGCCATGCCCTCTTACGTTAGTTATGTGGATGCGTGGGTATGGCAAGGATGCCATACCCTCCTATGATTACTTAACGAGTACCTTCTTAACCTTGCCGTCAGCGGTGCGAACGATGTTCAGACCATTCTGGAGCTTGTTAAGCTTAACGCCGTTAACTGTGAAGAGCTGTGCCTCACCGTTAGCAACCTCAGCGTTGATTGTGCTGATGCCGTCAACAACCGGCTCTACAACCTTAAGAGTTGCGTCCCAAACGCCGCCACCGTCAGAGAGGATACTGCTTGAACCACCAGGGAGGATGCAGTTCCAATCGAACTTGAAGCGGATACGATATTCGCCAGCCTTAGCAGGAGCCTTGAACGAAGGTGCAACATAAGTATTGCGAGCATCTCCTGTAAGTTCATCACCTACTGAGTTGTAACCAGATGCATCGTTCTTTGGGTTAGAGTCGAGAGAGTAGAAGCTGAATGCTACCAAATCGGTGCCAGTCTGATCCCACTGTCCCTCCTTATAAGAGAAGTCGCCGTCGTTGTCGAAGTCGATGTAAACGAAGCTATGCATCCATTCGCCTGTATAATCGAACGAAGCTGTCAGTTCGCTGCCAGCCTCAACTGTGAACGGCTCGTCTGCTGTATGATCCTCGTAAGCAGCCTTTGAAGTCTTAACGCTCTTTGTCTGCTTTTCCTTGCCTGCCTGCTGGAGAGAGAAGCTGTTGAGCATACGTCCATGAGCACTTGTATTGAGAGCGTCCTTGTCGAAGTTGATAGCGTAGTCGTCCTTCGGCTCCTCTGTTGAGAACTCAGTGCCGTAAACGAGAGTGTAATCGAAAGACATGCCGAACGAAACGATCTTAACAGCACCAGAAGCGTTCAGATAAGCCTTGTCGTTATTGAACATAACCTTGAGGTTGCCCTTTTTAGAGTCAACCAATTCCTGATCAGTATCTGTGAATGTAACCTCTGGATTCGCAACCTCGATAGTTGTGATACCGTTCTCTGTCTTACCTGCGACATTCTTGAAGCTGATAGTACCTACGTTCACAGAGAGAACGTTTACAGAATTGAGGTTAGCGAGGATAACGTTGTAGCGGTCGTTGCCGAGCGACTCGATTGTGAGCTTCTGAGGATCGTTTGTGCCGATAGTACCCCTGAATGTGTAGTTGAGCTTGTCGCTGAAGATCTTTGTCTCAACTACTGATGGCGGATCAGGTGTCTCTGCCTTCTCGCCGTAAACGAACTGACCGTTCTCTGTTGTGAACTTGCAAACGAAGCCCTCGAAGCCGTTCTCGCCTACCTTTACAGAAGCAGAGAAGTCGGTGAAGTTGAGTTCTGTCTCGTCAGCGTCGTTCCAGAAGCCGCTTGTGTCAGATGTAGTGAAGGTAATGTTACCATCTTCGTCCTTTGTCGGCTTGAGGTTGAGGTTTTCGATCGTGAAGTCTTCGGTCTTAGTGCCTAAAGTGAGTTTCTTAAACTTAACCATATAAACGTCTTCCATGTACTCTGTGAGCACTGCCTGAGCGTCCTCGAAGTTAGTAACCTCATCACCAGCCTTAACATAAGCGTTGCTTGTGAAGTTGTAAATGTTCGGAACGTAAACATCATCACTGAACTCGTAGCTGATCATGTCGCCGTTGCCGACAAGGATAGTGAGCTTAACAGATGCAGAACCCTTGCTGTCTGCATCAGCAGCAGGTGTTGCGTCAATCATACCACCCTTAATAGACATAGACTTGCCATCGTATGGTGAGCCAGGAGCACTAATTGTAATGTTGCTTGTAGGAACATCAATCTCAAGTTTTCCCTCTTTTTCTGTGGCCGTAAGACCTGCGATAACGATATCGCCAAGAGATACACGGTCTTCGCCTACTACTACGTCCTTGAGAGTAGCTGTGTATGTGCCGTCAAGTTCCTTAACGAGCTGAAGTTTTGCGCCCTTAACATACTGGTGGAAATCAAGGTAGTCGTCCGTAGCAATTTCTTTCCAGTAAACAGTCTCTACATTGTTTGTAAACTCGTATGTAGCGGTCTCACCAGGTGTTGTACCGCTCTCTGTTACGAGCTCTACAGACTTGTAGGTAGCGTACGGATGCTCGCCACGCAAAGAACCAAAGTAGAGCTGGTTAGCACCCTCCTTGTAGAGGTTCGGCATAAGAGAAGCCTCGAACACGAGTGTGCCATCAATAGTGACGCCATTCTTGTCCATTACGATTGTGCAGTTAGAAATGTCCTTCACCTCGTAGATACGTTCGGTAGCACCGCTATCGCCTTTATAGCGATACTGTACGAAAAACTTATGAACATCAGTAATTGTAGAACCCCAGGAAGTAAAGTTCTGTCTGTAGAAGAAGTGGAGTGTGCTTCCGCTTTCCTGATCCCAGTTTGCGATATCCGCACTGTTGGTAGAGATAGCGAAGATCTGCTCGTTGGTGCCGGTAAGACAGTTTGTCAAATCTACATTCGCTACAATCTTCTGGGTAGCCCAGTCGACTGTGATTGCTTTAGGTGTGATGGTACCGCCGTTAGGCTGAGTGCCGTCGGGAATAATTTTCTCGCTTGTGGTCGCAGCAAACGCTGTCAACGTCACCACCAACAATGCGATAAGAGATAAAATTTTCTTCATAATAAATCTGGTTTGTTGGTTATTAATGTTAGTAAATTGTATTATTAGCTTTTAATCGGTTGATGCACCTTAGGGGGTGCAGTTGTCCCAACTGCACCAACAGAGCTATTGGCACTGCTGCTTGGTTGGTGCACTTGAGACAAGTGCACCCCCTGGGTTACTTCACGAGCAACTTCTTTACCTTGCCGTTGGCTGTGCGCACGATGTTGATGCCACGCTGGAGGTGCTGTATGCGTACTCCGCCGAGGTTGTATATCTCGACGTTGGTGTTGTCGTCGGCAGTGGTTAGGGTGTTGATGGCAGTGTCGATTTGCTTGCCGAACACCACGCTCACGTCCGAACCCATTGTCATAAAGTTGAGTTCTGCTACAAACTTCGACTTATCGGCAGAGAGTGTAGCCGTAAAGGAGGTGAGTGTAGACTTGCTTCCCTCGGTTACGCCTCCGATGGCAGCTGTAGAAGTAACGTTTACCCATTTGCCCTCGGTGGCCGAAGTGGCAAAAGTTGTAACGCCAGTTTCTGCATCAACCGTAGACATAACGCCATCAATTACAAAGTCGCCAAACGTCTTGTATTCCATTGGTGCGAGTTTCTTAAATGTCACCGTGTATCTACTGCCACTGCCAGCCACTCGCTTCAGCTCCACTTCCTTCTGAGTGTAGTCGGTAGTTCTGCCTGCTCCACTTGTAACATGCAAATCGTCGGTAAACACCTGACCAAATGTGCAGAGTGTGGTCATCAGGAAGAATACTATAGAAAGAACTTTTTTCATATTAACTTTAGTTTAGATGTTCAAATATAGCAATATTATTGCAAACGGGGTGCATTAAAACAAGTTTTAACATCATCAAAACCCATTTTAACACACCCCGTATAGTTGTTTGTTGTATCGTGTCTATATTACTTTAACACCTTAACAGTCTTGCCGTCAGCGGTGCGAACGATGTTCAGACCCTTCTGCAAGCCGTTCTGACGTGCGCCAGTAGCGTTGAACACAGCCACCGGAGCGGTCTTGCCTGCTACTACGCCGTTGATAGCTGTCTCCGACTTCTTGCCAAATACGCAGTCAACCTTAAGCGTTTCTTCACCCATTGGAACAGAGAGTGAAATCTCAGCATAGAGCTTACCACCTTCTACTACAGAGTGGAGTGTAAGAGGAATTTGGTGTCCGAGAGCTTCCGCAAGCGTTGTGTTGCTCGGCAACTTTGCAGTGCCATCAAAGTCGTAAGTTGTAGCGTCGCCATTCTTTACGCCCTTAATACCCTCAACTATTACATCACCTACCTCAAACATTCCGAAAGTGAAGTTCTTGAGCATGAATGTAGATGTACCATCAGCTTGATGCTCAAGCTCAACTGTTGTTCCTATAACAGGTTCCTGTGGAGCACCGTTGAGCGAGATTGCGAGATCGTCGGTGAACTGTTCTTTTGTCTGAGCGTTAGCTGTTGTCGCCATGAATGCTGTCGCAGCAACGGCGAGTGTCATAAAAAACTTCTTCATTTTTTTATTTATTAATTAATAGCAATTTACTTCTTCAAAACCTTCAGTGTTCTGCCGTCGGCTGTGCGCACGATGTTCACGCCACGCTGGAGAGATGTAACCTTCGCACCAGTGAGTGTGTAGATGTGCTTAACTGTGCCGTCAGCTGCTACTACTGTGTTCACAGATGTTTCTGTCGGAGTGAAGCTGAATGTGTAAGAAACCGCTTCATCATAGTTATCGACAACAAACTTACCTGTGCAACTTGTCACCTTCTTCTCTGCGTCAAAGCCTACGACAAACTCGAAGTCAGTATAGGGAAGCTCTGTGTACAATGGGTGTGCAGCTGTTGTCTTAGCCTTACCCTTCTTGCTTGTGAAGCTTGCCTCGCTGTCGCTGCCAGTGCGCTGAACGCCTTCGAACGAAACAGTGCCGAGGTCTACGCCGTTAGGAATAGCAACGTTGGTGAGCGAAAGGGTATAAACATCCTTTGCAGTCTCGGTGAATGTGACTGTTGTCTGTTTGTTGTTCATCTGTTCGCCATCATTATACGTGTAGCCAACGAGAGTACCATTTACTGAGAACGGATCTGCCGGAACGAACGGCTCCTGATAGTTGAACCACGCTGTGAGCTTGAACGAAGGCTCGCTCTCGTCTGTGAACACGATTGTAGCATAGAGGTCACCACCTTCGTCAATACGTGCCTCAACCTTAGCCTTGAGGTTTACGTAAGTGTCGTAGAAGTTAGGAAGAGTTTTGATCTCTGGCTCTACAACGCCAGTGTATGTCACTTCGCCGTCAACTGTCTTCTTCTCCAGACCCTTCAGGAGTACGCCTGACATAGTGCCCTTCTCGGTGTCGATGTGCTCAATCTCGATGCTCTGCGCACCGTCGCTCCACTCGCAGACCTTTGCCACTACGTTAGGATACTTAACGTTGCCTGCCTGACCGCCCTGGAACTCAGATGCCACGTCTGCTGTGAACTGCTCTGTGCCGGTGATTGTCGGCTTGTCGTCGCCGCCGGTGCCGCCACTGCTTGTGCGTGTGCCTTCAAACACTACGTTTCTGTACTCCTTGGTTGTGTTAACCTGGAAGTATTTGAATGTGATGTAGATCTTCTCGTCGTCGATTACAGACTTGCCGAGAGCGTCAGACAACTCGAAATAGTATTTTGTAGCTGCGCCGAGGTTGCCGCCTTCGTTAGAGAAGGTGAAGCTGCCACCACCTGCCCATTTATAGTTTTCAATACCAGCGAATGTACACTTTCCGAAGTCGTCGTTGCCGAAGATTACGCTCTCGAACACGAGTGTGTACTTGCCGCCCTCGCCCTGAGTTACGGCTACAGTTGTTTCACAATCACTAAACTCGTTCAACTTAGAGTGGAATTTTCCTTTGTAATACTGCTGTGCAGACACACAAAGTGTAGTCATCAAAAGGACTAAAAGAGTAAAGATTTTCTTCATAAGCTTGTAATTTTAAAAGGTTTAATTAATTCTTGTTGTTATGGTGAGGTGGTGTGGTGGTGTGATGGTGGTGAGATGGTGTGGTGGTGTGGTGGTGAGATTTGTCATTAAGCAGTAAACTAATGTCAACATCTCAACATTACAACATTACAACATCAACATCAACATCTCAACACCCCAACTTACTTGAGCTTGTACATCACACCGAGCGTAGCGTACACGGGGTACATGGTCTGCTCGATGGTCTTGAACTCCTTGCGGAACACTCCCGACATACCCCACTGCACGTCGGCATAAGCGCCGAAGCGATGCGAGAAGTACCAGTCGGCACCGAAGTCGAAGCCGAAGTGCCAGTGGCGCATATCGCTTGAGAAGTCGTAGTCGCCACGCTCACCCTCGTTGTGTCCGAGTTCCACCTTCTGTCCGGTTGGGTCGCCCTCGCGCAGATAGCCATCGTAGGCGTAACCCGAAAAATCGTTGTTGAGCGCGTAAGAGAAGTAAGGTCCGAACTTCAAGCGCACGGCATCCGACACATTGAACGTAGCCTGCAGAGGCAGCGTTACGACGAGTTGTGATGTCTTCGTAACGACATTGCCGGTGAAGAGTCCGCTGAGCGACTCGCCGCCCTGACGCATCTCCATTGAGTAGCTCTTCACGCGAGCGTCGGTCTCCATCGCCTTTGTCTGGAAGTGGAAGCCTGCCATCATACCCCACTTCTTGGTGAGAGGCTTGTAGGCATCGAGCGCGAGAGTGAAGCTGGGCCTCGGCTTATAGCTATCGAGACCACGTATAGAGGCAGGCATACCCATCGGCATTGTGCCACCGATGTTGTAGCCGAGACGTGCTTGATAGTTCAGATTGTCGAATATTCCGAATGCTGACGCACTGTGCGCGCCGAAGAGCAGCCCAAGGGCTGCAGCTATTATTGTTTTCTTCATTTTGCTTGTTTTCTTACTTCTTGTATGCAATGCTTACCTTGTCGATGAGCAGTGTGCTACCCACAGCGCCCTCGAAGGCTGCGCCCTCGATGCTTGAGGTGAATACGACCGCCATACTATAGCCTTTGTTGGCAAGGATGGCAGCGTCGAGTTCGCGAATATAGTTGAAGTCGACTGCGAACTTTTTCCATCCGCCCTCGGTCTTCACCACGTTGGGCACTCGTGCCAATGCTACTATCTGCGGCGAGGTGAGCACGTTGTCGCCCGTGAGATAGAACGCCTTGCCTTCGCTGTCGACGTTGCGGAACACTACGGCGTAGATGTCGCCTCGGTCGATGCGTCCTTCTACCACCTTGGCGTTCTTGTCCTTAAACGTTGCACCCGGTGTGTACTGGTAGTAGCCGGAGAGAGTCACGGGGCGGTAGTTGATCTGGTTGTACGATCCGTCGCCGAAGTGTGTAGCCATAAGCGGTTCCTTGGTAGCCGACTTCGAGTCGAACACACCGGTGAAGAGGTTGCCGGCAGCGATGCGCATGTTCACAATAACGCCGAACGGTCCGGTATCGCACGTCTCAAGCTTCACGGCAGCTCCGTCGTAGCCCTCAGCGAGAGGTGTTGTCGGATACTGGTCGGGCTTTGCAGAACCTCTGGCTATACTAAAACCTGGGTTGCCGGTCGCCCAGTTGTATCCATTCTCGTAGTCGCTCCACATATAGAACTTTGATGTAGCAGGGTCGAGCGAGTAGTTCTCGAAGTTGTAGTGTATGTATGCAAGCTGATCTTCTGGCTGATCAGGATTTTGGGTAGCCTCTTCAGCCTTGATAAACACACGATATGTACGACTGTACTGACCGTCTTCTGACGTTACAACGTATGTCACGGGACCGTTAGCGAAGTTCTGTGCCGAGCCACTTTCGGGAGAGACTGTCGCTCCAGGGGTTGTCTTGAAGTAGACCGGCAGTGCGGTAACATCACTGTTTGGGCGCAGGTCGGGGAAGATAAGGTCGGTCTTTGTCGACTCGATGCCCAATAGTTCGGCGTTTGACTGCTGAAAGAACACCTCGTCGGGGTTCTCTACCTGGATGCGTGCTTCAACGATATCGCACTCGTTGTTGGGTGCTTCGTCCTTAAAGCATGATGTGAGCGTTGTGGCGAACGCCACGATAGCGATAAGTGAGAATGGTTTTACCATTAATCTTCGTTTTTGTTTATTACTACTAAGCCCATATCTAACTGAATTCAAGAGGGCTATAGTCGGCACAAAGTTCGGTAAAAAAAGCGACAAGCGCAAGAAAATACTTGCTTTTTTAACAATGCGCCTTAAAAAATGGTAATTTCTCGAACCTTTTGACAACAACAAAACCCATTAACACCATTTGTTTGTAAAAGAATGAGTAACTTTGCAGTTCGAATTTTATCAGGTAACGAATAATTAATCAGAGACACTATGCTTGGATTACCCAAAGATCCGATGATGCTGCTGAGCGTCATCAACACGCACTTGCGCGACACTTACCCCTCTTTAGACGCTTTATGCGACGACCTAAACGTGGAAAAACAACAGATAATCAGTCAACTTGCAGCAATAGGATATGAATACAATGAAGAGCAGAACAAATTCTGGTAACAGCACTATAAGCATGAGCCAGCACTACCGCACGCTGCTCTCCATCGGCATACCCATCATGATTGGTCAGATGGGCATGATTGTCCTTAGCTTTGCGGACACAATGATGGTGGGACACCACAGCACTACGGAGCTTGGTGCGGCATCGTTCGTGAACAACATCATCAACCTTGCCATCATCACCGGCACGGGTTTCTCCTACGGACTGACGCCAGTGGTGGGTGCTCTGTTCGGTCGTGGCGAGCAGGCTGAAGCGGGTCAGGCATTGCGCTGCTCACTGCTTGCCAACACGCTGGCAGCGGTGGCTATGATGACGGTGCTCTTGGTGCTCTACTTCAACCTCGGCAATCTCGGACAGCCCGTAGAGCTCTTGGGCTATATGCGCCCCTACTACATGGTGCTATTCGCGTCGCTGCCGTTCGTGATGCTGTTCAACGCCTTCAAGCAGTTCACCGATAGCATCACGCTGACGCGCACATCGATGTGGATTTTGCTCTCGGGCAACCTGCTGAACATCCTCGGCAACTACATTTTTATATATGGCAAGATGGGCGCACCGGAGATGGGCGTTGTGGGTGCCGGCGTGTCGACGCTGCTCTCGCGCATCATCATGGTGGTGATTTTCATCGTTGTCTTCATGCGCTCACGTCGCTTTGCTGCGTACCGCGAGGGTTTCTTCAGGCTCGGCTGGTCGCGTCCGCTGCTGCGCCGCCTCGGCTCGCTCGGCACCCCGATTGCACTGGAGATGGGTATGGAGACGGCATCGTTCTCGCTCTCCATCATCATGGTGGGCTGGCTCGGCACCATTGCCTTGGCATCGCACCAGGTGATGACAACCATCTCGCAGTTCACGTTCATGGTCTACTACGGACTTGGGGCTGCGGTGGCTGTACGCACAAGCTACTTCCACGGTCAGCGCGACGTGCAGAACGTGCGCCACACGGTGACGGCGGGTCTGCACCTGATGGTGATGCTCGAGGTGGTGCTTGGCGGCACCATCTTCCTGCTGCGCAACCACATAGGTGCGTGGTTCACCGACAGCGCGGAGGTGTCGTCGGCTGTGCTCACGCTGCTCCTGCCGTTCTTCATCTATCAGTTTGGCGACGGTATGCAGATCAACTACGCCAACGCGCTGCGCGGCATCGCCGATGTGAAGCCGCTGATGCTCATTGCGTTCGTTGCCTTCTTCGTCATCTCGCTGCCCGTGGGCTACCTCTGCGGCTTCGTGTTGGGCTACGGACTGATGGGCGTGTGGATGGCATTCCCGTTCGGACTGACATCGGCGGGCGTGATGATGTGGTGGAGGTTCAGAAGATACAAATAGAAAAAGCCTCGCAAGTTTTCACTTGCGAGGCTTTTTAAATGGCGCTTCAAGATGGACTTGAACCAACGACCCCCTGATTAACAGTCAGGTGCTCTA
>ERZ773202.1340-NODE-1340-length-16213-cov-6.321884_pt1 | contig 16213 bp, 19 predicted proteins | sample MGYA00580998_ERZ773202 | MGnify/ENA primary metagenome ERZ773202 (study PRJEB29015, sample SAMEA2737803) | human gut metagenome | biome: human gut; feature: human-associated habitat; material: faeces | place: China | collected 2012 ...
ACTTCATAATTTGGCACAATTTAAATCAACATATTTTTGAAAATTGATTTCCGTGTGTACTTTTTGGGTGGCTGCCCATAGAAAAAGCCGCCGGCAGAATTGCCGACGGCTACTCGATTTTCGCTAAAAATCTGACAACGCACCTTACGCACAAGCTTTGTGCGGTGTTGCCCTGGAAATCACTTATAGTTTATGCTGTTATGAATGTCGTTCCAGTCAGCAGCTACCTCGCCACTTGTGTCAGCATCACACCAGGTCTGAATAGAATCTACACTTAAATCGTAGCGGTTTTCTTCGAAATAAATGGTTTTCTTGATTGCTGCACCCATGTAGCTCACATCAAACAAGGTGATAAATAAATCATCATTGTCCAAAGTGCCGTCGCCGTTGACGTCCATCAGGTTATAGCATACTTCCGGAAATTCGTCGTAATAATCTTCTCCTGCAAAATCAGCACCTTTTTTCAAAGAGTAGTGCAGTTCTCCACTGTTTCCAGCACCATCTGCGGCAATACAATACGACTGATAGTAGATCGTTGTAGCATCCATTTGGAATGCTTTATCAGTCTGTCCCAGTGCATATACCTGATTTTCGTGGATCCAGTCCGCGTCGCTCTGGTCTACCACGCCGTCGCCATTCACATCTGCCAGCCGCAGTTGTTCCACGGTCAGTGCCTCGTTGTCCACATACAGTGCATGTGTTACCATTGCCGCATCGTGTCCGGTGATGAAACCGTCCATGTCCACATCGCCCAGTGCATACGCTCCCTCAGCACTTGCACTCATGGCAGATACCGGCAGTGCTGCCAGTGCCAAAACGCCCGCAAGTACTGCGGAAATACCCTTTCTCATCTTCATAAGTAAAAGCCCCTTTCTGGTTGAAAATGCGATAAACTCCTGCCGTTTTGACAGACATTTATCTAATTTTATTATAATGGTTTTTTTGTATTTTGTCAATCTTTCAACCGGTGTGATTTTGCACAAATTTTCACAGAAAAATTCAGCAGATCATACAACCAACGCCAAACAAAAAAGCGTTCCGGCAAAAGCCGAAACGCTTCCATTTTCGTTGTAAAAAACAGCTTAGTCGCTGACATACGGCAGCAGTGCGATGTGTCTTGCACGCTTGATTGCAGTTGTCAGTTCACGCTGGTGGAATGCACAAGTGCCGGTGACTCTGCGGGGCAGAATCTTTGCACGTTCAGTCATGCACTTCTTGAGCTTGGCAACGTCCTTGTAGTCGATACGCTCAACGCGATCTACACAGAACATACAAACCTTTTTGCGGGGGCGTTTGCCGCCACGCTGAGATCTTTCTCTCTCCATGATGTTTTTATCCTCCTATCTGCAATGCGGTATTTCTTTGGATTCGATCAGAAGGGAACTTCGCCGTCACTCAGAATTTCTTCAAAGTCACCCAGATCGCCCAGCTGCATCGCACCCGGTGCGTTGTTCGCTGCCGGAGCCTGCGGTGCAGGCTGTGCTGCCGGCTGCTGATATGCCGGTGCGGACTGTGCAGGAGCCGGCTGTGCATACGCCGGTTGCTGATAGGCACCCTGATACCCGCCGCCATTTTCCTGTGCGGAACGCTTGGACTCTCCAAAGGTAACATTGTCTGCCAGAACTTCCATGCTGTAGTGCTTTACACCATTCTGGTCGGTGTAGTCATTGTTTCGCAGACTGCCTTCCACAATGATCATACTGCCCTTGTGGAAATAGCGGCTGACAAACTCTGCCTGCTGCCGCCAGCAGCTGACGTTGATAAAATCAGCTTCCCGTTCGCCGGTCTGCTTATTCGTAAAACGACGATCGATCGCCAGACGAATGCGGCAAACTGCAACACCGCTCGGCGTCTGCCGGAAATCCGGATCCGCACACAGCCGTCCCATCAGAATTACTTTGTTCAGCATGTTGTTCCCCTTTCTGAAATTCGTCTTACTTTACGGTAACGAGAGAACGCAGAACGCCGTCTGTGATGTTCAGAACACGCTCTACTTCTGCCGGAACGTCCGGAGTGGACGTAAAGGTATACAGTGTGTAGTAACCGTCCGGCTCGTCGTTGATCGGATAAGCCAGCTTACGCTTGCCCCACTCGTTTACTTCGTCCAGTGTGGCAGCAGATGCGATCTTCTCGCGGAACTTTTCAACCAGTTCCTTTACAGCTTCTTCACCGTTCTTCAGACTGAAAACCGTCATCAGTTCGTAGGATTCCTGTTTCTTTGCCATACTCAATACACCTCCTTCTGGATTTCGCCCATGCAGGGCATGAGCAAGGATAACACACCTATTATACCAAACCCGACAAAAAAAGTCAAGCCCTTTTGCAAAAAAAATTGCACGGAAATTTTCCGGTTTTTTGTGCGGCTTTGCTGGTGCCGGTTCCTGCCGCGGCTGTGGTCTGTGTCTGGATACCTATATAAAAGGAAAGGACACGGTGTACGTGTCCTTAAAAAACAAATTTGACAATCATTTCATGCAGAATCTTGACAAAAAATAGCATGTGTGGTATAATGAAGATCTAGGGTACGCCAAAACGGTATGGCGGTCTATTTCCGCTCCCACATTTCACTTGTATTTCTACATAGAAATGGCGGGAGGTGATGCCTTGTGATGCTGGATATTATTGCATTCGCAGTAAACGTTCTTAGCAGCGTTCTGAGAGCTGTCTTTGCTTACTTCGCATATAAAAAGAAATAACCGCCCGTGACTCCAATCATGACAGTTATTTCTTAACACATGTGGGAGCAGACCGTCTGCCGGCGTGCCCTTCCTTATTTTCATTATACTCTATTCTTTTTCGTTTGTCAAGCGTTTATCACTGCAATTTATTCAGCGTTTCCATAGGGTTCACCCCAGTCCTTCCGCCTGTGCAAAGGTCATGCCGTCATGGAGTGCCATGTTGAGGGCACACGCCAGCAGATCGCCGGCGTGGTCGATCAGCCGGTCGATGTCCCGCGGCGTGACCATCATGTTGGGGCGATCCTTGGGAACGCTTTTGCCGTAGATGCCCTGCACAGCGGTGTGGAGGTCTACCACAGTGGGAATCCCCAGTGCGATCACCGGCACACCCAGCGTCCGGCGGGAGAGTTCCGCACGGTGATTTGCCACGCCGCTGCCGGGAGAAATGCCGCTGTCACTCATCTGAATCGTCGTGCCCAGTCGGGAGAGTTCCGCACACGCCAGAGCATCTACCGCCACCACTGCCGCCGGCCGGATCTGTTTGCAGACCGCTTCGATCAGTTCTGCCGACTCCATGCCGGTCTGCCCCAGCACACCGCCGGCAAGCACACAGACTGGCCGCAGTTCCGGCAGATAGGTGAGTTCCTCCGCAGTGAGGGCGGTGCGGAGATGCCGCGTTGCCAGCACTTTCGAAGCGACACGGGGACCCAGAGCGTCCGGCGTAATGGCACGGTTTCCCAGCCCTGCCAGAAAAACACAGCCCTCCTGCGGCAGAAACTTCCCCAGTTCCGCGGCGAGCTCCTCTGCCATTTCCTGATAGTTGGCACTGCTGCGGGAAATGGCAGGGGCCTCCAGTGTGACGTATCGTCCGGCAGGCTTTCCGATAGGGGCACCGCAGACATCATTCTTGATGCGGATCTCTGTGACGGAAAAGGCGTTCCCACGGGTTTCCTGTGTGACCCCCGGCAGACTGGGGGCGGCGGCGGTGCGTTCGACGGCTAGGTCGGTGCGAATTGGCTCCATGTGGCATAACCTCCTGTGCTTTTGTGCAAATTGCTGGCTTTTCACGCGAAAAAATTGTGGCGTTCCTTGAAAATACCTATTGCATTTTCGGACGGGCTGTGTTATAATAGAGTTTAGTCACGGCGTTCTGATAAGAATGCCAGCATTTGGTCGTTCCAATTGCGGGGAAGTTTCCCCACGAAATGACAGTACCGTGTCAATGCTGTCATTAGTGTATGACGTACAGAATCCGGTGATTCGAGGGAATTCTACCCATTATTTTTGATTGTAAAAAAGGAGATCTGAACTATGCCGAATATTCGTTCTGCTAAGAAGCGTGTAAAAGTAAGTGCAACCAAGACTGCTGCCAACAAGGCTCGCAAGTCTAACCTGAAGACCATGATCAAGAAGGCTGACGCAGCTTGTGCAGCAAATGCTGCTGACAAGGAAACTGCTGTACGCGTTGCCATCAAGCGTGTCGATCAGGCTTGTGCAAAGGGTCTGATGCACAAGAATGCAGCTGCTCGTAAGAAGTCCCAGCTGGCAAAGAAGCTGAACGCTGCAAAGTAAGCGAAAGCGAATTTCATTTTGCAAAGAGAAAGAGCGTATGCCCGATGAGGGTGTACGCTCTTTTTGTACTTTAAAGCGGCAGTCCGAAACTGACTTGCAGGGCGTGGTCTACCCGCGTCATGGACGGTTCGTCCAGCTCGCCCATGCGGTCTTTCAGCCGCCGTTTATCCAGTGTGCGGATCTGCTCCAACAGCACCACGCTGTCCTTGGTCAGTCCGCAGGTGGCTGCCTGCACGTCGATGTGGGTGGGCAGTTTGGCTTTTTCCCGCCGGCTGGTGATCGCCGCCGCAATCACGGTGGGGCTGTGCCGGTTTCCGACATCATTTTGCACAATAAGTACCGGTCGGACACCGCCCTGTTCAGAGCCGACAACGGGGCTCAGGTCTGCATAATAAATTTCGCCACGCTTGACCAGCATGGGGAATCCCTCCTTTATCTGTCAAGGCAATGCCGCACAGGTCTTGTGCAGTATTGCCTTAGAAAACACAACGATGAATGGCTTTGTGTGATCACGCTCTTAGTATGCCCGTGATTTTCAAAAATAATCGATACTGTTTTATTATATTCGCGGAGGGAAAAAGGAGTGCTATTGCAGATAGGACGGCAGGAGAAATTCCATATGGGGAAGATTGCGGACAACGCCGAACAGCAGAAGCACAACAACGCTGCCCCATAGCAGAAGATTTTCCCCTTTGCTGCCCTTGGCGAACCACTTGGGATTCCACAGCACCCGAACCAGAAATGCCGCCAGCCACAGAGGAGAGAGCAAAGTGATCGCCAGATTTTCCCTGGCGGCACCGAGGAAATCCAGATGCAGCAGGCAAATGCAAAAATGAGAGATGCCGCAGCCCGGACATGCCAGACCGGTGATCTTCTGGAACAGGCAGGGGATCCGCAGCGGTGTCAGCTGGGTGACGATATAATACGCCAGCCCCAGCAGAAAAAAGATGCCGGCAGTTCGGAGCTGTTTGCGGTGGGTGCGGAAAAAGAAACGCAGATTTTGCAGCAAAAGGGATACCTCCTTGCCGGTTGCGGGAAAGTTTGTCGTACAGAAAAAAGCTGCACCGGAATCGTTCCGTGCAGCTTTTGTGTTTTGTTCAGCGGGAAAAGCACAGGCTCTTATGCCAGCTGGTTCAGTTCATTCTGCATCAGGGCATAGGATACGATACCCAGCCCGAAAATTGCCAGGATCAGATAGAGAATGCCGCTGTTGCCGGAGGGAAGTCCACGGGACGTTTTTACCTGATCAATGGCATCGCCCTGCTTGTAGAGCCAGTACCACATGTAGATGTTGCAGGTGATGATGCTCAGCAGAATGACCATGCCGCCGGAAGTGGCATTGGGATCACCTGTCAGCTTGTTGACATCTTCTGTCAGTTTGTAGATCCAGTACAGGCCATAGATGCCGCAGGTCACAATAGACAGAATGATGCACAGGGCAATGTTTCTCTGCTCGATGGGACCGCCGTAGGGGTTGCCGTTGAATACCGGCGGCGGTGTCTGGGGCGGAACGTTGTTGTTCGGAACTGCTCCGTTGGGAGTCGGTGCTTCATTGGACAGCGGGGCTCCGCAGCTTGCACAGAATGCTGTGCCGTCAGAATTGTTGCTACCGCATTTCGGACAAATCATAAGTATTCTCCTTATAATATGAATTGAAATCGGACGGTTTGCGGGCTGCCGCAGATCGTCAGTTTCTGTAGTGTATGTTTAGTATACCATACTTTATGGCAATTGTCAATGAGAATATGCGAAAATGTTGAAAAATCATAGTGGCATCATTGATGAGGCGATAATGGATATGGGAAAATTTCTCCGTCTGCCCTTGCGGAAAACGGCAATTCTCCCCACAGCAAGCCCGCTTTTCTTTCATTTGTCAAAAAATTAACAGCTTTCCCTTTCGATTTTGCACAAATCTCCAAAATGTGCGGAAAAGTAGTGACAAACGGGGCGTGTTATGGTATACTTGTACTTGAGGCAATACCGAACAAAGCCCGCCTGTGGCTCTGCACAGTGTTCCCTTCGCAAAATCAGACAGCCCGATGCAAATCTGGATACGGGCTGACCAAAAGAACCGCCTGACGTGCGAATATCCTGCTGTCGTCAGTGCGTGAAATCGAATTTGGCGGCGGAACTGCCGCGATAAAGGATAGGAAGCGTGAATGTTATGGAAAACATGGAAAACAATTTTGACGTGATCATTGCCGGTTGCGGTGCTGCCGGACTGTACGGTGCCATCAATCTGCCGTCAGACTGCCGGATCCTGCTGCTGTGCAAACAGGAACTGACCCTGTGCAACTCTGCACTGGCTCAGGGCGGGATCGCCGGTGTGTACAAGTCGCCGGAGGATTCCATTGAACTGCACGAGCATGACACCATGGTTGCCGGCGGGTTTACCAACAATCCGGAAACGGTGCACATTCTGACCACACATGCCGCACACGAGATTCAGGCGATTCTGGATTTCGGCGTGGACTTTGACCGGACACCGGACGGCGAACTCCACCGGACACTGGAGGGCGGTCACAGCCGCCACCGCATTTTCCACCACAAAGATGCCACCGGTGCGGAGATCCTGGACAAGCTGCTCAAAAAGGTAAAGACCCTGCCCAATGTGACCATTCTGGAGCACGCCATGATGACGGGCATGCAAAAGACCGACACCGGCTTTTCTGTCAATGTGATGCAGGGCGGCTCCTGCACCGTGTACAGCAGCCACTTTATGATACTGGCTACCGGCGGCATCGGACGGGTCTACCGGTTCACCACCAATTCCAAGATCGCTACCGGCGACGGCATTGCATTTGCCTATGAAAACGGTGCGGAGATCCGGAACCTGCATCTGATCCAGTTCCACCCCACAGCATTCAACGACCACCACACCAGAGAGTGCTTCCTGATCTCGGAGGCTGTCCGCGGCGAGGGGGCATATCTGCTGAACTGCAACAAGGAACGCTTCATGGACCGGTATGACGAAAGGCTGGAGCTGGCTCCCCGTGATGTGGTTTCCCATGCCATTATTCTGGAAAGCCGCAGAACCCATTCTGACAACTTCTATCTGGACATTTCCTATAAGGACTCGGAGTTCATCAAGAACCGGTTCCCCATGATCTACGAAAAGGTTCTGGAACAGGGCTACGACATGACCAAGGAGCCGATTCCGATCTTCCCCTGCCAGCACTACCTCATGGGCGGCATTCAGGTGGACGACAATTCCGAAACCACAGTTCCCAATCTGTACGCTGCCGGCGAATGCTCCCATACCGGCGTACACGGCAACAACCGTCTTGCCAGCAATTCTCTGCTGGAGGCTCTGGTGTTCTCCAGACAGGCGGCACTGGACATTGCCAAGAAGCTGCCGGACGCTCCCAAGACCTTTACCGCCGCAGAATTCCCTGCCAAGCCGAACCCGCAGAAGATTCCGAAAGGACTGCGTACCGAAATTCGGCAGATCATGCAGGACAACTATTTTGTTATTCCCAACAAGGAAAAGCTGCCGGAGGGATTCCGGAGAATCACCGAGATCCGCGACCAGCTGCTGAACGGCAACTATATTGTAGATGCCGACTATGTAGAAGCAAAGTCGCTGGCAACGGTGGCATATATTATTCTGAAAGAAGTACTTTAAGCAAACATCGTGAAAGGAACCATTCCCCATGTTACAGCAAACCTATATTGACCGACTGATTACCACCGCACTGGACGAAGATATTCACTATATCGACGTGACCACTGACAATCTGCTGGACGACGCACACACCAGTGAGGCGTATTATCTGGCAAAGGACAGCGGTGTGCTCTGCGGTATCGACATTGCCAAGCGGGTGTTTGAACTGGTTGGCGGCGACTTCACCATGGACATTCGCATTCATGACGGCGAACAGGTGAAAAAGGGCGATATTATCGCCACCATGACCGGCAGCACCAAGACCCTGCTGAAAGGCGAACGGACTGCCCTGAACATTCTCCAGCACATGAGCGGCATTGCCACTGCCACACACCAGTGCGTGGAACTGGTGGCTGGCACCAACGCCCAGATCACCGATACCCGCAAGACCCTGCCGGGGCTGCGTCCGCTGCAAAAGTATGCCGTGACGGTGGGCGGCGGCAAGAACCACCGGTACAATCTGTCTGACGGTGCCATGCTGAAAGACAACCACATTGATGCTTATGGCGGCATTACGCCGGCTGTGGCTGCCCTGCGGAAAAAAATCGGGCACATGGTGAAGATCGAAGTGGAAGTGCGGACACTGGAAGAACTGGAAGAAGCCCTGTCTGCCGGTGCGGACATCATCATGCTGGACAACATGAGCTGCGAGGATATGACCAAGGCAGTGCAGCGTGTGGACGGCAAGGTGCTGCTGGAAGCTTCCGGCAACGTGACCGCGGAAACCATTCGGGGCATTGCAGAAACCGGCGTGGACATCATCTCGCTGGGAGCACTGACCCATTCTGTCAAGTGCTTTGATATTTCCATGCGGATCTCTGCAAAGAAATAAAGGCAATGCTGCACAAGCTCTAAGACAACTGATCGTTTTTGAACCGGCGGCGGGAGATTTCTGTCTGCCGGTTTTTTTTGTGTCTTGCAAGGGAAACACTGCATAAAGCCCGCCTGACGGCTTTACACGCAATCTGCCGAAAAATCTGACGACGCATCTTATGCACAAGCTTTATTCAGTGTTTCCCAAGAAAAATGTGAATCTTTCTGCAAACGTCTTGACAATTTCACGGAAACAGTGTAAAATAAAAGTGTTGTATCAAATTACAAACGATTCTCAGTGAAAATGCTGGGTGACGCTGCGTTTTTTGCGTGTGCGTCGTGGTTATTCATGTATCCCGTCTGCCGGCAGATTTGTTCCGGCAATGGGTTCCGATAGAGCAGAGAAGGCAGTTTCTGCGATGTGTGGGAAACCGCTTTTTTTCTGGAAATGGACTTGTGAGCCGTGCGGAACAGGATTCTGCCGCACGGCATACAGGAAAGAAAGGCAATCCTGAACAGCGTTTTGGATGGGATTGTCTATGATCCTCATGATACGTCCTAAGACATCAATGCATAAGGCGATTTTGTGTGGTGCTGTCTGAAAGCGATTCGGCGGAACGGAGAATGCCGCGGATTTGCTTTGCAGGGCGGAGAGGGGAAGGAGATGCACGTCTTCCTGAGGAGAATTCCCGACTGTCGGGAAACACAAGTGAATACAAGACGCACATGCCGCCTTTGGCAGAACGCCGCTGTGTTGTATACAGATAGACAAATACAAAACAGATTTTAAAGGAGGTAGTGCATAGACATGCAAGCGATGAACTGGGCACTGGCAGCAGTGCTTTGTCTGGTGGCTTTGCTGGTGGGTGCCGCGATCGCCGGATTTCTGGCGTACCGCAAGGGTGTACAGTCCGGCGTTGAACAGCGGAAACAACAGGCAGAAGCTGCTATCGGCTCCGCCGAAAAAGAAGCCGGACGCATTCTGGAAGATGCCAAAAAAGAGGCAGAGGCCAAGCGGAAGAATGCCATGGTGGAAGCAAAAGACGAAATTTATAAACTCCGTTCTGAAGCGGAAAAAGAAATCAAAGACAGACGCTCTGAAATCGGCAGACAGGAACACCGGATTCAGCAGAAAGAGGAAAATCTGGACAAAAAGACAGATAATCTGGACCGGAAGGAAGAATCCCTCAAGCAGCGTCTGAAAAATGCAGACAAGAAGCTGGCAGAGGCGGAAGAAGTCAAGAACAGCCAGCTGAAAGAACTGGAACGCATTTCCGGACTGACACAGGATCAGGCAAAGGAATATATCCTGAGCACGCTGGACAGCGAACTGGTGCACGAAAAGGCTGTGAAGATCTCCTACTATGAGCAGCAGATCAAGGACGAGTGTGAGGAAAAGGCTCGCAGCTATATCTCCCTCGCCATTGCCAAGTGTGCGGCAGATCAGGTTTCGGAAACGGCAGTTTCCGTTGTGGCACTGCCCAACGACGAAATGAAAGGCCGTATCATCGGCAGAGAGGGCAGAAATATCCGGACACTGGAAACCCTCACCGGCGTGGACATCATCATTGACGACACACCGGAGGCAATCGCCCTGTCCTGTTTCGACCATGTTCGTCGGGAAGTGGCAAGGATTGCTCTGGAAAAGCTGATCGCAGACGGCAGAATCCACCCGACCAAGATCGAGGAAATGGTGGAAAAGGCAAAGCGGGAAGTGGAACATCGGATCCGGCAGGAGGGCGAACGTGCCGTGCTGGAAACCAATGTACACGGACTGAACAACGAGTTGGTCAAGCTGCTGGGACGGCTGTATTACCGCACCAGCTATCGGCAGAATGTGCTGATGCACTCTATCGAGGTTTCCAAGCTGTGCGGTGTGCTGGCTTCGGAACTGGGCGTTGATGCCAATCTGGCACGCCGTGCCGGACTGCTCCACGATATTGGTAAGGCTCTGACTGCGGAGATCGAGGGTTCTCATGTACAGATCGGTGTTGATGTTTGCCGGAAGTACAACGAGAGCAACGAGGTCATTCACGCGATCGAGGCTCACCACAACGATGTGGAACCGAAAACCGCAATCGCATGTATCGTACAGGCGGCAGATGCCATTTCTGCGGCACGTCCGGCGGCGAGAAGTGAAAACTATGAGAATTATATCAAGCGGTTACAGAAGCTGGAAGGCATCTGTTCTTCTTATGAGGGCGTAGAAAAGTGCTACGCATTGCAGGCTGGCCGTGAGATTCGTGTCATGGTGGTACCGGAGATCATCAACGATGAGAAAATGGTACTGGTGGCAAGACAGATCGCCAAGCAGATCGAAAACGAAATGGACTATCCGGGTCAGGTCAAGGTCAACCTGATTCGCGAAAGCCGCGTGGTCGATTACGCAAAGTAAAGACTCGCAATGAAATGCGGAGAGGACAGGGGAACCTGTCCTCTTTTTGTTTGCTTTGGCTAAAAGAATGTGTGCGAATTTGTGCAAAATTACACCAGCTGAAAGATTGACAAAATACAAAAAACCATTATAATAAAATTAGGTAAATGTTTGCCAGAACGGCAGGAGTTTATCGCATTTTCAATCAGAAAGGGGCTTTTACTTATGAAGATGAGAAAGGGTATTTCCGCAGTACTTGCGGGCGTTTTGGCACTGGCAGCACTGCCGGTATCTGCCATGAGTGCAAGTGCTGAGGGAGCGTATGCACTGGGCGATGTGGACATGGACGGTTATATTACCGGACACGATGCGGCTATGGTGACACATGCACTGTATGTGGACAACGAGGCTTTGACCGCGGAACAGTTGCGGCTGGCAGATGTGAACGGCGACGGCGTGGTAGACCAGAGCGACGCGGACTGGATTCACGAGAATCAGGTGTATGAGTTGGGGCAATTGCAAAAAGATTTTTTCATGAATCCTACAACTGCATTTTTCCAGTTGCTCTATATTGCCAAGACGGGTGCAGGAGCTGCTTATCCTTTGGAAAAGGGCGTAGATTTATCGGATTCCAACACCTATGATGATGCACTGCCGGAAGTATGCTATAACCTGCTGGACGTGAACGGCGACGGTGTTTTGGACAATACAGATGCACTGATAACATTAGTGGATCTGATGTATTTGGGTACCGGTGCAATCAAAACGATTTATTTTGAAGAAGGTCGCTATGATCTTGCAATGGAGTCCATTCCGGGCACCATACGTGTTAACATTTCCGGTCCGATAGCGGATTTCCCGACCGGTGCAAAAAATGTTGTTTTGACTGTCCGCTAAAAGCGATAACGAATTTATGCAAAGGCAATACCGCACAAACTCTAGCCGTCGGCAATTCTGCCGGCGGCTGTTTTGTATTTCCGGACATATGCGGAGCAGTGCGTACACGCCGGTGTGGTTGCGGCTTGACAAATTTGTCAAAATATCGTATGATAGAAAGGCAATCAAAAACGCCTGTACTGTCCGAAACGAAAGGGGAATCGCCATGGAGCACAACCATTTACACGACCACGCCGCCGCACTGCCGGCACAGATGCCGCCGGAATCCCAGCTGGCAGATGTGGCAGAACTGTTCAAGATCTTCGGCGATCTGACACGGGTGCGAATTATCTTTGTCCTCTTTCAGCACGAGGAATGTGTCATGGATATTGCCCAGAAGCTGGAAATGACACAGTCTGCCATTTCACACCAGCTTCGTGTGCTGAAACAGTCCCGTCTGGTCACCAGCCGGCGGGAGGGAAAGACCATTTTCTATGCACTGGCGGATTCCCACATCTCCTCCATTTTCGGACAGGCTCTGGAACACATTCAGGAATGAGGTAAAAATGTTTGAGAAAACGCTTGCTTTTTCCACGGCAATCTGCTATAATAAGAAATAGCAGAGAATACTCTGCGGAAACCAACACGGAGGTGAATTTCTCATGGCATATAAAATTACAGATTCCTGCATCAGCTGCGGTACATGTAAGGACGCATGTCCGGTGGACGCAATCTCTGAAGGTGCTGACAAGTATGAAATCGCTGAAGATGCTTGCATTTCCTGCGGTTCTTGTGCATCGGAATGTCCGGCAGATGCAATTGAAGCTGACTAAGCTTTTGTAAACAAACGGCAAAAAAGCTGTTCCGTTCCGGCTTCACACTGGAAACGGACGGCTTTTTCTTTTAGGGAAACACTGCATAAAGCTTGCACGCAGATTGCGTGCGAAGCTTTATGCGTTGTTCCCTTAGATAAGGAAAGGGACGGATTTATGATGAAAAAGCAGATGCAGAAAGCGGTCTGTCTGCTGTTGGGCAGTGTACTGCTGCTGTCTATGGGTGCCTGCGGCAAAAAGGACAAAACTTCTGCCCGCGATGTGACTGACGGTTCTTCTGCAACGGCAACCCAGACCACACAGGTTGTCAGAGAGATCAAGAGCCACAAGGGCGAGATCGGTGAGGAGATGCAGTATCAGGATGTAGATGCCGTGATGAAAAAAGCATACGTTTCTGACTACACATTCTCGGAAAACGGCAGCGAGATCGGTCTGACATTCTTCGAATTTGAGATCACCAACAATAGTGAGGACGAACTGGCGGTGGACTTGCTGTCACAGACATTCGGTCTGACGGTAGACGGCGAGGCGTACCCCGGTGTCAGCATTCGCAGTCCGCGGTTTATCTATAAGGAATTCGGCGATTCAGGCAAGACGTTCGACACCGCGATCCAGCCCGGAGAAACCCGCGACGGCTATATCTGTATGGAAGTGCCGGCAGATTTCCAGAGCCTTCGCATCACCTATTTCCCCAGAGCCGGCTTTTTGGACTGGGACGAGGCATTCCTCTTTGACATCGATCGTTCGGACATGGAAGCTGCACCGGAGCCGGTGGAAGCATTCCAATAAGAGCCTGCCTGCAAACGGGCTTTGTGCGGTGTTGCCTCAGATACAAAAAGTAAACGGCAGGCAGATACAAATGCCTGCCGTTTTTCTTGCACAGAACAAAGGCAATACCGCACAAAGTTTACCGGTCAGTTTTGCATGCAATTCCCGAAAAATCGAAGTATTGATCTGACGCATCATGCTGCCTTGCAAAAAAAGTTTAGTTTTTCAGAACTTACACTTGACTTTTGCAGAACATTCTGGTACAATCCGGTTTGACAAAAGAAATTTGTCAGAAGGGAGTATCGAATGAGAAATATGCAAAAAATGTGGGAAGACTATGCAAAGGAAGTGCAGGTGCTGCGGGAACGTATCGCAGAACTGCGGGAGGTCTTGCAGCGGGACAAGACAATGGCACCGCTGGAACGGCAGGAACTGGAGGCACGGAAACGCCTGCTGAGTGAAGAAGTGCGGGATATGGAACGGAGCATGGCGGACATCGCGGTCTATGCCGAAAATGAAAAGGCAGGCGAATCGGCATGTGCATGACAAAAGCCGCCTGGGAACAGATGCTGTTTTCCGTGGATTTTCATCTGGACCGGCAGGAAAAACAACGTGCCGCCTGTCTGGCTGCCAGAAACATTCTGGAACATGACATTTCTGCAAGACAGAAACAAGTCCTTCTGTTGTACTATGGAGAGGGAAAGAAAATGGCGGATATTGCACAGCTGCTGGGGGTGAACATTTCCACGGTATCCCGCACCCACCGCCGTGCCTGTGCCGCCGTTCAAAAGCGGCTGAAAGCCTGCGGGCTTTTATAAGGAAACACTGCATAAAGCCCGCCTGGCGACTTTGCACGCCATCTGCTTGCAAATTTCCCGTCATATTGCCCAGAAATCCCTTGCCATACATCCAGTATGCCTGCGGAATTTCTGAGCAATCTGCCGAAAAATCTGACTACGCATCTTACGCACAAGCTTTATGCAGTGTTTCCTTACAAATCCAAGAATCCCCTTGCAATTCCGCAAAAAATATGCTATACTGAAAACAGACTGACGGTGCGGCTGCACCGGAAACAACCACAGGAGGATACTATGGCAAAAAAGAATCAGAAAATGGTGGAAGAGATCACGGCAATGGACGTGGATTTTGCACAGTGGTACACCGACATCTGCAAAAAGGCAGAACTCGTATCTTATACCAGCGTAAAGGGCTGTATGGTCATTCGTCCCTACGGCTATGCGATCTGGGAGAATATACAGCGGATTCTGGACGGTATGTTCAAGGCGACCGGTCACGTGAATGTCAACATGCCCATGTTCATTCCGGAGAGCCTGCTGGAAAAGGAAAAGGATCATGTAGAGGGCTTCGCTCCGGAAGTGGCATGGGTCACCTACGGCGGCAGCGAAAAGCTGGAGGAACGGCTCTGCGTCCGTCCGACTTCGGAAACCCTGTTCTGCGATCACTATAAGGATATCGTGCACAGCTACCGCGACCTGCCGAAGCTGTACAACCAGTGGGTCAGCGTGGTACGCTGGGAAAAAACTACCCGTCCGTTCCTGCGTTCCCGTGAGTTCCTGTGGCAGGAAGGCCACACCATTCACGCCACCGCAGAGGAGGCAATTGAAGAAACCGAGCGTATGCTGAACGTATACACCGACTTCTGCGAAAAGTGTCTGGCAATGCCGGTAGTCAAGGGCAGGAAAACCGAAAGCGACAAGTTCGCCGGTGCGGTTTCTACCTATGCGATCGAGGCTCTGATGCACGACGGCAAGGCATTGCAGGCAGGTACTTCCCACTATTTCGGGGACGGCTTCGCCAAGGCATTCGGCATTCAGTTCGCCGGCAAGGACAACAAGCTGGCATATCCGCACCAGACCAGCTGGGGCGTGACCACCCGTCTGATCGGTGCGATCATCATGACACACGGCGATGACAGCGGTCTGGTACTGCCGCCGGCTGTGGCTCCGGTACAGGCAGTTATCGTGCCCATTGCCCAGCACAAGGAAGGCGTTCTGGACAAGGCGGCAGAACTGTACAAGGCTCTGGCTGCCAAGGGAATCCGCGTAAAGCTGGACGATTCCGACAACTCTCCGGGCTGGAAGTTTGCCCAGTACGAGATGAAGGGTGTTCCGGTACGGATCGAGATCGGCCCCAAGGACATCGAAGCCGGACAGTGTGTCGTTGCCACCCGCTTCAACGGCGAGAAGCAGACGGTCGCTCTGGACGAGAACTATGAGGCTCTGTGCGACACCGTCAGCGACCTGCTGGAGAACGTAGTGCCGCAGGGCATGTTCCGGAAGGCACTGGAAAACCGGACAAACAAGACCTATGTCTGCCAGACCATGGACGAGATCACCAAGGCTCTGGAAGAAAAGGGCGACGGTTTTATAGAAGCAATGTGGTGCGGTGACGAAGCCTGCGAGGACAAGGTCAAGGAAGTTACCGGCGTAGGTTCCCGCTGCATTCCGCTGGAGCAGAAGCACATCTCGGACAAGTGTGTCTGCTGCGGCAAGCCGGCAAAGCACATGGTGCTGTGGGGCAAGGCTTATTGATCCTGCGAAAGCTTTTACAAGAAACATAAGAGCTTGTGTTCGTAGGAAATATATGCGGATTTTCGAGCAAATTTTTTTGCAGA
>ERZ773202.1349-NODE-1349-length-16157-cov-6.412247_pt1 | contig 16157 bp, 16 predicted proteins | sample MGYA00580998_ERZ773202 | MGnify/ENA primary metagenome ERZ773202 (study PRJEB29015, sample SAMEA2737803) | human gut metagenome | biome: human gut; feature: human-associated habitat; material: faeces | place: China | collected 2012 ...
GAGTATGGTGTGCCTATCGTAAACAAGCGCATCGCCATCACTCCTATAGCTCTTGTGGGTGGCAATGCCTGCAAGACATCCGACGACTATGTAGAACTTGCACGTACACTCGACCGTGCAGCCAAGGCTGTAGGTGTCAACTTCCTCGGAGGCTATTCTGCCATAGTTTCCAAGGGTATGACTCATAGCGACGAGCTTATGATACGTTCCATACCTAAGGCTCTCGCCGAGACCGACCTCATTTGCAGCTCGGTAAATATAGGTACTACCAAGACAGGTATCAATATGGATGCCGTGCGTCTTATGGGCGACATTGTGCGTCAGACAGCCGAGGCTACCAAAGAACGTATGTCAATCGGTTGTGCCAAGCTTGTTGTCTTGTGCAATGCTCCTGACGACAATCCCTTTATGGCAGGAGCCTTCCTTGGTGTTAGCGAACCCGATGCTGTCATAAGCGTAGGTGTAAGCGGACCTGGTGTAGTCAAGTATGCTTTGGAACAGGTGCGTGGCGAGAGCTTCGAAGTGCTATGCGAAACCATCAAGCGCACAGCTTTCAAGATAACACGTGTAGGTCAGCTTGTAGCCAAGGAGGCATCACGTCGCCTTGGCATTCCGTTCGGCATCATCGACCTTTCACTTGCTCCAACTCCTGCAGTAGGCGATTCAGTTGCCGACATTCTTCGTGAGATAGGTCTCGAGCATCCTGGTGCTCCTGGTACAACGGCAGCCCTTGCCTTGCTCAACGACCAGGTGAAGAAGGGAGGCATCATGGCTTCTTCTTATGTAGGAGGTCTTAGTGGTGCGTTTATCCCCGTAAGCGAGGATCAGGGCATGATTGATGCAGTAGAGGCAGGTGCCCTCACCATCGAGAAGCTTGAGGCTATGACATGTGTCTGCTCTGTAGGTCTCGACATGATAGCCATCCCCGGCGACACACCCTCTACAACTATTGCTGGTATCATTGCCGATGAGGCAGCCATCGGTATGATTAATCAGAAGACCACAGCCGTGCGCGTCATTCCTGCCATTGGCAAGAAGGTTGGCGACAAGGTCGACTTTGGCGGACTCTTGGGTTATGCTCCCATCATGCCAGTCAACACCTTCTCATGCCAGCCGTTCGTAGACCGTGGTGGACGCATTCCGGCTCCAATTCACAGTTTTAAGAACTAACGTATTTAAGTAAATATCTAAATGCTCAACAACAATACCATTTGCGCCATCGCTACCGCCCCTGGTGGTGCTATTGGCATTATTCGTATCTCAGGCTCCGAAGCCATAAGTATAGCCGATAGGATATTCCGTCCTATCGGCTCCAGTCTTTCTTTGTCCGAGCGCAAGGCTTACACCCTCGCATTCGGCAATATCGTCAACTCTGATGGCGATGTTGTCGACGAGGTACTCGTGTCCATATTCCGCGCGCCTCATTCTTATACAGGTGAGGACTCTGTCGAGATTTCGTGCCATGGTTCTGCCTATGTGCTTCAGCAGGTTATGCTTCTGCTTACAGAGAATGGATGCGTACCTGCCGGACCAGGCGAGTTTACCCAGCGTGCTTTCCTAAATGGCAAGATGGACCTCTCGCAGGCAGAGGCGGTAGCCGACCTTATCAGCTCTACCAACAAGGCAACACACGACATGGCTATGAGTCAGCTCAAGGGTCACTTCAGCAACGAGTTGGCTGATCTTCGTGCCCATCTGCTTAAGCTCACATCGCTATTGGAATTGGAACTCGACTTCTCCGACCATGAAGAGTTGGAGTTTGCCGACCGTTCCGAACTCTACACCCTTGCCAATGACATCCATAAGCACCTCCTTGCGCTTGCCCGTTCCTTTGAGGTGGGCAATGCTCTTAAGAATGGCATTCCCGTGGCTATCGTTGGCAACACCAATGTGGGTAAGAGCACGCTCCTCAATCATTTGTTGCATGAGGAGAAGGCTATTGTGAGCGACGTACATGGTACGACAAGAGATTTCATCGAGGATTCCACTGTCATCAATGGCATACAGTTCCGCTTCGTCGATACAGCTGGCATCCGCGATACAGATGATGTTGTTGAGAATATAGGCATAGAGCGCACCTACCAGAAGATGCAGGAAGCCAAGATTGTACTCTGGCTTGTCGACAGGCAACCTGAAGCTTCAGAGATAGAGGATATAAAGAAGCGTGTTGCAGGCAAGAAACTCATCATTGTGCGCAACAAGATGGATCTCACCAATTCATCATGGAACAATTCCTCATCGGCGAAGCCGACAATTCAACATTCAACATTCAATATTCAAAACTCCTCATCGGTCGACATTAGCGCAAAGTATGGCACAAATATATCCAAGCTTGAGCAGCTAATAGTTGAGGCAGCCAATATTCCTCAACTCTCCGAGAGCGACATCGTCATAACATCCGTTAGGCATTATTCCGCTTTGCTCCATGCCGACGAAAGCCTACAACGTGTCATCGATTCAATGAACCTTGGACTTAGCGGCGACTTGCTTGCCGAAGACCTCCGAATGGTTATTGAGCACTTGGGTGAAATTACCGGCGAAGCAAAAATTACCCCGCAAGAAACGCTCAATTCCATATTTAGCTCATACTGTATCGGAAAGTAGATTCTGCGTGGGAAAGTGATTTTTTGCAAAGAAAAGCATATTATCTGCAAATATTGCTCATAATTTGCTTTATTTCAAGCAATTAATTTTTTGTCTGTTTTTGCAGATTTTTGATTTTTAACTTCGATATTTGCAGATTATCACCCATTTTGTCCCCCAGCTGTCCCCCGAGATAGTCGAAAATAGCCGAGGGACAAAAATATCTCATAGGTGGTGATTTACGTTTTCACATGTTATTTTGGAAGATATACATTCCAACTTATACAATGTAAAGCGCCACATTCTTTTGCAATTTCTACCATTTCTATTTGACTATTACAGCAATCTATTGTTCATATCCATAAAGCCTATCTTTGAAATTCTTGAAATCTTGATATAACGTTTCATTATCAGGTCGTACATTGTCATGATATTGGTAAAGGATATTGTTTACCTTACCCACTTCGTTCTGCTTTGGACTCAATAAATTGACACGAGGTTCACGGATATAGCCCATCATACCATTATCATGCTCTACAAGAACAGGAAAATCATGGTCAACACCAGTTGCATCATAACATCTAAACAATTCAGCGCAAGCCAATGGACCTTTCAGAATCTCGCTGCTTTCTACTTCTTTCAACTGGCGAATTAAGGCACCCCCAAAATATGCACTTTCATCCAGTACATACTTCTTGACATTCTTCCCTTTACTATTAAGTCGGTTTTCAAACTTAATATTACTCTCGAAATTAAGATCTATACCTCCAAAGTCATTAACATACCAACATAAAGGTTTTGACACCCGTGGATGAGTGATAATATCGCGATGATTCTTGTTGTAGAAGTAAAATTCAATGTCTTTAAAGAGATACTTCTTCTCACCCTTTTGGATAGCAAAACTTTCAAACAGCATCTTTGCTATTTGTTCAAAACGCTCTTCGATGTCATATGTATTCATGTTGGCATCGAGAATCATTCGTTTTCTGAGTTGAGTTGTGATGCTCATTGACAATGGCAAATAGTTTAAGTGTTCTTATCAATATCGATTTAGAATTTTGAAAACACCTTTATTTATTATCGGTGAAAAAATGTTTCCCACAATAAAATCTAGTAGACTTCTATCTATCATAGCTTCTATGGTTTCATTGTCATACCAATCATACCATTTTCCCGAATACTTTTCTCCTGAGCGACTCCAAAAATAGCTCCAACCACATGGACAACTTTTCTCTTGTTCAAATACTGTCCAAAGGCGAGGAATGTTTGTCAAGTCTGCTTTTTTAATTCTTGATGTTTTATCGGCTAACAGGTATATACCAAAATAAACATCTTTCGCATACCTTTTATCGCTTCCAATAAACAAAGCCCACTTATCAGATTGTTTTGGGATACAAAATGATATAAACGTTTCGGCATCATCACCAAATTTATCATCAACATTAATAACAAAACCCATTTCTTTCGCTTTTGAACATAGAATATCAACAAAATCATCAATTATTCTTTTTTTTATTCTATGTTCATTTTTATACAAAGCAAGGACAGATTTGACATTCTTGTCATCGGTCGCTATATCTATAATTGCTTTTTTATACTCTTCATTCATAAGATTTAATAAATCTTTTAAACATTGTGAATACTGAAACAACGAATAATATAATGTAGATTCATGAGTACACAGCTTCATACATTGATTCAACCAAGGAAGTATGTCGTCCTCATATGAAAACATTACATACTCATAATCAGGATTTTTACCGATGGAAAACTCTGGTGGTTCATGACAATCTAAAGTTAAGTAGACAATACAATAATCATATTTCTTGCTTTTTGCATAATTAGCATATCTAAGCAACTGGTTTTTCTGGTCTTTTGCATATATTTTGTTCTCAATAATCAATGCATGATTATTTGCGTCTTTAATTAATATGTCAATTCGACCACCTGATGAAAAATTCTTTGATATTGGACCAATATCAAACTCTGTGGATACAGATGCAGATTCTACATCAAAAGTAAACTCAAAATCATGAAGTTCAATAAATTTTTTCAAAAAAATCGATCCTTTGCCATGAGAACTATTTGGATTGAGGAGTTCGGCAATCATTCTTGAATGTATTAATTCACTCGTTTTTAGGTTTAGAGAAGAAAAAAGATTTAACGAATTTCCATTTTTCTTATCTCGTTCGTTATCAGCTTCCTCTATTTGAAGGATAGCATTGATATTATTTAATAGTTCTTGCAAAATATCCATATTTTTTAGAATTGTCTTACATAATTTATCTGCTTTATCCCTTAACTTCTGTGGATTCTGCTTAGCAAGATAGTTCAATCTCTCTTTCCCTCCATATTATCTATAAAGGTCTTACAAATCAAAATATAAGTATCACTCGCATTGAATGTTATGCCTGGACGCAGAAGGGATTGCATGTCGTTGGTAAACTCAGGATCTGCCATCTTCTCTTGCATGTTATTGACAAACTGCTTGTAAGACGGGGCCTTGTCAACCACGAACTCCATATATTTCTTGTAACACAGAAGGACTTTATCAACATCCACTTCCTTGCGCTGATAAAGGGCACGAAGTTTGGTTCCCAAGAGTTCTTCGAAATGATAGGTCGTCAGTTCTGCTTCACCAGTGAACCATGAGTTCTCCACTTTGAACGGAATCTTTGTCAACCCAAGAACGTTGAAATGTTCGAAGCAATTGATTTCAACTTTCAAACGTATCTGTACCGTAGGCGGTATTTCAGACTCCACGCGGAACAACATCGTATTGTTGTATCGCTTCTGCTTAGTTACCCTGTCTGGCAACCAGTCAAGCACTTCCCCTAATCGATACATGATTGGCTTGATTGGTCCAGGAGTAATCTGAACCAAATCAATGTCCTCACTATATCGAGGCTGAGGCGAGAGATAGAGTTTATGCAAAGCTGTTCCACCTCGGAATGCCAACTGCGATGCAAGGAACTCATCGCTAAAGATGGAAACCAAGGCACGACATATAATCAGATCTTGTTCAATCTGTGCATTATCTATCCATGGAGCATACTCGCTCCACTGTTGTATCGCTATTCTGTTAATCATATATCGTCTGTTTCTATTTCTACGTTTATGTTTATCTTCCATCGTCTGTCTCTGGATGATGGATTATCTTCTGCCGATGTGCTCAATGGCTTATAAACCATACGGGCTGATGAAGCGCGAAGCTGCTCAAATAGCTTATACGCAGTTACCCTATCTTCTATCACATTTTCTAGGATATAACCAAGACGTTGCCATGTTACAGTCTTGACAAAAGATATCAGAGCCGGAAATTGGCTGTCGATATCAATCTGTTCTGTCAGTTCTTCAAGTATGGTAGCAACGCGAGACAATCCACCAACATGCTGCTGATTCTGTACAAGGTCAGCTGCCGTCAAAAGAGAATTTGAAATTCGAATTGTCCCAGTCTCTGTATTCTTTATAACAAGAGCATCTTCGGGCATCGTATCACGATAAAACCAGTCGGTGGTTACATTTCGAGTTGTCACCAACTGACGTCTTGGATATGTTGTCATCACAGAAAACTGTTGTGGTCGCTGATGTGCCACACCGAGTAATTCTGCAGCACTTAGCATACATACATAGTAGGACTTGTCAAGATAAGTCATCAGCTGGTCTATATAATAGGTTGCAGGAACAGAACCACGAAGAACGTAATGAACAGGAATGATAACATAGAAACCTCGATACACATTGACTATAGTCTTATTTGAACATAGCCTGTTGAGTTCATTCTTCATTATCTGTTCAGAAGAGTACATTCCCGACTCTCTCACATCCTCTATCGAGAATGTAGGATACCCATGAATCGCCCTGTCCTTTATCCACTTCTGAAGAGTCATATTGAAACTTTTTGTTGCGAAAGTAATAAAAATATTATTACCAGATACATATTTTACCAAAATTTTTCACCTTTATGGCACCTTTTATATAAAAAGTCACAGTCGTCCCTGAAGATGACTGCCAACAATAACATAAAGTAGAAAAAGAAAAAGACGCAGGTTTGCTCGCTTTCTTCTTCTGCAGCCCACGTAATCGATATGTACAACAACAAGCGTTTACCAAAGGGCATCCACATAGTCGTGGCTGATGACAAATCGGCTTCGAAAGTGGGAGGAACACCCTTAACCGAAGAACCGCATGCGCCTTGGGGCTATATATTTATCCAGCATATCAGCCACCATAGCCGACAGCCTGATGCGTCCGTTCATGAAGATAATGTCAGAAGAGCCCGAAAGAGTCACGTTCCTGCGAGATCCATTCGTGAAGTTTGCCAAAGACCATGTCAAGCTCAGAGTACTGACAGGAGTGTTACGCGGACAAGAAGGTTACGTAGTGCGCATATTGCGCGATCGTCAACTGGTAATGGAATTCGGAGGCTATGCCGTAGCCATCAGCAACGTACATCGTGAAGACTTCGAAATAGCAGAGCAAGATTAGTGTCAAACTCACAATTCTTTCATAGAACACGAATTACAACGAATTATCCACGAATTACTTTGGTTAAGTGTTAAATGTTAAGTGTTAAATTGTTGAGGTGCGAAAAATTCACAATTGAACAATTCGTCATCGCATGCGTAGCAGCGAACAACTCAAAACTCAACATTCAACATTCAACATTGCGCTTTAGATTTGCGTCACGGCGCCGCCAACGGCGCCTGTGACAATCAGTTCAATCACTCGCAGCACATACAGTGCCACACGTTTCCAGTCGATTTTCATACTTGTAGTCTTTAAGTACATTAATAAAATGAGTTTCATAAATCACAATACAATTAGACGTTTGGCTCAAGATTACCGCTGCCACCCTCCGAACCGGTATTGCCAGGGTTCTCAGTAGTACCACTATTCTCAGTGTTACCATCCGAACCACCCGATGGGTTAGAAGGCTTGGTAGACGAAGAAGTAGAAGAAGGCTTGAGTTTTCCACTCGGAGTGAGATACACATCGTTCACACCGCCATAGCTCTCCACTGCATTCAGGTAAGCATCCTCGTTCTGATACTGTTCGAGTAATGCGTTCTCGCATACAAGATACTGCGTAGAGATGACCGTCTTGGCGTTATGCTTGCGTGAGTGAATCCACACCATACCATGGTTGCCGAAGTCGTTAGAAGCAAGTGCAGCAAGATGCCCTTCCTGCACCGAGAAACCTCTGGCGTCCACAAGCGAGAGAAGCTTCGCCTCATTGCTCTTGTTGAGCACAATGCAACAGGCATCCACCTCCGCCATAGGGATGTTGGTCACTTCGTTCACCACTTGATGTACCAGGAAGTACGTGATTTGGTCGCCATACTCGTACAATTTGTTGTTCAGCACCACAGCATTCGAGAACTCCGCCACCGTCGTCGTACTGGTAATGCTAAGCGCGCCAAGACTGATGTCCGTAACCGCCTTCTTGCCCTTTCCGCTTATCGCAATCGATTTGACGTTACCCTGGGTAATCTCGTAAGGAGCCACGATGCACATACCGGCATTCACCTCCGCCTTGGTTAGGTATACAGGAGCCATCGAGAGGTTGGTCGACACGAACTTGTTGTAGTCGTTGCGACCGTTACGGGTTCCTCCGAATGCCAACTTCATATAGGGTTGCAGCACCTGATACTCGCGAATGATATTTGCCCACTTCATGCGGTGCTTCAGCTGAAGTTCGGTCTTCGCATTTGTAGTCTGTGTGATCTTTTCCGACACGATAGTCTTGCCACTTTTCTGTCTGAAGGTAAGGTTACCTGCAGAACCGTTGAGTTTGGAAATAATTCCAGTAAGTCTTGCCATAATAATTTGGATTTAAATGATTAAAAAATAAAGTTTTGTTCGGGTTGCCTTTCTCATGGCTTCCCATTAGAGTTTCGATGCATCTCCGTATTGCCTCTGTTTTGCCTCAGATGTACCTCCGATACTTCTTCGATCCATCTTCGATTGTTCTTCGATTCCCGAACGAAGGATGAACGAAGGATGAACGAAGGATGAACGAAGGATGAACGAGAACCGATCGAAGAACGAACGAGAACCGATCGAGAACCGAACGAAGAGCGATCGAGAAGCAATCGAGAACCGATCGAAGAATCAAGCGTAGCATAACGCTTCATTACAGACTTGTTTGTTGGATTACGATTTCTTTTCATTGTCTTGAATTTTTAGGAGTTAATAAAAGTTGATTTTGGGACGTTTCTTTTCGATGACGGCCTCTATAATACACTGTAAAACCATTCGGCATATTAAGATTTTGCTGCCGAATGCCGAACAAAGTCAGGCGTGTTGTTTGAATGCCATTTCGTTGCAACCACATGAGAATAAGACAGAATCTGACGCAGAAAAAGTTTTAAAATTAAATTTCTAAAGCCGAAAGTTATACCGAATATGAAAATACGCCGAACATTAGGAATGGAGCATAGGCGCACTTTGGCGCAATCCATCCCAGTCAATGCAATTAGCAGCAGTGATATAGCCAAGTCGCTAACATTTTCTTCCGAACCGCAGAAAGCAGTGAAAGCATTGGGACGTAGGCTGCAAGTGAATCTGCCACTCAAAGATGTATCCCGTGCTATGGCTGGCGTGTATGTCGATTTGCAGAAGAAGGGTCACGATCCTGTAAAGGCTACCTACATACGCGATTTGTATGGTATAGGAGAAGCCGAAAGATATTTCGACCAAGCCAAAAATACTATTTTGGTGGTTGATGCTAACGGTAGACCCATAAAAGTGGCATCGGCAGATACAGAACGCTATCGTTTGAGACAAATGCCTAAAAAACGTCACAAGGTATTTCGCAAAGATTCCTTCAGTGGCAAAAGAGACAAAAGCAATGCCGCTGGCAGACGTATAATATTGGGAGGTGATTATAGATATCATGCTCATCTTGGCGACCCGCTTGATTTGGTTAGCAGTGCAGCAGAACCGGCATCTGTCGCTTCAGAACTTCAAGTTGCAAAAGAAAAGGCCCAAGCTATTATTGATGCGGCACATGAAACAATAGATTCAAGAATCAATTTCGACACGATTGTGAAGTATTGTCTTGAAGAAGCCGCCAACTACGAAGAGATAAAGCCCGTATACGACATGCTGCTTGAACTACTCTATGGAGTGACAGATCCGAAATGGATAGAAGCCAAGGAACGCATCCGCAAACATATGAAGGATTTGGAAAGCAGAAGAGTTGTCTCGGAAACGGGCAATACCATGCGCAAACAGCGGCAAATCACAGGCACGAAGTCAAAAGTGACGGATGCCGTATTCGTCTATACCTATCAAGACAATAATGCATGGAAGCGTTTGGACTATCTGCGCCAATTACTGACTGAGAAAGGATGGCTGGACGAAAACACTACCCCTGAAGATTTTTGTGCAATTTTTGGTGGAATTTCATCTTCCGTTAAAGTGAAGTGGACAGGTGCACAAAGCCAGCTATATTACTTCATAAAGACCCTCTTGAGTCGTGGACTTATCAGATGTCCAGAAGGTCAAAAGGTACATTGGATTATCGTCTCCAATCATTTTGTTGACCGCAACAGTCGCACTTTTAAGGATTGGAACAAACAAAAGGATCCAAAACGCAGCAAGAGTGAAATCGAAAAAATGGTGGACATCCTTGACCTAAGACTAAAAGACATACTCCGAAGGTGAATCGTGTTCCCTCAAACTTAGACATGAATTAAAGCCTTTGGCAACTCAACATTGTACAATTCACAATCGCAGGCATAGCTGAGAATAACTCAACACTCAACATTCAACACTCAACATTCATCATTGGCATCACCCAGGCAAAGCGTATTATAGCCGAACTGTCGTTTCAGATCAAGGAGTCAACATCCAATCTTGAGCAAGACATCAAGCAGCTCGACCAGCTCAAAGCCCATCTTCATAGTCTTCGTCGCAAGTATCGTAGCACCCGTAAGACGCTCGACCAAATGCTCGACAATGTACGCAGCACAGCCGAGGAAGAAATAGAAGACCTTATATATAATAAGGGAATGGCAAATGGCGAACTCTTGCAGTTGTACGACATGATGGAGCGAGCCGACTATTACGAGCAACTTATAGAGCGTAAGGAGCAGCTCGAATCCGACCTTTCGCGTGAGGAGTGTTTGATACACGCCAAGACAGCAGGTCAAGAGAGTCGCCGCGCCCAAGTGCTGTCGAAGATGCAGGAGCACGGAGTTTATTTCTTGCAACACGACAAGGAGCGTCAGCGCGATTTCGTCAATTCACACCCCTCCGACTTCCACGTCGACTTTGCCAACAACCTCGTCTATCTTTCCGACAAATACTCCAAGTATAGTGCTTCCTCGGCATTCTTCTTGAAGATAGTGGCACGTTTCTCTCTCTTCTTCGCCTCTCTCGACATCCCATGGATGCGCTATCCTCACTTCATCTTTGCCGACAACATGGAGGACAAGGGAATCGAGAAGGAGCGTGCCCAGCAATTCCAGTACACCCTAATCGAACGCCTGAAGTCATACCCCACAGACTCCTATCAGCTCATCTACACCACCTCCTACATCACCCCCGAACTCGACCAGAGCGACTATGTAGTAGGCGACCATTACACCATGCGCAACAAGAGTCTGAAGAACGTATAAACATACCCCTGAGAATGATAACGTCTTCATCAGCCAACGATAACGACTTCATCTCCCAATGATAACGTATTCGTAGTAAGCAGTCATTTTAGACCGTCTTGCAAACTATCGCAATAATAGTTATGATTTGCTTAATCCTTGAAGACAATTAAAGATTCGTGTCAAAATCCTTGTAAAGATGGAAGATATACTATATCTTTGCAGAAAAAAGGAGGGTGTATATGAGTATCAAAGAATATCGTTTGACATCTATGGAAGAACCAACAGATGCCATGCTTCATGAATTAATGTATCAAGTAGCTTGTTCTGCAAGGCAAAGCTCGTATAATGCAAAACAGGTTTTAAAGCAGAAGATGCAAGAAACTATAGAGTTGATACAGAGACAAAGACAAACACTTTCATCTAATAGTCAATAATCATGGTGAAAGAGCTTCGTCCCGTTTTGTGTGTTGTTGCAGGTCCGAATGGTTCTGGCAAGACATCTACTACAGAAAAACTGCTTGCCAACGAATGGACAGCAGATAGTGTCTATATAAATCCTGACAATATCGCACAAGAGAACTTTGGAGACTGGAATTCTCTGGATGCTGTAATGAAAGCAGCAAAGGAAGCTACACGTTTGCGTTATGATTGCTTGGAAAGAAAGATAAGTTTTGTTTTTGAAACAGTGTTTTCGTCTCAAGAAAAATTGGAATTTCTTCAAAAAGCACATGCGGAAGGTTTCTTTATCCGATTCTTTTATGTATGTACAGAGAATCCAGAGATAAATGTGTTGCGAATAGCTCAACGTTATCTTAATGGAGGACATGAAGTTCCCATTTCAAAGGTGTTCAGTAGATATTACAAGTCGTTGGCACTTGCTGCTCAGGCTATAGGGTTTGTTGATAGGGCATATATTTACGATAATTCACGAGATAATGAGTTGCCGCAATTGCTTTATCGAACAACTGATGGACACTTGATAAAGAAATATTCTGAAGATATACCTGAATGGGCAGCGTCCTTAGTATCATTATAATTGAACAGTAGGTAATCTTTGGATAAGTAGTTTAAAAGTAAGGAGGAGTTATATTCTTCAAGACTATATCGGAGCATTCAGTATACTCGATGCTTTACCCTATAGCTTTATTCGCCCCGAACATGTCAAATCATTTGTAAAAGCAGAAAACGACTTGCAGTCCATAATTGACCTTGCAAAGCAGGAATATCAATCCTCACAAGACGAAAATCTGTATGTCCTGATTGTTGGTGCAGAATCAGCAATAATGTCAGCAAAAGAGGTGTTGAGAGCTGACGGTAAGGATAGGAAAGTTGAGATATTTGGATAATTGAAAAATCAAAACAATATTCAAAAAACTAATGCAGTTAACCTACTGAAAAAATAGTGGGTACGCTGTATTTGTGGTTTACTATATAATTATGGACGAGCGTTTTATCAAATGGTTAAACATATATGACGAGTTTAGCAACGGCACCGTATTGCGTGACATCTTGAATGATGCCATAAGCTGTTATCGTCATGATATCGCCAGACCAGCCTTGATGTTATCTTACATTGCTTTTATTCAAGCCATAAGAAACAATCTTCTTAATTCTGAAATGCCAGATGGCTTTAAGGATAAAAGATGGCAATCGGCTATGAATAATCTACGCAGTGATAGCAAGTGGGACGAAACTGTTATTGATTGTATAAAGATGCGTGACAAGGGTGACGACGATCCTGCTTTTTTCCAAATAGCAGATACGTTAAGAGATGATGTTTGCTACTGGAGAAATCGCCGTAACGATTGCGCACATTATAAGGACTCAGAGATAACACTCTCACATGTTTCAGCCTTTTGGGTGTTTATTATGGACAACTACAATAAGTTTACACCTATAGGAAGTCTTCAGCAATCAATAAATGACTACAATCGTCATTTTGACATATCCCGCACCCCAAGAGGAGCAAGTACAGACAAAATATTCAAACGTCTTTGTCTTGTAATCAAAACAAAGGAAGATTTGGAACATTTCCTGAAAGAAACTTATGCAAGAATGAATTTTGAGTCACAGTGTGATTTGCTGCATAACTTATTAGTTGATTGTCTTCATAAAGAGATTGTTATTTGCTTCTTAAAGCAGGAAAAGAAAAGATTGAACGCATATCTACGTACAAAGCCCAAAGATGTTTCCCTTGTTTTGGGTAACGATGCAACCACAACCCGCAGGTTTTGGTATGAAGACTTCCTACTTTTTGCAAACTGCAAAAATGTATACGTTGAAATGTTGCGAGCCAGAATGATACCTGATAATGAAATAAAGGAATCATTAGAGTTGTTGTTGAAGCATGAATATGAACGTGGAGCTTTCTATGTAGACGATGACGCTATAAATGTGCTAATGGACAATGGACTATATGATATTTTCATAGAAGAATATCTCAGCAAGAGTTTTGTTTGTTCAGATCCTGGACAGAAATGTAGAAAGACTGATTTTTACATTTCTCTTATTGTTCATGGAGGTATAACAGATAGCTTAATCATTACTTTGTCTGATTCGGTAGAAGGAACCTTTCCATATCGCTTAATGGATAGGTTGAAAAGCGAGATTTTCTCTATAGAGGAAAATAAGAACAAGTATCTCCAAACTATAGACAAGTTAGGTTATGAGGATTTTCTGAACTTAAAGGTAAATGAGAATACAGAGAAATGAAGATTCCGTAATAGGTATCACTCAAATTTGCCTTGGAATTAATGATAAATTTAATAACAAGATAATGTATTTACTCAATATATAGGCACTTGCAAAAGTGCCTTTATAAAGGGTTGTGCCATAAATTGAGTACTAACAAGCTTATGGAAAGTAATGAAGTTGTTTTGACATCTCGAAGTATCCAGCATATATTGAAAAACTATAACCCAGAAAAGGCTATATCTGAATATATATGGAATGGCTTTGATGCTAATGCTACGGAGGTGGACATCAATATAAAGTATGCAAACAATGAGTTTGGTTTTGCTGAGTCTATGGAAATTATAGACAATGGTTATGGTATCTGCTATGAGGAGTTGCCAGAAAAGTTTAAAGTTTTCTATGATTCGACAAAACGCAAAGAAAAGAAGTCTAAGTCTGATTTAATCCATGGTAAAAATGGATATGGACGTTTGACTTTCTTTAAGTTTGCTAGGTTTGCATCTTGGCACACAAGGTATCTATTAAAAGATACTCTATATGAATATGACATTGATATAAATAGTGATAATCTAAAGAGCTATCAAAAGAGTGATAAGCAATTGTCGGATAGAAACTCTTGTGGTACAGTGGTTTCCTTTAAAGATATAAACAAGGATATATCGTTGACTTATGTGAACGAGAAGTTAATTCCATATTTGCAAATCCGATTTGCTTGGTTTTTGGAAGTTAAAAAGGATGCGAAGATTCTTATTAACGGAAAAGAATTAAACTATAGGCCTGTTATAGGAGATAGAGAGGATGTTGAGTTTGTAGTATTTGACAGTGATCATACTAAACATACTTTTAATGGTGTGTATATCAATTGGAACAAAAAGTCTGCTGACGAATACTCTAATTTCTATTTCCTCAATAATGATTATAAGATTAAATATAAGAAAACGACTAAGCTGAATAAAAAAGGTGACAACTTCTATCATAGTTTAATCATTGTTGATGACTTTTTCAATGAGATAACTGTGTCAGAGATAAGTGATGAAGAATCTGGAAATAAAAATATGTTTGATTCTGAAAAGAATCGTCTTCTGTTTAAGGAGTTGGAAAAGGAATTAAATGATTTCTTGGCAGGAAAACGCCGTCCTTTTTTGAAAAGACAAGCAAATTCAGTAATTAAGGACTTTGAGAAGGAGAATGTAATGCCGAACTTTGGCGCAAATTCATGGGATCTGTTGAGAAAGCAGTCTTTTGTGGATTTCGTCAAGGAATTATATGAAGTACGTCCATCTGTTTTCATGAAATTAAACATCGATCAGAAACGTATATTCTTGGAATTACTCAATTTGGTGATGGATACAAAAGAAAGAGACAATCTTTTCTCGATATTGGATTCCGTTATAGACTTAAGTACAGATGACAGAGCCAAGTTTGCCAAATTGTTAGAAACGACTCGCTTGAAACAGGTGGCATCTACAATTAATCTCATTAAAGACCGTATAATGGTTGTTGAAGATTTGAAAAAAGTTCTTTTTGACCATGGTTTGAAAGCTGGAGAGGTTAAGCATTTGCAGAAGATTATAGTTAATCATTACTGGATATTTGGAGAAGAATATAATTTGGTATGTGCTGAAGAAGTAAAATTCACTCAGGCTCTTGAAAAATATCGTTATCTATTGTTTGGAATAGAAGAGAAAGAATATGTAGAGCATCCTGATAAATACAAAGAGATGGATTTGTTTTTAACAGGAAAAGATTTCCAATATAATTCTCCAAAGAATTTGGTCGTAGAAATAAAAAATCCTACAAATGTAAGAAAACTTACGTATAAGGAATTTGATCAAATCCAGCATTATGAAGATGTTATTATCCATACAGATGCCTTTAATGATAATAGAGAGAGTTGGAACTTCATTTTGGTAGGGCAAGATATAGATGATCATTTATACTCTATGCTAAAGGATAAAAAGACAGGATTGGCAAGTATGTCTGAACGTTCAAGAATTTATGTCAAGCGTTGGAGTGAAATCATAAATGACATAGAGTTTAGGCATAAGTACTTGTTGGATAAGTTAAAAATAGAAAGAGAACATCTTTCTAATGCAGAAAATTTGCCTGAATTAATGAATGAGTTGTAGAATAATGATGCAGCGATGAGTTAGGTGATAATATCACTCTTTTAGTTAAACCTGTTATAAAATCGAAAAGTCCAATTCTTTAAATACCCTGTATCCCCAGTAAACACTGGGGATGGAGTTGTATTGTCATAGGGGTTGGATGC
>ERZ773202.1362-NODE-1362-length-16002-cov-5.283251_pt1 | contig 16002 bp, 11 predicted proteins | sample MGYA00580998_ERZ773202 | MGnify/ENA primary metagenome ERZ773202 (study PRJEB29015, sample SAMEA2737803) | human gut metagenome | biome: human gut; feature: human-associated habitat; material: faeces | place: China | collected 2012 ...
TGCATGTGTTAGGCACGCCGCCAGCGTTCATCCTGAGCCAGGATCAAACTCTCTATAAATCATATCATAACCGTCTCTAAAAATTTAAAAACGGATACAATCAAAATCTTAGATCGCTATCTAGCTCTCAAAAGAATTGTTTTACATCGTTTCCGATGTTAAGAACCCTTTTCTGGTGCTTATTTTGCATAAGCTACAAAACTTTATCAGTTTTGTGTTCTTACATTGTTTAATTTACAAGGTACACGCCGCTGTGCCTCTCGGCGACAGCTTGTTTATACTACCACACGCAGTTCGCTTTGTCAAGAACTTTTTTCAACTTTCTTTCGGAAGTTTCGTTCGTTCGTGACGCACAACCCCTCGCGTGTTTGATAATATAGCACTTCCTGTTGCCATTTGTCAATACTCTTTTTAAACTTTTTGACGTTATTTCTTCAGGCCTCAATATGTAGCGGGGATACGCTGCCGCATCCCCTATTTTGCGGTGTTCTCAGACGCTCAGGAACAGAACCGGTGCTTGCCGATGACCGTGATGAGCGGCCGGGACCAGATCCACGAGCTGGTGGCCGTGGACGGATTGAAATAATAGATCGCGCCGCCGGACGGGTCGACCCCGTTGAGTGCGTCACGCGCGGCGCGATAGGCGCTCTCCGCGACCGGCTGATTGAACTGCCCGTCCGTGATGCACGTAAATGCCCCGCTCTGATAGATGACGCCGGAGAGCGTATTCGGGAACGACGGATGCTTGATGCGGTTGAGCACGACGGCGCCGACGGCCACCTGACCGGAATACGGCTCGCCGCGGGCCTCGGCCGAAATCAGGCGCGCGAGCAGATCGACCTGTGAGCCGGATGCACCGCCGGAGCCGCCGGAATTGCCGGAATTGCTGCTGCCCGCGGACAAGCCCATGGCCGCCAGCGTCTGGTCGCCGGCTTTTCCGTCAACGGTCAGGCCGTTTTTCTGCTGGAAGGCGCGCACGGCGCGCTCTGTACCGCTGCCATAGGTGCCGTCCACTGTGCCGGTATAGTAACCCCAGCTTTTGAGCTTCGTCTGGATCTGCGTGACCACGGCGCCGCTGGAGCCCTTTTTATACGAGGCAGCCTCGACAGCCGGGGCGAGCGCGACGAGCACCATGCTCACCGAAAGCAGCACCGCGAGCACGAGACACAAACGTTTGGATCGTTTCTGCATATACAAAACTCCTTCGCAGACGTTTGGTTCTAGTCTGCGAAGGAGCGTTTTTTCTTATACGGTCAAATTTGAAAAATCAGCTTTTGCGCGACTTGACATCCGCCTGCAGGCGCGCGATGAAGTCCGAAAGGCCCTCAACGCTCTGCTCGCCGGAGAGAGTGCGCACGGAGATCGTGTCGTTTTCCGCTTCCTTGTCGCCGAGGACGAGCATATACGGGATCTTCTGGCTCTGTGCCTCGCGGATCTTGTAGCCGATCTTCTCGTTACGCAGGTCAGTCTCGACGCGCAGGCCAGCCTTCTCCAGGCGGTCGGCAACGTGCTTGGCATAGTTATTCGTGCGGTCGGTGATGGGCATGACCTTGACCTGCACGGGCGCGAGCCACAGCGGGAACGCACCGGCATAGTGCTCAGTGAGGATACCGATGAAGCGCTCGATGGAGCCGAAGCAGACGCGGTGGATCATGACCGGGCGGTGCTTCTCGCCGTCGGCACCGACATACTCGAGATCAAAGCGCTCAGGCATCTGCATGTCGAGCTGGATGGTGCCGCACTGCCAAGTGCGGCCGAGGCTGTCTTCCAGATGGAAGTCGATCTTCGGGCCATAGAACGCGCCGTCGCCCTCGTTGATGACATAGGGCTTGCCGAGCTCGTTGAGTGCGGAGACAAGGCCGTTGGTCGCGACCTCCCACTGCTCGTCCGTGCCGATGTGATCCTCCGGCATGGTGGACAGCTCCATGTGGTACTTGAAGCCGAAGAGCGAGTACACATCGTCGATGAGTTTGGCCACGCCCTTGATCTCATCCTTGACCTGATCGGGCGTCATGAAGATGTGCGCATCGTCCTGTGTGAAGCAGCGGACGCGGAACAGACCGTGCAGCGCGCCGGACAGCTCATGGCGGTGCACGATGCCGAGCTCGCCGACACGCAGCGGCAGGTCGCGGTAGGAGTGCGGCTGGGACTTATAGACCAGCATGCCGCCGGGGCAGTTCATCGGCTTGAGCGCGAACGGCACATCGTCGATGACGGTCGTGTACATGTTGTCTTTGTAGTGATCCCAGTGACCGCTGCGGTGCCAGAGGTCCTGGTTGAGCATGATCGGTGTCGAGATCTCGACATAGCCAGCCTTCTTATGGATCTCGCGCCAGTAATCGATGAGCTGGTTTTTGAGCACCATGCCGTTGGGCAAGAAGAACGGGAAGCCCGGGCCCTCATCCATGAACGTGAACAGGCCAAGCTCCTTGCCGAGCTTGCGGTGGTCACGCTTTTTGGCCTCTTCGATGCGGGCCAGATACGCGTCGAGCTCCTCCTTCTTCGGGAAGCAGGTGCCGTAGATGCGCTGGAGCATCTTGCGGCTGCTGTCGCCGCGCCAGTAGGCGCCGGTGACGCTCGTGAGCTTGATGGCGTTGCCCTTGACGCGGCCGGTAGAATCCAGATGCGGGCCGGCGCAGAGGTCAACGAATTCGCCCTGGCGGTAGAAGGAGATAACGGCGTCCTCCGGCAGGTCGTTGATGAGCTCGACCTTGTACGGCTCATCGCGCTCCTCCATGAACTTCAGCGCTTCGGCGCGCGGGAGTTCAAAGCGTTCGAGACGCAGCTTTTCCTTGCAGATCTTGCGCATCTCGGCCTCGAGCTTCTCGAGCACCTCAGGCGTGAACGGCTCGGGGCTGTCAAAATCGTAATAGAAACCGTCCTCGATGGCCGGGCCGATGGCCAGCTTCACCTCGGGGTACAGGCGCTTCATAGCCTGGGCGAGAATGTGGCTGGTGGTGTGACGGTAGGTATCCTTGTAGGTCTTGTTTTCAAAGGTGTACTGATCGTCCATAATGTCTCCTCCTAAACTAAAAACACCCCTGCGCCTTGCGGCACAGGGGTGCTGAAATCACACGGTTCCACCCTGAGTTTCCCTCAGTTGGCGCTGTAACGCGCGCCGCACGGGTCGCCTTACTGGAATGTTCGGGCGATCGGCTCGGGGAAGGTCTGCGCCGGAGGGGTGCCGCAGGCGGCTCACAGCCTATGGCCGCCATTCTCTGTCCGTCCTCACTCGGGTGCAAGTCCCGTCATTGCCTTTGGAACGGTATCATCGTAACACCGACTGTTATCCCCTGTCAAGCACAATTTCATACGAAATCCGGGCGAAAATGCCGCCGTTTGTGCATGAAACGGTGCACGGGCCGCTTGCCAAATACAGGCGCTTCATGCTATACTGAATTTGGAAGTTCTGCCAATGACGGAAAGGAGCGTATCACAATGACCATCAGCGACAAATGCCCCTACTGCGGCAGGGAATTGCTCTCCGGCTATCTGCAGAGCGCGCGGCAGATCATCTGGAGTCAGGAGGAAAAGTCCATATCCTTTCGCGCGGACGAGGAAGGCGACCTTGTGGTGAGCCACGGGATCTGGGAAGGCAGCTTCGCCGACTGCCGGTACTGCGCGGACTGCGGCATCTTCCTGCTGGAACGCCCCACGCAGCCGCCAAAATTCGGCGAGCGCCTGCGCGGAACATTCGGCCGTCTGCGCGGCGGCACAACGGAATAAGGAAAGACCGCACGCGGCGTTTTGCCGCGTGCGGTCATCTGTTTGCAGTTCAGACGTTGAAGCGGAAGTAGATCATGTCGCCGTCCTTGACCACGTACTCCTTGCCCTCGGAGCGCAGCAGTCCCTTCTCCTTGGCGGCAGCCACGCTGCCGCCGCAGGCCATCATCTCGTCAAAGTTGATGGTCTCGGCGCGGATAAAGCCGCGCTCGATATCCGAGTGGATCTTTCCGGCGGCCTGCGGCGCTTTCGTGCCCTTTTTGATCGTCCACGCGCGGCACTCATCCTTGCCGTAGGTCAGGAAGGAGATCAGCCCCAGCAGATCATACGAGCACTGGATTAGGCGGTCAAGACCGGACTTCTCAATGCCAAGATCGGCCAGAAACATTGCCCGCTCCTCCGGATCATCCAGCTCGGCGATATCCTGCTCGAGCTTGGCGCAGATGGGCAGCACCTGTGCGCCCTCCTGCTCTGCCAGCTCACGGACGCCCTGAAAATATGCATTGTTCGCAGCGTCGGCAAAGCCTGCCTCGTCCATGTTGGCGGCATAGATGATGGGCTTCAGGCTCAGCAGATCCGCCGTCTCAACGATGGCGCGCTCCTCATCGTCACACACAAAGGTGCGCGCGGACTTGCCGGCATCCAGATGCGCGGCGAGCGCCTTGAACACCTCGGCCTCGCGCAGGAACTTCTTGTCGCCCTTGGCGGCCTTGGTCGCCTTCTCGATGCGGCGGTTGACCATCTCCAGATCAGCCATGATGAGCTCCAGATCGATCGTGCCGATGTCGCCCAGCGGATTGACCGGTTCGTTCTGGCTGGCATCGGCCACCACGTGCATGATGTTTTCATCGTCGAAGCAGCGCACCACGTGGACGATGGCATCGGTGCGGCGGATGTTTTCGAGAAACTTATTGCCCAGACCCGCGCCCTTGCTGGCGCCCTTGACCAGACCTGCAATGTCGACAAACTCGATCACTGCGGGGGTCTTCTTGTCCGGCTTATACATCTCCGCCAGCTTATCCAGCCGCGCATCCGGCACGGCCACAACGCCCACATTGGGCTCGATGGTGCAAAACGGATAGTTCGCGCTCTCAGCCCCGGCGTTGGTGATGGCGTTGAACAAAGTGGACTTGCCGACGTTCGGCAGGCCGACGATACCTAATTTCATAAAGGAAATCCTCCTTTTTATTTTCAACAAGGTATTGTATCATCCAACGGCACAAAGTGCAAGCACGATTCTCCGGTGAAACGCCGACCCGTGCAAAACCCCGGAGAAACGCACAGTTTGTGCGTTCCTCCGGGGACTGTTCAGCATGGCAGATGAAAATTGTAATTTCTTGCGTCCACTGCCCATGCATCGAATTGCGACTGACGAATCGCAAATTCGCTCAGTCTGTCTGCGCAATCCCGATCCAGCACTGCCGCAATGACCGCGCAATACGCCACGTTTTTCACATTGCTCTCCGACGGGCTGTTCGTATTTCTCAACTGAAACCACGCTCTCAGCAGCGACGCCGCGCGTGCGTATTCATCGTCAAAACCGTTATCCGTCGGTGCAGGTTTCACGTTCAGTGCTTTGAGAAGATACGCTTTCTGCTTTTCGGGATCATACCCCGCGAATAACATATCTCCATAGATCTGCGCGGTGAGGCGATCGGCTTCCACCTTCGTTTGGCCGCAACTCATATCGCCCGCCTTGATACACAGCGCAAGGGCTTCATCGGTTCTTTTTTCCTTACAGTATTTCAGCGCCAAGCTCACCATCGCCTTCGGGTTGGATTCCGCCGCCTTCACGAGCCAGTATCGCGCTTTTTCTTTATCCACGCCTAAGTCGTCTGATTGCCAATAGAGGCGCTCCATGGCTTCGGTGTTTCCGTTTTCAGCGGCTTTCGTCCGCCACGCCAGCCTTTATCGTTTCTCTCCCCCCGGATCACAGGCGCCGCATAGTAGCGCCGCACCGCGGGCACGTGCACGTGTCCCCCAGCACGCGAATACGCGTCGCGTAGCCGCACGAACCGCACTTGAACATATCGCTGACGTAAAATTTTGCGCCGAATACGTATTTTCTCAACATGATCTACTCTCTCTCTTCACGAAATAAAAATCGTTCCGCATCGTTCGCACTGATACCTCCAGTGTCCGCCGTCGATCGAACAGAGCGGATGCGCCACAAAGCCGCATTTTGGGCATGTCTTTTTCTCCATAAAAACATCCTCCCAATAAAAAATTACCGATGATTCCTGTAGATCTCGCAGCGTTGATAGGCATCTTCGCTGTCGGAATTGCAGGTGAAGCGAACCTGCGAGCTGTCCGGTGCAAACTCCTGCTTACATAATCTGCAAACATATTTATCATTCGCCGATGAGAACACGCCGCTCGACCTGTAATCCAGATAATAGCATCGTGACACTGTAAGCGCCCCCCTTCTTCCGAATATTTCAAAATTTGTTTAATTATACTCAATCTTTGAGTAATTGTCAATGCTCAGAGATTGCGTGTGATACTTTTTTTGAAACACCATTTCGGAGCGTGTCATGAATTATCGGGATATCATCCGCGGCGTTCGCGAGGACAGAGATGATACGCAGGCAAGGATCGGAGAAGTATTAAACAAATCGCAGCAGGGCTATAGCCATATTGAATCCGGAAGAGCCGAGCTCAAAATTGACGATCTGATCAAGCTGTGCAAGTTCTATGACCTTTCGGCCGACTACCTGATCGGTTTGACCAGCACGCCAAGGAGCTACATAGGCTTCCGTGTCCAGCCATTTCAAGCCGTCACTTCACCGGGTGATAGTTTTCCGGGTCGAGGTACTGTGCCGTCATGTGCACGTACCAGTCCTTCGTCTCGCGCCAGTCGGTGCGGTCTTTGTTGGTCAGCTCACGCAGCGGCTTTGCGGGCACGCCTGCGACGAGCGTCTCCGGCGGGATAATCTTGCCCTGCGGCACGAGGGCCGACTCGGCCACGACGCTGCCCGCGCCGATCTCGCTGCAGAGGCTGAGCACCGCGCCCATACCGATGCTGGCCTCCGGTCCGATGGCGCGCGCGTGGATAATCGCACCGTGGCCGATGGTCACGCGGCGCGAAATGGTCACGACGGGGTCCTCCCCGCCGGTGTGGATGATGACGCCGTCCTCGACCGCGACCTCCTCCTCAAGCACGATGCGCGAGGCGTCGGCGCGGATGACGGCAAAGGGGCCGATATAGCAGCGCGGGCCGACGATCACATCACCGATGAGCTCTGCGCTCGCGCTGACGAACGCTGTGGGGTCGACCTGTGGGGCTTTCCCGCCGAAGGTATAGAGCATGGGTTTTCTCCTTTCACAGATAAAGGGCGGGGTGTCCCCCGCCCTTTCGCATATCATTCAGTTTTGTCGCTGCCGGCCTCCGGCGTATCGACGTCTGTCGGCTGGGCCGGGGCTTCCGTGTCCGGCTGCGGGGCCACGGGGGCCTCGTCCATTCTGCGGATGACCTTCGCCGGCGGCTCGATGGTGTCGTCCGGGTGGACAGGCATCACACCGTGCTCGCAGTAGTAGCGGAAGTCGTCGCCCTCGATCGTCTCGTGGATGAGCAGGTACTCCGCGAGGCCGGTCAGCAGATCGGCATGCTCGCGCAGCAGCGCCTCGCACTTGGCGTAGGCCTGATCGAAGATGTGCTTGACCTCTTCGTCGATCGTGGCGGCGGTCTCTTCGGAATAGCTCTTCGTGGTGCCGAAGTCGCGGCCGATGAAGATGCTGTGGCTCGAATCATCGAACGAAATGGGACCGAGCTTCTCGGACATGCCGTATTTCATGACCATGTCGCGGGCAATGCCGGTCGCCTGCTGGATGTCACCGGACGCGCCGGTGGAGATATCGTCGAGGAAGAGCTGCTCGGCAATGCGGCCGCCGAGCGCGGAGACGATGCTGTCAAACATCTCGCCGCGGGACGTGAAGTCCTCGGCGTCCTCGGCCTTGCGGTACCAGGTGAAGCCGCCGGCCGCGCCGCGCGGGATGATGGTGATATAGTGCACGGGGTCGGCGTTCTTGAGGAAGAACGACGCGATGGCGTGGCCGGACTCGTGGTACGCCGTCAGGCGGCGCGCACGCTCGGACACGACGCGGCTCTTCTTCTCCGGACCCATGACAACCTTGAGGATCGCCTCGTCGATATCCGCCTGCATGATGAAGCGGCGCTTGCCGCGCGTGGCCATGATGGCGGCCTCGTTGAGGAGGTTCTCCAGATCCGCACCGGCGAAGCCGGCCGTACCGCGCGCGATGCTCTTGAGATCGACATCGTCACCCAGCGGCTTGCCGCGGGCGTGAACCTTCAGGATCTCCTCGCGGCCCTTGATATCGGGCAGGCCCATATACACGCGCCGGTCAAAACGGCCGGGGCGCAGCAGCGCGTTATCAAGAATATCGGCGCGGTTGGTCGCCGCCATGACGATGACGCCCTCGTTATTCGTAAAGCCGTCCATTTCGACGAGCAGCTGGTTGAGCGTCTGCTCACGCTCGTCGTGGCCGCCGCCGAGACCGCTGCCGCGCTGGCGGCCGACCGCGTCGATCTCGTCGATGAACACGATGGCCGGTGCGACCTTCTTGGCCTGGTCAAACAGATCACGCACGCGCGACGCGCCGACGCCGACATAGAGCTCGACGAAGTCCGAGCCCGAGATGGACAGGAACTGCACGCCGGCCTCGCCCGCGACCGCGCGGGCCATGAGCGTCTTGCCGGTGCCCGGAGGGCCGACGAGCAGCACGCCCTTGGGGATGCGCGCGCCCATCGCGGTATAGTTCTGCGGACGCTTGAGAAAGTCCACAATCTCGGACAGTTCCTCTTTTTCCTCTTCCGCGCCGGCGACATCGGCAAACGTGACCTTCTTGAGGTTCTCCTCGCCGGTGCGCGTGTGCGCCTTGCCGAACTTGCCGACGCCCGGCGCACCGCCGCCGCCCGCCTTGTTCATGAGCAGGTACCACACGCCGATGAACAGCACGATCGTGATCAGGTACGGCAGGATGGACATCCACCACGGGGCCGTCCAGCCCTTGACGTAATCAAACTCCGTCAGCACGCCGCTGGCGGTCTGCTGCTCGATCAGATCACCCAGATCCTCGCGGAACCAGGTGGGATTCGGAAGCGTCTTTTTGATCGTCGTGTTGCCGTCACTGTCCGGCGAATAGAGATTGAGCGTGAGCTCATCCCCTTCGAGGCAGAACGACTTGACCTGCTCCTGGCGGAACAGCTCCTCGATCTCGGAATAGGTGTATTCCTTCTGCTCTGCCGGAGTGGTCAGATAGAAGATGACGGCGAGAATGATCACGCCGATCAGCAGGTAGAACCCGATGCCTCTGGCACGGTTCTTATCAGGTTTCAAATCAAATCACGTCCTTTATGGGATCCGCACCGGGGCGCTCAGGTGGAGTAGACCTCCGGCTTGAGCACACCGATGTACGGGAGATTGCGGTATTTTTCTGCATAGTCGAGCCCGTAGCCGACGACGAACGCGTCCGGCACTTCAAAGCCGGCATAGGCGGCATAGATCGGTGCCTTGCGGCGGGCGGGCTTATCGAGCAGGGTGGCAATGGTGATGGAGGCAGGCCGGCGGACGCTGAGATAGTCCTTGAGATAGTGCAGCGTGACGCCGCTGTCGAGAATGTCCTCGACGAGGATAATATCGCGGCCCTCGATGTCCTGATTCAGATCCTTGTTGATCTTCACGGCGCCGGTGGTCGTGGTCTGGTTGCCGTAGGACGACACGGCCATGAAATCGACCGAGCACGGGATGGTCACGCTGCGCATCAGGTCGGCCATGAACACAAAGCAGCCCTTGAGCACGCCGACGAACAGCGGCTCGCGGCCATCAAAATCCCTGGAAATCTGGGCGCCCAGCTCCGCCGTGCGCGCCTGGATCTCCTCGGCGGACAGCAAAACGGACCCGATGTCATCTCTCATATCGCTCATAGTATTCTCCCCCATATGTCTGGATCTGTTCCATGCGGATGCAGATCATGGTTTGATCCGGCGCCGCCGCCCATTGCTCGGCAACGCCGAAGCCGGCGATGGCCGCCGGCACATCCGCCGCGCGGATGATCGGCACGCGGTCACGCGCGCTCTGCGTCAGCCCCCGTTCGGCGAACAGGTCGCTCACGCGCTTCGTGCAGCCGCGCCCCACCAGACGGATCCGGTCGCCCGGACGCCGCGGCGTAACAGATAGTTTATCATGGATAATCGCAGATTTAAAGCAAAAAGTCGTGAACGCGCTGTGAATTTCACGAAACGGTTCCGGCTCTCCGACCGTGATGCGCAGGCCCAGCTCCGGGATCTCCGCCGTCTCGCCGGGATGCAGCGCATGCGTCCCGAGCGGCGGCAGCGCCTGCGCGCCGAAAAACAGCCGTCCCTGCTCGCGCGTCACGCGCAGGCCGGGCACATCGGCATAGCCGAGTCCTGCCCCGCTGCACAATTCCTCCAGCGCCAGCAGATGCCGGCGCGACAGCTCCCGTCCGGACGCCTGCTGCAGCACGCGCACGCGCACCGGGCGCGGCAGCGCCAGCAGCTTTGCGATCGGGATGCCGTCCGAAACCGTCTGTCCGGCCAGAAAATCGGCAGCCAGACCGCCGAGGAACCGCTCATCCTCGCGCAGGAGCGCCGCCGTATCGGCCGCGTGCTGCACAAAGGCGGCGTTCACGCTCTCGAGCGCCGGCACGGCATGGTGCCGCACGCGGTTGCGGGCATAGGCATCGGCCGCGTTCGTGCTGTCCTCCACGTGCGGGATGGCATGCGCAGTCAGGTACGCCTCCGCCTGCGCGCGCGTCGTGTCCAGCATCGGGCGCAGGAGCCGGCCGCGCTGCGGCGGGATGCCGGTCAAGCCGCGCAGGCCGCAGCCGCGCGCAAGGTTGAGCAGCAGCGTCTCGGCGTTGTCGTCCGCCGTGTGCGCCGTTGCGATCCAGTCATAGCCGTGCTCGTCCGCGCAGCGCGTCAAAAACGCATAGCGCAGCTCACGCGCGGCGGCCTCGGTGCCCATGCCGCGCACGGACGCAACGTCGCCGCGTCCGGCGTAAAACGGCACACCCAGTTTTTCGCACTGCGCGCGCACGAACGCCTCGTCGCGGTCGCTCTCCGCGCCGCGCAGGCCGTGGTTGAAGTGCGCGCAACCGACGGTGAAGCCGCGCTGCGCGCCCAGCTCCGTCATCCGGTGCAGGAGGTACATGGAGTCCACCCCGCCGGACACGGCGCACAGCACGCGCGCACCGGGCGCAATGGCGTCAATAGTCATCGTCTTCGTATTTCTTTTCGATGGCCGCGAAGGATGTGTACTCCGGAAGCCACATGAGTTCGAGCGTGCCGGTCTCGCCGTGGCGGTTTTTGAGGATGATCGCCTCGGCGAGGTTCGGATTCTCGCACTCCTTGTTATAATACCCGTCGCGGTAGAGCGCGAGCACGATGTCCGCGTCCTGCTCGATGGCGCCGGACTCACGGAGGTCGGACAGCATCGGGCGCTTGTTCTGGCGCGATTCGTTGGCACGCGACAGCTGCGACAGGCAGATGACCGGAACGTTGAGCTCCTTGGCCATGATCTTGAGCATGCGGCTCATGTCGGAGACGGCCTGCGTGCGACTCTCGTTGGACCAGCCATGGCCGCTGCCGGCCGACTGCATGAGCTGCAGGTAGTCGATGACGACGAGGCCGAGGTTCGGGATGCGCCGGCACTGGGCGTTCATATCCGCGACGGAGAGCGACGGATTGTCGTCGATGCGGATATCCGTCGCGCTGATGGTCGTGGCCGCGGCGCCGACGCGCCGCCACTCGTCCGCCGAGAGCTTGCCGGTGAGGAGCTTCTGGCTGTCGACCAGACCCTCGCCAGCGAGCAGGCGCGTCGTGAGCTGCTCGCGCGCCATCTCGAGCGAGAACACCGCGACCGTCTTTCCGGACGTCTTGCCGACGTACAGCGCAATGTTGAGCGCAAGGCTCGTCTTGCCCATGCCGGGGCGGGCCGCGATGAGGATGAGCTCGCCCGCGTTCAGACCGAGGATCGTCTGGTCCAGATCCGGCAGGCCGGTGGCCAGGCCGGGGATGCCCCCGCCGCTGCTCGCCGCCTCGGAGAGGTTTGCATAAACGCGCTGGATGACCATGCTGATCGGCTGCAGGCCGCCGACGTTGCGTCCCTGCCGGAGCGCATAGATCTTGCGCTCGGCCGCCTCGAGCATGGCGTCCGCGCCGCCGGAGCCCTCAAAGATCATGTTGTTGATCTCATCGGCCGCCGTGTGCAGATTGCGCAGCAGCGCCTGATCGCGCACAATGGCCGCGTACTTGAGCACATTCGCCGCCGTGGGCGTGATCTGCATGACCTCCATGAGGTACTGCTGCGTCGTGTCCTTGTACACGCCGCGGACCTTCATCTGCTCGAGCACCGTGACCGCGTCCACGCTCTGCCCATAGGAGAACATGGCGAAGATGGTGTCAAAAATATCGCGGTTGGCCTGAATATAAAATTCGTCGGACTTGACCTTTTCAATCACGTCCGGGATGCAGCTCGGGTCGATGAGCATCGCACCGATGACTGCCTGCTCCGCCGGAGCGGAATGGGGCGGCTGTCTGCCAAGCAGCTCCTCCATGACGGGTCCCTCCCTCGCCTGCGCGCGGTTTATTTCTCTTCGATGACCAGCACGTGGATGGTGCCGGTGACTTCATAGCCGAGCTTGCACTTGACCTCATACGCGCCGAAGCTCTTGATGGGCTCGGCCTGCACGATCTTCTGCTTTTCGATGGTGAGGTCAAACTGCTCGTGCAGCGCGTCGCTGATCTCCTTCGAGGTGACGGAGCCGAAAAGCTTGCCGTTGCTGCCGGCCTTCGCTGCGATCTTCACCTGAATGGCGCCGAGCTTCTTGGCGTTTTCCTCCGCCTCGGCCTTCTCGCGGGCGATCTGCGCCGCCTTGGCCTTCTCCTTCAGGCGGAAGGCATTGAGATTGTCGGCCGTGGCCTCCGTCGCGAGCTTGCGCGGCAGGAGATAGTTGCGGGCATAGCCGTCGGACACTTCCTTGAGTTCGCCCTTTTTGCCCTGACCCTTTACGTCTACATTCAAAATCACTTTCATAGCAAGATACTCCTTTGCTTAATTTTCCAGATTGTCGTCGATCGCCCTGCGCGCCATCTGCGCCGCCTGCGCGACCGACACGTCATGCAGCTGCACGGCCGCCGACGAGCGGCTGCCGCCGCCGCCGAGCGCCTCCATGACGAGCTGCACATTCAGTTCGCCGATCGAACGCGCGGAGATGAACACATCCCCGTCGCCCATCGGATAAATGACCATGGACGCCGTGACCCCGGCAATGTTGAGCAGTTCATCCGCCGCCTGCGCCGCGACAATGCGGTCCTGCGGCTCGGTGGGCGCGGCAATGGCAATGTCCGCGCGGTAGATGGACGCCGTCTGCAGGATCTTATAGCGGGCGACCGTGTGCTCCATGTCCGTCTGCAGGAGCTTTTTGACCTCCGAGGTGTCGGCCCCGGCGCGGCGCAGGAACGCCGCCGCCTCAAACGTACGCTCGCCGGTGCGGACGGTGAAATCCTTCGTATCGAGCATGATGCCCGAGAGCATTGCCTCCGCCTCCACGCGCAGGATGTCCGGCTGCTCGACCAGCTCCTCGAGCAGCTCCGCCATCAGCTCGCAGGCCGACGACGCATACGGCTCATGGAAGCTCATGGTCGCGTTGGTGATATAGGTCGCTGCGCGGCGATGGTGGTCGATGACCGCCACGCGGGTGCAGGCCTCGAGCAGGTTGTGGTTCTCGACCTGATCCGGGCGGTTGGTGTCCACCACGACAAGCAGCGTGCGGCTGTCGGCATGCAGGTACGCCTCCTGCGGGGTCAGAAATGCTTTGGCATACTCCGGCACGCGCAGCATCCGGTCGCGCAGCTGGCCGGCCGCCGTCTTGTTCGCATCCATGACGATGCGGCAGGGCGTGCCGAGCTTGCGCGCGATGCAGCAGACGCCGGCGGCCGCGCCGAGCGTGTCCAGATCGGAGAATTTATGGCCCATGACATAGACCTTGGACGAGTCCTGAATGAGCTGGCTGAGCGCATTGGCCATGACGCGGGACTTGACCTTCGTGCGCCGCTCGACCTCGCCGCCGCGGCCGCCGAAGAACTCGAACGTGACGCGGTTTTTCACCACGGCCTGATCGCCGCCGCGCGAGAGCGCCATCTCGGTGCCGAGGATGGCAAAGTTATAGTTTTCATCCAGGCTGTCGCCGTCGCGTCCGATGCCGACGCTGACGGTCGCGCGGATACCGCTCGGATTTGCGACTGCGTGCACGCTGTCGAGCAGGGACGCGAACTTGTTCTCGCGCAGCTCATCGAGGTGCCGCTCTTCGAACACGTACAGATACCGGTCACGGTCGTAGCGGCGGAAGAAGCCGCCCTTGCCCTCGCACCACTGCAGGAGTTTGTCCTCAATGGCGTCACGCAGCTCGTTGCGCTTGCGGTCGGTCAGGCCGCGGATGAGCTCGTCGTAGTTATCAATGACGATAACGGCGATAACCGGGCGGGACGCGTAATACTCCAGACGGATCTTTTCATAATCCGTGACATCGACCCAGTAGGTGATGCCCATGTAGCTGGCGGCATCGTCGGGGTTCGTGCGCACGAGGTTGCCGTGGATCTGGTACTTGCGCCCCTGATACTCCAGCAGCTCCGGGCACTGGGTATTGCCCTCGAGCAGCCAGCGGCCGGAAAACTCTGGGATCACGTCCGTGATGCGCATATCGACCGACGGCTTGTGCCGGCCGCAGAGGTCGAAAAAGTTCTGGTTGGCCCAGATGACCTGCGAATCCGCCGGACGAAAGACCGCCATCGGCAGCGGGAAATTCTGCAGGGTATTATTTCGTGCAGACTCCGTATCATAGGTGACGGATTCAATATATCGTTCGAGCGTGCGGCGCTTGCGCGCGCGCATGATGACCGAATAGATAATGAGCAGCAAAATGATGACGCCCTCGCCGATCGACAGCCAGAGCCGGTCGGAGAAGAAAAACGTGATGACTGCAAACACGATCAGAAACAGCAGAAACATCCGTGAATTGGGCATCAGCGCACGCTGCAGCTTGGATTCATTGGGTACATTGCTGACTTTGGGGTCCCGCATCGTCATACCTCCTTGCACCCTGTGGGGCAAAAGCTACTACCCCTATGATAATCAATGATTATACCAGCTTTTGCGGGTATCCGCAAGCCATTTTCCCGTTTATGAAAGGAGCATGCGCATGAAAGCCATTTTGCTGGCCGGCGGTCAGGGCCGGCGGCTGCGCAGCATCACCGGAAACCTGCCGAAACCCATGGTGCCGCTCGTCGGCGTGCCGGTGCTCGACCGGCTGCTGGATCTGCTGCGGCGCAACGGCTTCACGGACGTGTGCATGACGCTGTGCTACCGGCCGGAGGTCATTCAGGAGCACTGCGGCGACGGCAGCGACTACGGCGTACACCTGAAATACCGCATCGAGTCCGAGCCGCGCGGCACGGCCGGCGGCGTGCGCGCGTGCAGCGATTTTTACGGCAGGGAGGATTTTCTTGTCATCAGCGGCGATGCCGCATGCAGCTTCGACCTGCTGGGACTCTACCGCCGGCACCAGCAGGCGGACGCGGCCGTGACGATCGCGCTCTACCCGAACGCGGAGCCGCTGCAGTATGGGCTCGTGCTGCAGGACCGGCAGGGCTTTGTGCAGCACTTCATCGAAAAGCCGGACTGGGAGCACGTCGTAACCGATCTCGTCAACACCGGGATCTATATTGTCTCCCCGCGGGCGATGGCCTATGTGCCGGAGGACCAGCCGTTTGATTTTGCCAAAGATCTCTTCCCGCTGCTGCTTGCCGCGCACGAGCCGATCCTCGGCGTGCCGATGGACGGCTACTGGTGCGACATCGGCACCCCACGCGCCTACTACCAGTGTAGCCTCGACGTGCTCGACGGGCGGCTGAGCCCGGCGCGGCCGGACGCACCGGATGACCTGCCGCCGCAGATCGCGCGCCCGGACCCGAACTGCCGCACCGTCCCCTGCCGCGACCGCGCGCACCTGATGCGCACGATCTCGGAGGCCATGATGGAGGCCGGGGCGGACTTCACCGACGGGCTGCGCATGCGCGACGGCGGCTGGGAGCTGACCATCCGGCCGGACGCGAATACCTCCGCCCTGCAGGTCGAGGCAAACGCGCCGGACGCCGCCGCCGAGACGGCACATCTGCTCGAGCTCATGGAGCGGGACGAGAACCAATAAAACAAAATGGCGCGCAAAAACCGCCGCATCTTC
>ERZ773202.1368-NODE-1368-length-15947-cov-37.961050_pt1 | contig 15947 bp, 14 predicted proteins | sample MGYA00580998_ERZ773202 | MGnify/ENA primary metagenome ERZ773202 (study PRJEB29015, sample SAMEA2737803) | human gut metagenome | biome: human gut; feature: human-associated habitat; material: faeces | place: China | collected 2012 ...
AGCTGGTTTAGAGCATCTGCCTTACAAGCAGAGGGTCGGCGGTTCGAATCCGTCAGCGCCCACCAAGTTAAAAGGTCTTTCAACAATCGTTGAAAGACCTTTTTGTTTTAATTAAAGCTAAATAATTCTCAGTTTTTCTGTTTTTTCGCAGGAATTCATTAACTTTGCACCCTATATAAATAATACGTATTGTTATGAATTTAGATTTATTGACAGCCATATCACCTATAGATGGTCGTTACAGGGGAAAAACAGAGCAACTCGCTAACTACTTTTCAGAGTATGCTCTCATTCGTTATCGTGTTCGAGTAGAGATAGAGTATTTCATTACTTTATGTGAGTTACCATTGCCGCAGCTGGCTTCTTTTGATCAGTCGCTGTTTGAGCGTTTGCGTGACATCTATCGTAATTTCAACGAAAACGATGCTCAGCGTGTGAAAGACATTGAGAAGGTTACCAACCACGATGTGAAAGCTGTTGAGTATTTTATCAAGGAAGAGTTTGACAAGATTGGTGGCTTGGATGCCTACAAGGAGTTTATCCACTTCGGCTTGACATCTCAGGACATCAACAACACCAGTGTGCCTCTTTCAGTGAAGGAAGCTCTGGAGGAGTGCTTCTATCCTCAGGTTGAAGAGCTGATTGCCCAGCTTCAGACTTATGCTGATGAGTGGAAGGATGTACCTATGCTGGCTAAGACTCATGGTCAGCCTGCTTCTCCTACCCGTTTGGGCAAGGAAATCATGGTTTATGTATATCGTCTTACCGAGCAGCTCGATTCTTTGAAGGCTTGCAAGTTTACGGCTAAGTTTGGTGGTGCTACCGGTAATTACAATGCTCATCACGTAGCTTATCCTGAGTATGACTGGAAGGCTTTCGGCAACAAGTTCGTCAGCGAGAAGCTGGGCTTGGAGCGTGAGCAATATACTACTCAGATCAGCAACTATGATCATCTGGGTTCCATCTTTGATGCCATCCGCAGAATCAACACCATCATCATTGACTTGGACCGTGACTTCTGGATGTACATCTCTATGGATTACTTCAAGCAGAAGATCAAGGCTGGTGAGGTAGGTTCCAGCGCCATGCCACACAAGGTGAACCCTATTGATTACGAGAACAGTGAGGGTAACCTCGGTATTGCCAATGCCATCCTCCAGTTCCTGGCACAGAAGCTCCCGGTTAGCCGTCTGCAGCGCGACCTTACTGACAGCACCGTACTCCGTAACATCGGTGTGCCTCTCGGTCATAGCGTCATCGCCATCCAGAGCACATTGAAGGGCTTGCGTAAGCTCATCCTTCATGAAGAGAAGTTGCAGGAAGACTTGAATAATACCTGGGCTGTAGTAGCTGAGGCTATCCAGACCATCCTTCGTCGTGAGGCTTATCCACATCCATACGAGGCATTGAAGGCGCTTACCCGCACCAATACCCATATGACAGAGGAGACCATTCATGAGTTTATCAAGGGATTGAATGTAAGCGATAGCGTGAAGGCAGAACTGATGGCTATCACTCCTAGCAATTACACCGGTATTTAATCAAAAAGCAGTTTCCCTAACGGGCACCAAGGATATATCAAGACATATCATATATAACATAATTAATAATAATAGATTTATTAACCCGGCCGTGAGGCTTTTATATTGAATAAATTATGGATTCAGAGTTCGAGAACAAACCACAGAGTCAATCGTCTGAGAGCGAGAACACCCGAGAGGGCTTCAACGCAGGCGGTTATCAGAAGAGTTATCGTAGTGTAGGTCGCACACAGCGTCCACGTATTAACAGTCATCGCCCATCATTCAACAGCGATAGAAGTAGCAGTAGTAGCGAGGGTGGCTTCCGTCCGGAAGGCTTCGGTGCTGGCTTGCAGAGCAGTTCTACCAGCTCTAGCAGCGAGCGTCCACAGCGCAGCTATGGTAGCAGCCGTGGCAGCTATGGCAGCCGTCCACAGCAGGGTGGCTACAACAGCCGTGGTGGCTATAACAGCAACCGTGGTGGTTACAATGGTCGTCCTCAGCAGGGTGGCTATGGCAGCCGTCCACAGCAGGGTGGCTACAACAGCCGTCCTCGTTTCAATAATAACGCAGAAGGTGCCGATCAGCATCCATCAACTGGTGGCTATCAGCCACGTCAGCAGGGTGGTTACAATGGTCGTCCTCAGCATGGCGGTTACAACAGCCGTCCTCAGCATGGTGGCTACAACAGCAACCGTGGTGGTTATGGTCGTCCTCAGCAGGGTGGTTACAATAGCAACCGTGGCGGCTATGGTCGTCCACAGGGTGGTGGCTATGGCAACAACCGTGGTGGTGGTTTCCGTCAGCACACTCCAGGATACGATCCAAATGCTAAGTATAGCATGAAGAAGCGTATCGAATACAAGGAGGAGAATATCGACCCAACAGAGCCATTGCGCTTGAATAAGTTCCTTGCCAATGCTGGTGTCTGCTCTCGCCGTGAGGCTGATGAGTTCATCCAGGCTGGTCTGGTAACTGTCAATGGTGAGGTTGTTACCGAGTTGGGTACCAAGATTCTTCGCACCGACGAGGTGAAGTTCCATGATGCAGTAGTATCTTTGGAGAAGAAGGTATATGTATTGCTCAACAAGCCAAAGGATTACGTGACAACCAGCGACGATCCTCAGCAGCGCAAGACTGTGATGGACCTCGTAAAGGATGTATGCCCTGAGCGTATCTATCCTGTAGGTCGTCTCGACCGTAACACAACAGGTGTACTCCTGTTGACCAACGATGGTGACCTGGCTTCTAAGCTGACTCACCCTAAGTTCTTGAAAAAGAAGGTATATCACGTACACCTCGACAAGAACCTCACTGCTCACGATATGCAGCAGATCAGCGAGGGTATCACTTTGGAAGATGGCGAGATCAAGGCAGATGCAGTAGCTTATGCTGACGAGCGTGACAAGTCACAGGTAGGTATCGAGATCCACAGCGGTAAGAACCGTATCGTTCGCCGTATCTTCGAGAGCCTCGGCTATCGTGTAACCAAGCTCGACCGTGTACAGTTTGCAGGTTTGACCAAGAAGAATCTCCGTCGCGGTGACTGGCGCTTCCTTACAGAGAAGGAAGTTGACATGCTCCGCATGGGTGCTTTTGAATAAGGATAATAAGATATAATAAGAAAGGAGACTATCTGTTTAGTCTCCTTTTTAACCTATTAATAAACAATGGAAAAAGTAAAAAGAACTAAAGTCGTTGACTTGCTCAAGAGCACAGCCTACGACTCAATCGTGAATGTTAAGGGATGGGTTCGTACCCATCGTAGTAGCAAAGCAGTCGATTTTATCGCTCTTAACGATGGTTCTACTATTAATAATATTCAGATAGTAGTCGACCCATCAAAGGTCGATGAGAATCAGCTCCGCCAGATTACCACTGGTGCCTGCATCAGTGTAGTAGGTACCTTGGTAGAGAGCCAGGGTGCCGGTCAGAGTGTTGAGATTCAGTGCGAAAGCATCGAAATCTACGGTCTTTGCGGCAACGATTATCCAATGCAGAAGAAGGGACAGAGCTTCGAGTACATGCGTCAGTATGCTCACCTCCGTCTCCGTACCAATACCTTTGGTGCTGTGATGCGTATCCGCCACAATATGGCGATGGCTATCCACACTTACTTCCACGAGCATGGATATTTCTACTTCAACACTCCTCTCATCACTGCCAGCGACTGTGAGGGTGCAGGTCAGATGTTCCAGGTAACAACCAAGAACCTCTACAACCTGAAGAAGACAGAGGATGGCAAGATTGACTATTCTGATGATTTCTTTGGTAAGCAGACTTCATTGACTGTTTCTGGTCAGTTGGAGGGTGAGCTGGGTGCTACAGCACTCGGTGCCATCTATACCTTCGGTCCTACCTTCCGTGCAGAGAACAGTAACACACCTCGCCACCTGGCTGAGTTCTGGATGGTTGAGCCAGAGGTTGCTTTCCTGGATATGGACGGTTTGATGGAGCTGGAGGAAGACTTCATCAAGTATTGTATCCGTTGGGCACTGGAGCATTGCAAGGACGATCTTGCTTTCTTGAACAAGATGATCGACAAGGGCTTGATTGCTCGTTTGGAGGGCGTTTTGAATTCAGACTTCGTTCATCTTCCATATACAGAGGGTATCCGCATCCTGCAGGAGGCTATCGCCAACGGCAAGAAGTTTGAGTTCCCATGTGAGTGGGGTGATGACCTGGCTTCAGAGCACGAGCGCTTCCTCGTAGAGGAGCACTTCAAGCGCCCAGTCATCATGACCAACTATCCAAAGGCTATCAAGGCATTCTATATGAAAATAGACGAGGAGGAGAGCGGCTTCGGCGGCAAGAGCGGTCAGACCGTTCAGGGTACCGACGTACTGTTCCCACAGATTGGTGAGATTATCGGTGGTTCAGTCCGTGAGGAGAGCTATGACAAGCTGATGGGTGAGATTGAGGCTCGCAATATTCCTATGAAGGATATGAGCTGGTATCTTGATACCCGTAAGTATGGTTCATGCCCACACGCAGGTTTCGGTCTCGGTTTCGAGCGTCTGATCCTCTTCGTAACCGGTATGCAGAACATCCGTGACGTGATTCCATTCCCACGTACACCAAAGAATGCAGAGTTCTAATCTTCGTTGATATCAACGAAAACAGAATATAGGATAAGTGAGGCTTCTTTTTCGGAGGTCTCGCTTTTATTTTGCCAACTAAGCTCTAGGTTTTGCTTATTTTTACATCTTTTCTTCCTCATTCTCATTATTTTATTGTACCTTTGCACCTAAAAATATAAAATCGTAAGAAAAATGGGAAAGATTATATTGACGGGCGACCGTCCAACAGGTAAACTTCACCTGGGTCACTACATCGGTTCCTTGCAGCGCCGAGTACAGCTTCAGAATGCTGGTGACTTTGACAGAATGTTCGTATTCATGGCAGACGTTCAGGCTTTGACAGATAACGCTGACAATCCTGAGAAGATTCGCCAGAACATTACAGAGGTAGCACTCGATTATCTTTCTGCGGGTCTCGATCCACAGAAGTGTACACTCTATATCCAGAGTATGATTCCGGAGTTGGCTGAGTTGACTACCTACCTGATGAACCTCATCTCTGTATCTCGTGTTCAGCGTAACCCAACCGTGAAGACTGAGATCAAGATGCGTAACTTCGAGGCAAACATTCCGCTCGGTTTCTTCTGCTATCCTGTGAGTCAGGCTGCCGACATCACCGCTTTCAAGGCTACAACCGTGCCTGCCGGTGAGGACCAGGAGCCTATGCTGGAGGTAACCCGCGAGTTGGTTCGCCGCTTCAACCAGACTTATGCGCCTGTATTGGTAGAGCCAGAGATTCTGCTTCCAGAGATTGCCTGCTGCCGTCGCCTTCCAGGAACCGATGGTAAGGAGAAGATGAGCAAGAGTCTCGGCAACTGCATCTACATGAGCGATGACGAGAAGACCGTTTGGAAGAAGGTGAAGAAGATGTCTAACGGTGAGCCACGCATGAGCATGGAAGAGCCTGGACATCTGGAGGGAAATGCCGTGTTCACCTATCTAGAGGCATTCTCTACTCCTGAGGACTTCGCTGAGTTCTGGCCGGAGTTCAAGACTTTGGATGAGTTGAAGGAGCAGTATGTGAAGGGTGGTATCGGTGACGGTACCTGCAAGAAGTTCCTGAACAGCGTCATCAACAAGATGCTCGACCCAATCCGTGCCCGCCGTCATGAGTTTGAGCAGGATATTCCTGAGGTATTCAATATCTTGAAGAAGGGTAGCGAGGATGCCCGCGAGTTTGCTGCCCAGACTATGGACGAGGTTCGCAAGGCGATGCGCATCGACTACTTCAGCGATGCTGCCTATATTGAGGAGCAGGCTGCGAAGTATAGAATTTAATACTTGTCACTTAAACACTGGAATAAGTGAATAAACGAATATTGCAATTAGCGGTACCGTCGATAATATCCAATATCACGGTACCGCTTTTGGGTTTGGTAGATGTCGCCATCGTCGGACATATCGGCGATGCAGCGTATATCGGAGCCATTGCCGTGGGCTCGATGCTCTTCAATGTCATCTACTGGCTGTTCGGATTTCTGAGAATGGGAACCAGCGGAATGACCTCGCAGGCTTTGGGCAGGAGGGACTTTGCCGAGGTGGTGAGACTCCTGATTCGTTCCCTGGGCATTGGCGTGGGGATAGGACTGCTGTTCTTTATCCTTCAGAGATGGCTCATCGGATGTGGATTGTGGGCTATGTCGCCGGAAACTGATGTCGTGGAACTGGCTCGCAGATACTGCTATGTCTGCATCTGGGGAGCTCCCGCCGTGCTCGGACTCTATGGATTCACGGGCTGGTATATCGGTATGCAGAACACGCGCATTCCGATGGTGGTATCGCTCTCTCAGAATGTGGTGAACATCGTAGCCTCTCTGGTGCTCGTCTTCGTCTGCAGGATGACGGTAGAAGGTGTGGCACTCGGAACGGTCATCGCCCAATGGTGGGGATTTCTGATGGCCTGCGTGCTCTATCGGCTCTACTATCGCCGGTTGGGCAAATATGATTATCGCCAGCATCTCTTTGCCTCAGAACCGCAGAAGCGGTTCTTCTCCCTGAACAGAGACATTTTTCTCCGTACTGTATGTCTGGTGGCTGTAAACCTCTTCTTTACAGCAGCCGGTTCCAGAGAGAGTACACTGGTGCTGGCAGTGAATACCCTGCTGATGACGCTCTTTACCATCTTCTCTTATTTCATGGATGGTTTTGCGTATGCGGCAGAGGCTTTGAGCGGCAAGTATTATGGAGCCGGGAATAGGGAGGCGTTCCGGGAAGTGGTGAAGCGGACGATGGGCTTCGGTGTCGTGGTGGCGATTCTTTTCACCTTATTATATATAGTGGGTGGAGAAAACTTTCTCTCTTTGCTGACCAGCGACAGGCAGGTGGTGGCGGCTGCGGGTTCGTATCTGGGATGGGCGGTGCTTATTCCGATGGCAGGTATGTCGGCATTTGTCTTCGATGGCATCTTTGTGGGCATCACCCAGTCGAAGTCTATGCTTTGTTCCACCGCTGTAGCTTCTGCTTCATTCTTCGGAATGTATTTCGCCCTTCATCCTTTGTTGGGCAATCATGCCCTGTGGCTTGCCTTTATTCTCTACCTCGTTTTGAGGGGTATCGTATTATTCGTCATTTACCGTAGAAAACTGCGGTAAATGGCGAATTGTGTTTTAATAGAATATAATAATAGAAATAACGCACATTGTTCTTGAAAAATTGCACACTTGAAATATAGTGTGCGCATTTTATGGAAAAACTACATTAATTTAGTTTAAAACTTACGCTTTTATTCTTTTTCTTAGCATAATTTTCGTACTTTCGCAGAATAAAATTTAAAAATATAAAGAGTAAAATGACAGCAGAAGAGTATTATCAGGAAGGAAATGCCTGGCGAAAGCAAGGCGACTTCAAGCGTGCCCTCGACAGCTATATGGAGGCGATAGCTCTCGATCCGGAGAGTCCTGCCGTGGCAGCCAAGGAGATGCTGGATGATATCATGAGCTTTTATTGCAAAGACTACTACAATCCATAGCAATCTGTTGTGGACAGCAGCAGTTTTGGCTACTCCAGTGAAGAATGATAATATAAGAAAAAGAAAATATATAGAATATGAGCAAAATTAAAGGGGCCATTGTGGTCGATACGGAGCGTTGCAAAGGATGCGCACTCTGTGTAGAAGCTTGTCCTCAAGATGTCATCGCATTGGCTCTGAAGAAGGTCAATGTGCATGGCTATCGCTATGTTGAGGCTGTCAATGCCGATGCGTGTGTGGGGTGTACCTCGTGCGCCATCGTCTGCCCTGACGGCTGCATCACTGTTTATCGTAAGAAGGAGGATTAAACAATGGCAAATCAAGAAGTAACATTAATGAAGGGCAATGAGGCGATAGCCCATGCCTGTATCAGATGTGGTGCGGATGGCTTCTTCGGCTATCCTATCACACCTCAGAGTGAGATTATAGAGACGCTGGCTCTGCTCAAGCCTTGGGAGACATCGGGTATGGTGGTTCTCCAGGCAGAGAGTGAGGTGGCGGCTATCAATATGGTATATGGTGGCGCCGGCGCCGGTAAGCGTGTCATCACTACCTCATCCAGTCCGGGTGTGGCTTTGATGCAGGAGGGTATTTCCTATATGGCAGGTGCTGAGATTCCTGGAGTTATCGTCAATGTGCAGCGTGGCGGTCCGGGACTGGGTACCATCCAGCCATCTCAGAGTGACTATTTCCAGGCTACCCGCGGCGGTGGTAACGGCGACTACAACGTCATCGTGCTGGCTCCTGCTTCTGTTCAGGAGATGGCAGACTTTGTGGACCTTGCCTTCAACCTCGCCTTCAAGTATCGCAATCCGGCGATGATCTTAAGCGATGGCGTGATCGGACAGATGATGGAGAAGGTGGTGCTGCCACCGGTAAAGCCTCGCCGTACCGAGGAAGAGATTGCCAAGGAGTGTCCTTGGGCTACCATCGGTCGTCCAAAGAGTCGCCCGGTCAACATCATGACCTCTCTGGAACTCAAACCGGAGGTGATGGAGGCACGCAACATCGCCCTTCAGGAGAAATATCAGAAGATTCGTGATACCGAAGTAAGATATGAGATGGAGCAGATGGAGGATGCCGACTATGTAATCGTAGCCTTCGGTAGTGCGGCACGTATCGCCGAGAAGAGCATCGAGAATGCCCGAGAGCAGGGCATCAAGGTGGGTCTCTTCCGTCCTATCACCCTCTGGCCTTTCCCTGAGAAGGAACTCCATGAGCTGGCAAAGACCAAGAAGGGCATTCTGGTTGCCGAGATCAATGCCGGTCAGATGGTTCAGGATGTGCGCCTGGCTGTGAATGGACAGGCTCCAGTAGAGCACTTCGGTCGCCTGGGCGGCATTGTGCCGGAGCCGGAGGAAATCGTTGAAGCATTAAAGAAGTTAATAAAATGAATGATATAATTTCACCAGAGAATCTGGTATATAAGAAGCCTACGCTGATGAACGATACCCCGATGCACTATTGTCCGGGTTGTTCGCATGGCGTAGTTCATAAGCTCGTTGCCGAGGTCATCGAGGAGATGGGCATGGAGGATAAGACGGTGGGCGTTTGTCCGGTGGGCTGTGCCGTCTTCGCTTACCGCTATTTGGATATCGACTGGCAGGAGGCTGCCCATGGCCGTGCACCTGCTGTTGCTACGGGCATCAAGCGTTTGTGGCCAGACCGTCTCGTCTTCACCTATCAGGGTGATGGCGACCTGGCGTGCATCGGTACCTGCGAGACTATCCACGCCCTGAACCGTGGCGAGCATATTGCCATTATCTTCATCAACAATGCCATCTATGGTATGACGGGTGGACAGATGGCTCCAACCACCCTGTTGGGTCAGAAGACCGCTACCTGTCCTTACGGACGAGAGGCTGATCTTCATGGTTATCCACTGAACATCACCGAACTTGCCAGCCATCTGCAGGGTACCTGCTACGTAACCCGCCAGAGTGTGGAGACCGTGGCAAGCATCAAGAAGGCAAAGAAGGCAATCCGCAAGGCTTTCGAGGCAAGTATGCAGGGCAAGGGTTCCAGCCTGGTAGAAATCGTTTCTACCTGCAACAGCGGCTGGAAGCTCTCACCTGTTGAGGCAAACAAGTGGATGGAAGAGAATATGTTTAAGCAGTATCCTAAGGGCGACCTGAAGGATACAACAAATTTGTAAGAACAATGAAGACAGAAATCATTATATCCGGTTTTGGTGGTCAGGGCGTCCTTTCGATGGGAAAGATCCTGGCTTACTCAGGACTGATGGAGGACAAGGAGGTGACCTGGATGCCTGCTTATGGTCCGGAGCAGCGTGGCGGTACAGCCAATGTAACGGTCATCGTGAGCGACAGCCGCATCTCTTCGCCTATCCTGAGCCATTACGATGTTGCCATTGTGCTCAATCAGCCATCGCTCGATAAGTTTGAGCCGAAGATCAAGCCAGGCGGCATCCTGATTTATGATGGTTATGGCATCATGAATCCACCTCAGCGCAAGGACATCACCGTTTATCGCATCGATGCGATGAACAAGGCTGCTGAGATGAAAAACTCCAAGGTGTTTAACATGATTGTTTTGGGCGGACTGCTGAAGGTTTGCCCTGTGGTGAGCACCGATGGTTTGAACAAGGCACTCTTCAAGTCGTTGCCAGAGCGCCATCATAACCTGATTCCACTGAATATGAAGGCTGTGGAAGAGGGTATGAAAATCATCGAGAAAGTAGAACGATAAGTTTCAAAATAGTACGCTAAGTTAGAGACAATAGGTCGATAGCTTAGCGGACTGATATTAATCATTTATAGATAAGCCGTATGACTAAAAAATCCAACTATCTATTATCCCTTTTCGGGGCATTATTGCTTTCATCTCCGATTCAGGCTCAGAATCTGTTGCCAAAACCGCAGCAGGTTACGATGGGCAAGGGCGTGTTTAAAACCAGCGACGGTGTGAAAGTCGAAAACCAAGTAGGCGCTGATGCCGAGAACATCTATACCAAGGCATGGAATGCCAAGGTGAACGATGCTGCCAAGCGGGTGGTGAAGTTCACCAAGCTTGCCAACGCCTCTTCGCCGGAAGCATACAAGCTTCATGTGGCACCTGATGCCATTGAAATCAGTGCCGCCAGCAGCGAGGGTTTCCTACGTGCCTGGCAGACCATGGAGCAGCTTACCACCAAGAAGGGCATTGCATGCTGCGACATCGTGGATGCCCCTGCCTATAAGTGGCGTGGATTGATGCTTGATGTTTCCCGTCATTTCTTCCCTATTTCCTTCCTCAAGAAGCAGATTGATGTGATGTCGGAATACAAGTTCAACCGTCTCCATATCCACCTGACCGATGCTGCCGGATGGCGCATTGAAATCAAGCGCTATCCTCGACTCAACAACTTTGCAGCCTGGCGTTCGGGTAAGTTATGGAAAGACTGGAATGCCAATGGCAACAAGTATCTGGAGCAGGGCAGCGAGGGTGCCGAGGGTGGTTACTATACCCAGGATGAACTCCGCGACCTGGTGAAATATGCTGCCGAGCGTGGCATCACCATCGTTCCGGAAATCGAGATGCCGGGTCATTCTGAGGAAGTGCTTACCGCCTATCCAGAGTTATCCTGTACCCATGAGCCATACAAGCAGGCTGATTTCTGTCCGGGCAACATCGGAACCTACGATTTCCTGGAGAATGTCTTGAAAGAGGTGATGGATATCTTCCCATCTCATTACATTCATGTGGGTGGCGATGAGGCTGCGAAGAAGTCATGGGGCAGTTGTGCCCTCTGCCAGAAGAAGATGAAGGAGCTGGGCATCGACAACGTAGATGGATTGCAGGCTCATCTCATTTCCCACATGGGCAAGTTCCTGAACGAGCATGGCAGACAGCTCGTGGGTTGGGACGAGGTGATTGCCGGAAATCTCTCCAAGAATACTACCGTGATGGTTTGGCGTGGCACCGAACTGGCACACGAGGCGATCAAGCATGGCTACGACGTGGTGATGTCGCCGGGAGCTTACTGCTATTTTGATATGTATCAGGATGCGCCGGGCACCCAGCCGGTGGCAAATGGCGGTTTCATTCCTACCGAGAAGGTGTATAGCTACGTGCCGGGAAGCAATCTTCCTGAGGCAGAACGTAATATGATTACGGGTGTGCAGGCGAATCTCTGGACCGAGCATATTCCTACTCCAGAGTATGCCGAGTACATGCTTTATCCTCGTGCCTTGGCTCTGGCTGAGATTGGCTGGAACGGAACCAAGACCAAGAACTATCCTGAGTTCAAGACCCGTGCCCTGGCGCAGGTGGAACATCTGAAGGCTGAAGGCGTAAATCCATTCGAGCTGAAGAAGGAGATTGGCGAGCGCAAGGAAAAGATGATGCCGGTGCAGCACAAGGCTGTGGGTGCCAAGGTTACCTACAACCATGCTTACAACCGCTATTATCCGGCGGCTGGTGAACAGACGCTGGTGGATGGCAATATGGGCGGTTGGGCTCATGGCGATGGTCGCTGGCAGGGCTTTATCGGCAAGGATTGCTTCGATGTGACCATCGACCTCGGCAAATCTACCAAAATCAGCAGTGTAGGCACCGATTTCATGCAGAGCAGCGGTCCTGAGATTTTCTATCCTTCTCAATATACGGTATCAGTTAGTGAGGATGGCAAGAACTTCACCCAGGTATTCGACAAGAAGTATGAGTCGAGCAAGGAGCCGATTCTGAATTTCAAGACACTTACCTGGAAGGGCAGCAAGACAGCCCGCTACATCCGTGTTCAGGCAAAGCCAAGCAGCTTCGGCGGCTGGCTGTTTGTTGATGAGATAATCGTGAAATAATACGCCCTGACTTTTCCCAGGGCGTTGCCCTGGGAAAAGTGCTTCTGCCCTTCGGAAAATTCCAACCGTACAACTCGAAGAAATTGCCACCTTCCAAGCGTACAGCATAACTCCCTATGCAAAAAAGTTCTATCGACTTCTCACATAGGGAGTTATATTTTTCGTAAGCTAAAGATATATCGTAGCAAAAATATGACTTAGCTCTGTTTATTTCACAACAATTTTATAAGACTTTTGTCCTACTTTCAGAATATATACACCAGCCTCGCTCATAGTTGTCTGCCATGTGTTCTGTTTAACTATCTCGCTCTTTCGGATAACTCCATCAATAGTGGCAATGCTTATGGCTGTAGTTGGTGCCGACAAGTTGCAAAGCAAGATGGTCTTGCCATCAACCTTGAGGGTTGGAGCACCGTCGGCGGAAACCTGAGCGATGCCCGTTTCCGTCTCCTTCTTGACAGTATAATAATAAGCAACGGTGGTGGAGAAACTTCTCGCCCCCTCGAATGTGGCATTCATCTTGGCGCAATGAGAGCCTTCCGCACCATCAAGAGTCACGTTTTCGATACTCGTCAACTTGTATCCAGGAATGTTGCAGCTGAATGTTGCCGTCGGCACCTTACCCTCCTCATAGTCGAACTCATATTGATTGGCCACGACCATCGGCAGCACTCGTTCCTTGTAGGTGTTGTCATATACACCCTCATTAAAGGCCTCCACATCAGGAGTATATACTTTCGCCTCATAATTATACACCAATCCTGTTGCTCCTTCCGGGGTAACCCTTGGAGTAACGATGGCTTGCTTCAGGGTGGAAGTGCCAAACGAGTTATCTCCCAGATATGTCACGTTCTCTGGGATGAAAAGATTCTCGATACTCGTAGAAGAAAAGGCATCGTGGTCGATTTTTTCCAACGCATCTGGCAGCTCTATCTCCGTGATACCTTCGTCTTGGAGGAATGCGCCCCCGCCGATATGCTTGACGCCCTTGCCCAGCTTGACATGGGTGAGCGTCGGCACCTTTGAGAAAACCATGGCAGGGACATACTCAACATTGTCGCCGAAGTTGAGCGTCTCTATGCTGGCCATGCAGTGTAAGTCGCTATGATAATAATCATACTTGTTTTCTGCGACATGGGTGGCGTTCCAGTTGATGGTCTTGAGCCTAGGACACTGACCAAAAATGTAAGAATAGTCTATCTCCCTCACACCTTTTCCGATGGTGATGGTTTCCACGTTCTTCAGTTGATAGAATACCTGACTGCCCGTAGTCTTCACCTTGTCTGGAATCGTGAGCTCAGTGATGCCGTCACATCCGGAGAAAGCTTTTTCGCCTATTGTCTCCAACGACTCCGGCAACTTGATTTCCTCCAGTCCAGAGCACTTGCAGAGCAAAGAAGGAGGCAATACCCTTACGCCCTCGCCAAAAGTTATCTTTGAGAGCGACGGAGAGAACAACTGGACTTTGAAACCATAGTAGAAATCCTCGATAATACTGGCAGAATCAGCGTTCCAGACAACTTCGCCAAGCGACGAGCAACCATCAAAAGCCATTTCGCCGATTCGGTCCAATGTCTTAGGTATCGTAACCTTCACCAGTTTCTTGTTGCCCATCAAGGCACGCGAGCTCAGGCTTCTGGTGCCTTCTGGCAAGTCCAACTTGATAGGGTCATCGCTCTCTGCGGCATCTTTGTAGATATAGGCCGCATGGTCGAGATACACCATGCCACATTCTTGGTTGCCAAGCCATGTGGTACCCTTGAAGGCCTCTGTACCGACATAGTTGATGGTGCCGTGAGTCTTCACTATCTCCAAGCCTCCGTTGGTATAGAACGCCCTTTCCGGCACCGAGTTGACCTCACTGCCGAAGTCAACCTCCTTGATAGGACAATTCTCGAAGACATCATAGCTGGAATAGCCCGCGATGTCTACTTCGCAATCTCGGGCATTCCAAAAGAGCTTTTCGATGCCAGAGCATTGGTCGAAACCATTGGCACCGATAAACTTGAGGTTAACGGGCAAGGTCAGCTCCTTCAATGCCTTACATCCAAAGAAGGTGCCTCCATAGTCGCTATAGTTGGTCCACTTGTCTCCTATCTGCTCGATTGACTCTGGCAGGTTGAGTTCCGTAAGCCCCGTGCAGTTTCGGAACGTATTGTTGCCCAGCCGCTTAACGCTCTTGCCAAACTTGATGTCCTCCAACTGGGTGTAGCCATAGAAGGCATAGTGTCCGATGTATTCAACCTCGTCGCCTATCACAAGATGCTTGATATTTTTCTTGTAGGGATTCCAGGAAGGGAGAGTGGACTCGCTACGCTCCGGGTTGCCAAAGTCGTTCATCTTTCCGCTGCCCGCAATGGTGAGTGTTTCGTCATCCAGCGACCAGGTGACACCTGTGCCACAAGTTCCCTTGGCGATGTTTTCGGCTAAGACTGATTGGATCGGACTCATCAGCAGGGTGCAGATGGTCACAGCTTTGAATTCGTTCATGAGTGTAAAATGTTTCATAAGCATAACCTATATTTTTAGTGTAAAACAATCGATTGACACTGCAAATATAGCAAAAAGATGTAAAACTGGCAAGTGGCAATCCGCCAAAACGAGACCATTCGCTATGCGAGCATGTCTATACGCCCTAATTTTATATTCATCCGCATCAAAAAAGTTTCCATCTGTACGGTTGGCACAGGCTGAAAGCCTAGAAGCAACTAGCCCAGGGCGTATAGGACAATTCCAACCGTACAGCTCGAATAACATTTTAATTTCAGGTGATTATGAAGAGGTGTAATTTTGAAATAGAAGCGTCTTTCGGACTACCTTTTGATTATGAAAATTGGTACTGAATTCGCGGAATTCGCGCGAATGAAAAGTGTGTTAAAAGCGTTAAAACTTGGAAAAACGGACAAAATTACGTCTAAAACCCTTGGAAAAACGGACGGAATATAGTACTTTTGCCTTGGAAAAACGGACAAAATGCATCCGTTTAATATTAGAAAAGAGGACAAAAAATGATTAAGCGTAAGATAGACAGATATTTAGCTGACTTTTTCGATACCCATAAGAAAGCGTTGATGTTGACAGGAGCAAGACAGATAGGGAAAACATATTCTATCCGTCGTTTCGGTCATGAACATTTTGAAAGATTCGTTGAAATCAATTTCATTGAAAATCCGGGTTTGGTAAAGGTCTTCAGCAAGGCGAAGAACTGTCAAGACATCTTGTTGCGTCTCTCCACAGTGACCAGCCAGGATTTAATAAAGGGTAATACTCTTGTGTTTTTTGATGAAGTGCAGGAATGCCCGGAAATTGTAACAGCCATCAAGTTTTTGGTGGAGGAGGGGAGTTATCGCTATATTTTAAGTGGTAGCTTATTGGGTGTGGAAATTAAGCATCTCCGTTCAGCTCCAGTGGGATATATGGATGTGAAAGATATGTATCCGCTTGATTTTGAGGAGTTTGCAACTGCCGTTGGTATCAACGATAGAATTATAGATGTTTTGAGGAAACATTTTACAGAAGGGACGCCTGTAGATGAATTCATCCATGAAAAGATGATGGAGGTATTCCGCCTTTATCTTAT
>ERZ773202.1371-NODE-1371-length-15937-cov-29.802922_pt1 | contig 15937 bp, 19 predicted proteins | sample MGYA00580998_ERZ773202 | MGnify/ENA primary metagenome ERZ773202 (study PRJEB29015, sample SAMEA2737803) | human gut metagenome | biome: human gut; feature: human-associated habitat; material: faeces | place: China | collected 2012 ...
TTCTCCTCTCTGATCAAACCTGGATCATCTGAAATTATTGCTTACTACGCTATCGTGTTTCTATATTCACTATAACATTTATCTCCCATGAAGTGACGGAATTACAGAATCATTCCGTCTGCGCCTTCTCATTTTCTTCCCGGATAATCTCCTTTCTGGCGTTCTGTACACGCGCATTGCCAGTAACCACAGCCTTGTCCTCAACCTTCACATTCTTACCAAAGGAATATCCGATTCCAAAGCAGGTTAAGCCGAAGCTTACTACTGCAATAAAGTCAACAATACTCATATGGCTTAGCCCTCCTTTCCTTGGATTCCCTTACGGGTTTCTATGTAATCAGAGGGTCACAGTCCCTCTGCCGAAGGACTAACCGCCTACCGTTATGGTAGCACCCATGCGCAATTGTATTAGACAGAATTCAATTTATCAATTATTCCTAAAATATTTTTACCACCCTTTAATCTATCTGTTCGTTACTGTTCAGACGCAAGCTTGACACCACGCTGTCAAGCTATGCGCCATAGTATTAATTATTGAGTGATTACAGCCCATTTAAAATGCCTCGTAGAGGCATTTCAAATGGGCTATAATCGTTGCTGGTAACACCGTTAGGTGTGAACAGTGACTTATCTAGTTCTTATCAGCCGCCAGTATCTGATCGATCGTCTTCATCAGCTGCTTATATGCCTCGTCATTATCAATACCGCCCATGATCGGCTCTCCGATAATATTTCCGTTACGGTCAAGCACGATTGTAGTCGGGAAGGCCATAATGCCTGTTGCATATTTTCCGGCTTCACTGTTGGAATCAAGGGAAAGATTCGTATATTTTGCACCCTGCTTCTCTAAAATACTCTTAGCTTCAGCAATTCCATCCTCATTTCCGTCAAGAGAATCTGTATTGATACCAATTACCTGTCCGCCTTTTTCCTTCAGCTCCTCATTTAATTTATTCAGTTCCGGAAGCTCCTGTACGCATGGAGAACATCCATTAAACCAAAAATTCAAAACCGTGACCGTATTCTTTGAAATGATGCTGCTGTCCACGTCATTTCCATCCAGATCCTTTGCATGAAACTCCGGAAATACGCTTGCTCCCTCTTTGCCGGAATCCTTATTTGATGCATTCGCACTCTGCTTCTCAAGAAGTGGCTGAAGCTCATCCTCAAGCTTTTTGATTTCTTCAACATCTTCCTTCAAAGACTTGAGTTCATCATCGGTAAACTTATCCTTAATTTTGTCTAAAGAGTTTGCCAGAAAATCTCCGTAATTCGTAGCTGTCGCATCCTTGACAGTTGATTTGTCAATGCTGTTAAATACCTTCTCCCATAAAGCCTTATGGTTTTCAAGAATACTGTTCTCTTTCTGTGTCAATTCATTAATCTTTGCATCCAGATCTTCTGCTTCCTGCGTTGACATCTGCGACTCTGTTGCTGTATTTTCCTTGTTAGCAGAATTTCCGCACGCACTTACTCCGAGTACCATCGCTGCAATAAGCAGCATCACTGTTAATTTCTTCATTTTATTCTCCTTTATTCATTGTTTGATTTCATTTGCTTTCCTGAACGTTTTTACTCATGGGAAGCTTTCTTGTCGTTCGGTTTCGAATTCCCAAATCCATATTGATAGTGAATTGCTTCCGTCGGGCATTCCTTTATACACATGCCACAGCGGATACATTCCGTATGGTTCGGATGCTTTGTGACATCCACGTCCATCTTGCAGGCTCTCTCACATTTGCCGCAGGATACACATTTATCCTCATCCACCTTCATCTGCAGAAAAGATACCTTATTGCAAAGCGCATAGATTGCGCCCAGCGGACATATCCATTTACAGAATGGGCGGTAAAACATAAGGCTTAGGATTACAAAAGTAATAAGTATACCGAATTTCCATGTAAACAGTTTGCCAAGGGCCGCTCTGATACTTGCATTGGCAATCGAAAGCGGAATCGCTCCCTCCAGCACTCCCTGCGGGCAAAGATATTTACAGAAAAACGGATTTCCCATTCCCAGTGAATTTGTCACCAGAAGGGGTAGTAAAATAACAAAAATCAACAACACGCCATATTTTATATAACGAAGCGGCTTAAGCTTTTTCGTTGAAAATTTCTTAAACGGTATCTTATGCAGCAACTCCTGGAACCATCCGAACGGACACAGAAATCCACAGATAAATCGTCCGAGCAGTACACCTAACAGAATTAAAAATCCTGTAATATAATACGAAAATTTAAACTTGGATGAGCCGATGACTGCCTGCAAGGCACCGATCGGACACGCCCCGGATGCAGCCGGACAGGAATAGCAATTCAGTCCCGGTACACAGACGGTCTTTGCATCCCCTCTGTAAATCTCTCCTTTAAAAAAGTTCGGCAGATGGATATTGGTAAGAATCGTTGCCACGGCCTGAATCCATCCCCGAAAGTGCGCCAGAAACTGTGATATTTTATGTTTTTTCTTATCCAATTCCAACACACTCCATACATAATTTAATTGCCTTTGAGAGTACCGTGGCTGCCTCCCCGCGCATCGCACCGTATCCGATCATCAGGATCGCTGCTGCCAGAAGCGTGATCTGCGCTGCTGCTCTGTTTATCTGTTTCATATCCTTTCCCTTCCTAAGTTTTAACATTTTGTCGTTGTTTACGATGATAATAGATTAGCAAAGGAATATGAACACCCTGTGTTTGAAAAAGGAAGATATCTTTAAGATTTGCGCTCTAATTCTTAAGAAATTATTGAGAACTTCTCAAGCAGTCCCACCTTATTACAAAGCAGTTTTCGTATTTTCCATGATAAACGGGGTCAGACCCCAATGTGCTGTAATATTACTTGTCCCAAGTCCAACTCTACCGAACATATCACTGGCATCTTTATCTACTGCAAGATCTAATTTCTCCAATAATGCCATACGCCTTTTATCCAACATGGTCTCGCTTTTTATTTGACTCAACGGAAGATTTGTCGCTATGATCAAAGGTCGTCCCGAACGGATTCTGCGGTCTATGACACTGAAAATAATTCCTAATGCATATTCTGAATTTCGTTCCACTCCAAGATCATCAATAATCAAAAGCTGATAGGAAGCCAATGCATTGATATATTCCGTTTTATCTACCAGTGGAAATATATCGTCGATAATGGTATTAAAATTTGTCATCTTTCAATTGTTTCAATCGTTTATCTATATCATCTGCATATCCTATTTTCACATAATCCGGAAAAGAAGGATTTGTGAGAATGTATATTACGCCTTTTTTGTCATTCATATTCGCTTTCTCCATTTATAACTTAATTCTTTGTTTGCCTTTTCCCAAAAGTCATTTTACCTATTATATAGTCTGGAAATTAGCTCGTTTAATATTCAATCCTAAAATAATCCAAATACGCCTTATACTTATCTTGTGCTGTCAGACAGGTATCGGTCAGATAACCTTTTTCGTTGTTCCATTCCTTCAATCCACGATAATAGAACAGCTTCAAATTATCCTCAATAATGAACGGAACAATATTGTATTTCAGACACTCCTTAAACATAATCAATCTGCCCACGCGTCCATTACCATCCTGGAACGGATGAATTCGCTCAAACTTCACATGGAAGTCAAGAATATCCGCAAAGGCCTTTTCTTCTTTGGCGTTGTATTCCGTTAACAATGCCTTCATTTTATCGGCAACTTCTTCCGGAAGGGCTGTATCCATGCCGCCGACTTCATTCGGAAGTTTCTTATAATCGCCAACAGCAAACCAATCTTTTCTGGAATCACTGGTGCCATTCTTCAAAACCAAGTGAATTTCTTTGATGAACTTCTCCGTCAAAGTCGCTTTTGCATGATCAATAATCATGTCAATGCAACGGAAGTGATTTGCCGTTTCGATCACATCATCCACATTCAGTACTTCTTTTTCTACGCCAATAGTATTGGTTTCAAAGATATATCTGGTTTGATCGTGTGTCAAGCGGCTGCCTTCCATATGGTTAGAGTTATAGGTCAAGTCAATCTGTGTCTTATGATAAATCCCACCAGTATATTTACTGGTCTTCTGCTCTTTTAGAATATCTAGCAGCGTAATCGGTTCTTCTTTTTTCTTATTGGTGCGCTCCGGTTTCTCTGCGTTTTCTGGAATGTTCCATGTCTTACCAGTAAGAAACGCGCCGTTCACACGCCCCTTTGCACAGTAATTTCTAACACTGCGTTCTGACATATTCCATTTTTTTGCTATATCAGCAACTAAAAGGTATTTCATCTGCCATCCCCCATCCATTATAAATTAAATCCAAAACATACTAATCTACTGACTAGTATATCACACTATCGGCAAAAACGCTATCGTTTTTTACCTATTTATCACGCTTTTTAGCCGATATAACAACTGTTTCCTAGTCGAATAGCTTTATTAAAACGGATGCTATAAATAGCTAATATTCTTTCAAATGACGAGTTTATACCTTATATCGTCTAATAAGTTTTACTTTCATTTTCGTACATGATCATGAGGCTTTTTTCGTTCTAATTGTGCGATTATACGTAAAAAGATGACTGTTCTTAATCAAAATAAAAATGGCGAAGTGCTTATCGTAACACTCCGCCAAAAGTCCCACCAGGTTGCGCATGAAAAATCAGAGGCATTCCGTAATTACTTTTACAGTTTCTACCATATACCCCTGATGTCTAAATTCTTTCCTTAATCCATATCCGATTTCCACTACGCCATCTTTTCCAAGACCCTTGAAGCAGAAATCGCCGACAATCGTTCCCGGAACATTTTTTAATTCCATGTTCCAGACTGCATACCATATTCTGTTGTCAGGTTCCATAAGGCACCCTCCAACATTTCGGTATACGCCTGCTTCATTTCTGCGTCCGCTTCCTTTTCAATCAGACAGCTCATCTCATCGTTACTAATTGGATATAAATAAAGCCTTTCCGTTTCCATTCTCATATTAGTTCACCTTATACACTGTCTTGTTCTTTTACTCATTGTCATTCGCCCCTCTAAATCATCCAATAGAAAGTCCTAATTCGTATGCTCTATCCAGTCCATCCGTATTTTTTACATCACCAATATCCTTTGCTCCCTGCACAAGTACCATCCCTGCATCTTCAAGATGAAAGAAACTCAGTACAAGCTTGTATTGCAATTTTATGGAATCAAACAGTTCCGGCAGCGTAGCTGCTCCAACTAATATAAGTGCCAGTTTTTTAATCGGAAATTCATTTCGCATACTTCTGCCATCATCGGCTGCAATCACAGCCTTCATAAACATGTTCTGTCCAATCAGCTGTCCATCTAATGTCATGACAAAATCCAATTCTGGAACAAATGCCGGATCGTTGCGAAGCTGATGGAGTACATAATGCTCCAGACAGCCTGGGCGATACACATTCCAGAAACTCTACCTTACCAAATTTTCTACCTCATGGTATTCATTTTCTCTTTCCAATCGAATGATAATATTTTCCTTCATTTTCCTTTTCTCCATTTCTTTATATAATGTTACTAATACTTTTTTCAAACTGCTCTTTTATTCTTTTTTTATCCTTTGCTCCATCATACAGACTATAGTAGAAAAACATGATGGAATAAAACATGGTTGCTTTTTTATCTGCCTCCACAACACCAATGCTCTCGAACATATCTTTCACGTATTCTGCCGGACCGGACACAAGATACTGCTGATACAATGCCTGCATCTCCTCATTCCGAAACTGCTCTAACGTAAGCATCTTTCGAAATGACGATGCAAAATCATTTTCTGTCCAATACGAAAACATAGATTTACTGTATTCCATGAAATTGTCCGCAGAAATCTCTTCATACTGTTCAGGTTCATTTTCCTTTTTATCAGCAGGCATATCATGTGATTCTGCCTGTTCGCCATCCCCCTGCTCCATCCTTTTTACAATATGTTCAAAAATATCTCTCTTACTCTCATAATGCCTATACAATGCACCTTTTGTCATGCCAAGCTCACCCGCAATCTGACTGACAGAAACTGCTTCATATCCATCTCTCGCAAATAAATGTAATGCAACAATCAATATATCTTCCTTTGTAGTTTTTGACATACACAAACCTCCTGTTCCATAAAATAAACAATCGTTTACATTTCAATTATAGTAAACGATCGTTTATTTGTAAAGTCAGACATTCCTCTCTACTGCTCTTGTAAAGCTGGCTGCATACGCCTTTGTAGCGTAATAGGTCGTCATAAATGGTCCTGCCGGAAGCATTCCTGCTGAGCTTGCCACATTTAGTCTGAATTTTTTTCCTCTTGCTGTGTACTCTTCCTTTTCACCCGGCATGGTGACAAATTTGGCAAGCACATTGCGTACCAGTGAGTCCTGCTTCACATGTATAGGGGCCGCTGTGTTTACCAGATCTCCAAAATTTTTGATATACAGCTGTTACTTCTTCTCATTTACGGTTACGGTCATTCTTATGACCTTTGACTGACCGTTTTCCAGTCTGACAACCGCCTTGACGACTGTCTTTCCGGGCTTCAGCCCCGTGATCCTGCCATTTGAGCTAACGCGCGCCACATCCGGATTGAGAACCGAAAAAGTCACTTTATCAACATTGTCCCAGTTTACCCCTTTCTTAAACCAAAAGTACGTCCCCTGCTTCTCGCGGATGCTGGCTGATTGTTTCGTGGCTTTGATCGACCGCAGTATTTGTTTCGTGAGTGCTTCTTCCTCATCGGCTGTCACTAACTCATAGGTTCCGTGCCCCAGCTCATTATGATCCAGTTCAACGCTTCCATCTGCCGCTACCCTGAAAGGCATTTTACTGACCACAAGCTTCTCTCCTGTTTCGGGATCTATCTCAATGATCTTCATTTTTTTAGGTCTCACGGTTCTTTTCAGAAGCGTATTTACATTGACCGTCACTTCCCGGATGACCCAGTCGTTTTTCGTGAGCATCTTGATCGTGGTCTTTACCTTCTTCGTGCCTGCTGCCTTTACGATCTCTGAAAGTGCTTCCCCGGAGATCTTCACATTGCCAAAACCTCTATCAAGAATTTCTGCGGTAGCTGAAGTGATCTTCCCTTTGGCATTCTTCGATACATTTACCGTCACGTTCAGTCCGGTTGCTTTGTTTCTGATCTCGGTCTTAATCTGTACTGAACCATCCTCTGCCCGGACTTCTGTCGTGGTCACAACCGTGCCATCTTCTCTGGTCTCGGTCTTAGTCGTAGTCTTGTTCTTGTTATCCTCCTGTGGCGGAGCAGTTTCAGATCCGCTGTCGGTGGAACCGCCTGACGAACTGCTGCCGGAGCTGCCACTGTCCGAGCTACTGCCGGAACTGCTGCCCCCGGAAGTGTCCCCACCCGAACTGCTGCCGCCGGATGATTCTTTCGTAAATGCCATTCCGACCACATCACTCATGATATGACCATCTTCTATCGCAATCGCCTTAATCGTAGTCGTCTCTGTCAGCGTAATCGGTGTGTCGTACTTCTTCGATCTATTTGTTGGCACTGTATCATCTGTTGTGTAATAAATGATCGCACCGGGTGTCGCTGTGATCGTCACCTCCGTGCGGTCCGAAAACTTGTCAGCACCGGAAATCGTCGGAACGCCGCTGTCTCTCGGAGTTTCAATCTTACAATTGCCAGCTGACAAAATATTATTATCTGATCCAACCGCTTTGACGTGAAGATCAACCATCTGACGCGCACCAAACTTCTCTTTCGTCTGAAGCTCCTGCAATGGGTAATAATCTGTGCCATTGATACTATACTGATAGCTCATCGTATCAGTATTTACTAGATTTGTCACCTGCATAACATATACGGTAGCGCTATCGTTTGGTCCTATGACCACATCAAACGAAAGTGGTTTCTCCTGTGGCTCTGTGCCCTGATCTCCGGACTCTGCCGCCCCGGTGTTGTCGTCCGCGTATACCGTTTCCGGTGCGAGCAATCCACCAGGTACACTTATGGATGACACGACCGTAGCTGCGGCAATCCCCAAGGTCAGGATTTTTGCTAATGATTTGCTTTGTTTTGATTTCCGTTGTTTCATTTTTCGTTGTCTCATTCGTCGATTCCTCCTTTTACTGATGCTGTTATTAGGCGTTTGCGAAACTATTTTTATTATCTGGGCTACCTAGCTGTGGGCGCAGTGGCATTCTGATCAAGCTGCTCTGGATTTTCTCTGTTAATCCGATCTACAATATAATTGATAGAATCTTTGATGTTAGCTGCATTGATAGGATTGTTCGTCTTAGAAGTAAATACCAGATCCTCAAATCCTTCTCTCTGAGAAAACCGAGTCGCAATGTCTTTATGGTATGTTCTCTGATATATAAGCACATCATGCACTTTCTTAATCATTGGAATCTTGCGAAATCCTGCATATTTATTTTACCCATATAATTTTCTCCAAAAAAAATATGGAGAAGATTATATGTCTCTCTTCTCCATAAATGTATCATGTTTATCACTTAATGTCTACGGCTTTTAAGCTAGGGAAACGCATCCTAACTGCTCCTTGACTTTTTCGCCTTCTTTTTCTATAATAAAGACAACAAGGGAAGCCGTAGACGGTTTGCCTATGAACAGTTACATAAATAACCGCATCTTTGGCGAGGGGCGGTTATTTTTTATGTCCAATCTGAATTACCAGACTGATGACAGCGACGAGCAATAAACAAAATTGAAACAATTCTGAATATGTAATCATGGCTAAAAACCCTCCTTCGTGAGGGCAAACCGCCTACCGTTTCTGCTTCCCTATGTTGTGATGACAGTATAACAAATTTCGGCATGATGCGCAAGAACAAGTGTTCCTGCCAGATACCAAGATCCCGGTATGAAAGACAACCATTCGCTATTGCATATGCTAATTTGCTCTCACAAAATACACTTCTTCCTAAAACAGATGGTGATAATTGTCTGTCCAGAATGAGCCTTAATCCTTCCTCCCTCGTCCCTTCAAATCCAGGGCAGAAAAAGTCTATCCCATCAGACATACTCTTTGCTATCTGATTGTAATCCTCTCCAAGCAGTTTTTCCGCAATATCATCTGTAAAAATGCGAATGCTGTTATTATTATAATGATAAGCCCTTGCAAAACAGCTTACCTTTGCTGTCATATTGTCCATTCCAATCCCCCTCGTACTACCCAAATAGTATTTTTGCCACACCATTCTATTTCAGCGTATGAATATCCTCAACCTACGGAGAGTAGAGTTCGAATTTGCTCATTTATTTTTCCATCCCATCCAGAAGCTTTATAAATCTTTTATCATTCATCTGCTCATTCGTAAGATATTCTCCATTATAAAACAATGCATAGGTTGTAACCGGTGTCGGAGCATTCTGTGCTTCTTCTTTCGTTTCCAGTCTGGTTGCCTGAAACGGAACCCCTCTTTCCCTGGCAACTTCAAGAAGCACCGGAACATACTTTGCATTAAACGGACATTGATTGGTATAGTACAATACATAGCCTGTCTGCTCAATGTGTGGATGCTTCGCACACTCCTTAAATTCAGGCTTAGCCGCATCCAAAGAAAAAGGCAGATACCAGAGCTGAATACCATTATCCGCTTCATCGCAGACTGTAAATTCCTTATACTTGAGAAACTTCGGATCTGCCAGAAAAGGCTTTTTCTTAGTGGCTGACAGGATACAGATTCCCTTTTTCTCCTTCTCTTTGCTGTCTTCTATACAGGCATTCAGTAAATCATTCGAATAACCATTGCCCTTGAAAGAACCAGCCACCCACAGACAGTCAATATACATATAGCCATCTGCATTGATTGGATTCCATGCATTTTCTGCCGGAATATACTCGATAAAGCATTTTCCACGCTCTATACTCTTGAGAAATACCAATCCATCATCAAATCGCTCTTTCAGCCAGTTTTTCTTTGATATTACCTGTATATCCTTGTTGCTTGAAATCGCACAGCAGATATGCTCGTTTTCAATATTTTCTTTCGTCACTCTTATATATTCCATGGATTTTCTCCTACTTATATCTTCTGCACCTCATTCTCCAGCGGATAGTAGTGCATAATATACGGAAACAACAACACCAGAAACAATAACGTCAACGCATACAACAACGGATTGCAGATCATAAGCGCCGCCACAATTGAAATCATTGTCAGAATCGCAAATGTAACTGTCACGATCAGATGTACCAGCCTCTCATGTTGGAAAAAAACAATCTGTGTCAGGTGTTCCTGCAGAATTGCGTTCCATTGTTCCGGAGAGATATTGTCCGCATTGGCTAAGAGTGAATCTATTTTCTGGCGGTAGGTTATTATTCTTTTCTTCATTTTTACATTCTCTTTCTTATAGTACCTTTATTATACCAATATACCTTTGGAATCACAACGACATATTTAACTGAAGGTAATTGTCCATCAAGATATCTTGTTATTGTAAGTTCCCCAGAATAAACAAAGGGCAGTGTCTGAACAACATCGCCCTTTGTTTTTTATAATTATACTTCCGAAAGGAATCTGTCAACTGGTTTATGCAGCAGCGTCCACTTCGTCATCCATATATCCGTCATCGGCATTTTCCGAATCATCATCCGAATCATCATCCAAATCATCGTTCCAGTCATCCTCTGTGCTGTCTGTGATAACAACCTTGCATTTCCACACCATACCATGTACTTTTGCTTTGACTGTAACCGTACCGCTGCTATATGGTATCAGTATGCCATCCTCTACCTCGCATATATCGTCATCAGAAGATGTCCATTCCACATCATGACTGCATCCCTTCAGATCCAGAGAAACCGTATCTTCCACGTCCATCTCCACTGCTGTCTTATTCAGTTCCGGCGTTTCTACTGTCACCTGACAGGATTTCTTCTGCGTTCCCTTCTTTACTGTAATTGTTGCCTTGCCTTTTCCTTTTGCGACCACTTTTCCGGCGGAGACACCAGCCACCGCTGTATTACTGCTGCCCCAGGAAACGGTTCCTGCACCACCCTTTACCGTAAGTTTCCTGCTCTGTCCTTTTACAAGCACAATCTTTGTACTGCTGATCGACAGCGGACTTATCTTCGGTCTGGTGTTCTTTTTCTTCGTTGTCTTCTTCGTGGTTGTCGTAAAAGATTTCCGCGTCTGCGAATATCCGCCCGATGAGCCAAAACACTTCTTGCACGGTGTCAGACCGCGTGCCAATGCATTGGAAAGTGTCGTCTGATAAAAATTTCCCCGCCCGCATTTGTGGGTATGGTATTTACTGCCGGTCGGCGTCACATAGACCATTGTCTGTGCCTGTGCCGTTACCATGCCGGCACTGTCACCGACTGGCAAAATCATCATAAAAAATACAAGTGTAAAACTTAGGATTGTTTTTTTGATTGTTTTCATCAATTGCCTCCTTATCTTTTCCTCCGCTTTAAACATGTCTTATATTTTTATCATACGCCTTCCTATTTTCGAGTACAATACCATTTTCCCAAATTGACAATTCGCGTTTTGTCAAAAAACAATCTCCTGCATACCATAAGGAAAAAGGAGTTTTTTATGCTCGCTCCTCATTTTATCCAGCTCTTAACATCTTCACGTCCTGCCGCTATCGCCAGAATAAAGCCACTTGTGAATACTCCTTTTGTGTTTTTCTTCGCAGTTAATACATTAAGGGACACAAGTGGTTTTTTCAATATGTTGTTATTAATTTATGGTGCTGGGCTTCCACCATTATGCCAGAAGCCTCTATTTTATTTCTATTTTTTCCTGATATCCGGCCAGCCGGTCCAGGCGCATTTTTTCTGCCACCGGAAATAACTCTGTATCCGTGATGCGTTCCAGACTTTTTATCCGTTTCTCGGAAATTGTTTCATTCGACTTGCTTTTTTCATAATCCTCAACTGTCATGTGCCAGTAATGAAATTCTCCTGCATAATACTCAGAAATTTTCTGCGCAATCAAAAGCCCCTCCGGATCCAGATCTCCCGCATAATATACCACCGTTCCCGATGCCGCCAGAAGATCTAACGTAACAAGCCCTGCCAATCGCGGCTGCCCGTTCATACACATACAGGAAACCTGCTTTGTGTGCCCTGCGCAAAGGCCTGCAAATACGGACGGATTTTCCACGATATACATTTCATTATCTTTGCAAAATATGCTGTTCCACTTTGAAAGGACTGCAAGCGGAATCTGTACCATATCATCCTCCTGCCAGAACCCTTCCATCCCCATATGCAAATCACCATCCTTTTTCTGAGCCTTTACATGCGATAACATCACATAATTTGATATATCATCAATAAGGATTCCCTCTGCCAGAAAACATCTTTGCCGGAAAAATGCCGGAAAAATTTCCGATTTCTGTGGGAATACCTTTCTCTGCCGCAATTCCATCTGGATCACCTGATACAAAAAAGTTCCCCAGGAACCTTTTTGATCAAATGCATGTGGATTTCCAGTGATTTCCGTTGCAAAAACAGCAAGATACTTTGTCTCGTTTTTTCTGAATGGAAAACAATTATAGATTTCTGCACCAAGCATCAAAGACTGCTCCCACTCATTTAAATTTTTTATGTGACCTGCCTTTATCACATCCAGCAGTTCTGACAAGACTTTTTCCACAGGTGTTCCCTGATATTTTTCCTTCCAGTGTTGTAAAAAACGGTCTTTTTTCTGTTCTTCCAACTGTCGTTCTTCTTTTTTACCTACCAGTTTTTCCCGAAAATATAACTCCAGCAAACGCTCTGGTGTCATATTAGAAAACCTGCTGCTTAGCAATGCCTGCGAAAAACGCTCCGCTGATACCGTCACACTCTTTTTCCCATGGAAACTCTTTGCAAAAAATCCCTCAAGTCCTTCGACTTCCTCCGCTGTAATTTTTTGTAGCACAACTTTTCCTGAAAAAGATCCATAAGACCGGTACTTTTCCCAAAATCCACGAAAAACTCTGTCCCACACAGGGTTAGATTTAAAATATGCAATACAACTATGCTCCTGCTGTCTGTTCAATCTCTGCCCTCCGTTGTTCTACAGCCTCTTCACTTTCCATAAGTTCTCTGGAATGCCCATTCCACACATAAGGCATCACTGTCACAAATTTTGCATTTTCCGGTCGTATTAACTGGTAGATGGCAAGCGCGTCCAATGTATCACAATCTCCCCAAAGCACCTGTGAATTGATAATAAAATCAAAGGAAAACTCTGTCATGAGACGGAACATGTCACGGATGTTACGGTTATCAACTCCAGCAAATGCCTCATCCAGCGAAACCAGACGCGGTGCATCTGCACGTCCTCCCTGATATTTTGCAACAACTGCGGAAAACAGCGGTACATACATAGACATCGCTTTTTCTCCGCCACTGAAGGTTCCAAATACACTGTTGGTAAGCTCCTTAACACGCTCTCCCTTTTTCTGGGAAAACAGTTGAAATTCAAACCACTTACGATAATCCAACGTCTCTTTCATAACCTGGTAAAACGAAATCATACCGCCACTGTCCGAGGCTCTCCTTCTTGCTTCTTCGACTTTTGAGCGAAAATGTGTGGACAGGCGTGCTGCCTCTTCTTCACTCATTAACCGGTAATCCTTCTTTAACAGTTCTACCAGTTCTTTTGTATCCAGCTGGTTTTCACTCTCTGCCGTCTTGCTGCGCCAGCGAAGGCTCAGCTTTAAGCCACTCGATGTATTCATGCTGCCCATCAGTGCATTCATCTTTTCTACCCATGCATTGGAAGCATTAATTTTGCCGCGGATTTTACGACTGACCGTATTGGCCAGAATATCTTCAAACAACTCACGATCCCCCGCTTTAATCAGATCCTGTAACTGTGCGATATCTTCTTCCAAATGTGCCAAAAGCCGTGAAAATGGAAGCTTTATCCCCTGATAACGCGCTGTGAAATCCTGACGGACAGCCTCGGCTTCTCCCAATGGCCGGTTTTCATCTAGTTCTTTAAATAATTCCCCCTGCATCACCTGATACTCATTTAAAAAGCCCCGGTTTTCAAAATAAATCTGATTCAGACTCGTAATTACATTTTGCTTTCCAAGCGATTTCGTATCAGCCTCCAGATATTCGCAAATACTGTTTACGTCCGTCTGCATTTCTTCTGGAAACCTGACATAAGCAAGGGCAAATTCTGCCTCGTAACATTTCCCCCTCCAGATACGCTTTTGTTCCAGAATCTGTTTCTGGCTTTCGCCTGCTTCTTCCTGCTTACGCAATGTATCCAGATGCTCCTTTATTCCGGCGCGTTTCTGCAGGCATTGGTTCAGATGCTCTGGATATTCCTTCAGCCATGTAATACAGGCATCCAGCCGATCGGAAACAAATAATCAGTTTAAAAATCAAACGGATTAAAGGCTATCCCCTATTGGCGTAGAGGATAGCCTTTCCGTTTATTTGCGGTTATGTTTATTGTCTATGTATGTCAAGGCTGCAAATACTATAATGGTCTCATAAATTAAGACACTTTTTCGGACAGATTTTAATGAATCTGATATAGCTTTGAATTTATATCAGGTACAAAGACAAAGGAAGCAAAAGAAAGTTCCAAAGAATGTGATACAAAATCAGAGCTAAAGAAAAAGTAAATAAAAGAAACAACATCAGAAAGCTATAAAAAATAAGGGGAGTGTAAGTTACATTCTCCTTATTTTTTTACAAAGGAGTAAAGATTATGTGTGAACATTTTGACAAAGATTATGATGATGACTATGAAGAAGACGAAAATTTAGATGATGACTGTGAGATGGAAAAAAGAAAGTTATATGATGAAGAAGATGATGACATCATATTTTTCTTTTCACCAGAATACGGCTATGCAGAAGACGAGGAGGATTGTGATGAGGATAATAACTTATAGCACGAAAATAAACAGAGAGAATAACCTTACAGAACTTGTAAAAGAAAAAGCGTATAATTATAAAACAGAAAATAAGCACTTAGACTGTGCAGAAAAAATCGCAAGTATGATTTGTGATTTGTTTGAACTTCACACGGCCGCAGAGGAATATGTCTATCTTTTATCATTAGATACAAAATGCAGGATTCTTGGCATATTTGAAGTGGGGCATGGAACAGTTAATGCCTGTCTTTTACATACAAGGAAGATTATGATTAGAAATCTTCTTTGTGGAGCAGGAACATTTATTGTAGTTCATAACCACCCATCAGGAGAAGTATCTGTTTCAAAAGAAGACATAAGCACTACAAAGCGATTATTTGAAGCTGGAAGGCTTATAGGAATAGAACTTCTTGACCACATCATTATTGGAAGAAAATGGTGACAGTTACGGATATGCCTATTACAGCATGAAGGAGCAGGGGCTTTTAACAACTGTATAAAAGTGATAAACAGGGAACTTACTGTTAAAGTAAAAAATAAGAGACTTGATTTCTCAAGCCTCTTATTGTATAATCATCTCAGAAAGGTTATCGGATGCGTTATCCGATTGCCCTCAGTAATTTAAATGTATTTAAGAAATAGCATCCAACTTTCTCAGGGCGGGATGCTATTTCTTTTTGTTATGATTATCTATGTAAGATAGTGCCGCAAAAATTACCAGCAACAAAGTTAAAACTTCCATTGTGTTCATGGGCATCACCCTCTTTCGTAAAACTAGAGGGCATCAAAAGAACGCATCCGCTTCTTTCTATGAAGTTATACAAAAAATATTCTAGCATAAATCTGTAGAGGTGTCTATTTGAAACTGACAAAATCCCTGTTACATTTTATTAGAAAAAGAAATACTTTGCATATATGAAGGAAAGAGAATATTTTTCTTTGGATTATATTTGTAATTAAGAGTAGGTGGTTAGCTTACTCGATTCACATATTTCGTGGAAAATTTCCACCATATACGAGCAATTTGGTAAATAGTCAAGAAGTATTTTGGTAAGCGCATAGTTTTAGGGCGTACCTTATAAATGAAATCTGACACCCCGCGCTAGGATGCCAGACATGCGAGTATTTCACT
>ERZ773202.1375-NODE-1375-length-15888-cov-6.662793_pt1 | contig 15888 bp, 10 predicted proteins | sample MGYA00580998_ERZ773202 | MGnify/ENA primary metagenome ERZ773202 (study PRJEB29015, sample SAMEA2737803) | human gut metagenome | biome: human gut; feature: human-associated habitat; material: faeces | place: China | collected 2012 ...
AGGTCGACCAAACTTTTATAATTACCTGTCGAAACAATTTGCTAAACCATAATTTTTCCAAAAACTTTTTTATAAATAGACATAATTGTTTGACAAAAATCAGAACAAAGCGTGTTCCTAATTTAAAATATACCAAAAGCAAAAGCCGACCCCTTACGAGGCCGGCTTGAATTATTTTAGATTAAGCAATCGGAACTGCGATTGGTGCATTTGGGTTATTATCCGGATTCTCTGTATAGAATGTGAGGTATGTACCACCCATTACATTAGAGTCATCGATTACAATCCAAAGCTCGTTGTCAATAAAGCCCTTATAGTCAATTGTCTGATTTGTACCTGTGTCAGAAACAATTATATTGTAAGAACCTGCCTTTGTACAAGTGAAGTCCTTAACATACCAACCGTTTTCATCCATTTCTGTAAGTGTATCGCCCGGCCATTCACCTGATGTTGTGTAGTTGTCAGCATCAACACCATTTGTATCTGAACCCCAGAGCCAAAGTGACGGATTCCAAGTAAGTGAACCATTGTGCTTAACATGGAGTTTAACATCCATACTTGACGCTACATAGTAGTAATCAACGCTCATATCTACACCATAAGGAATGTGACCGTTTACATTTTTAGGTGTTTTTGTTGTATCAACAGTATAACCGATTGTACGGTAGCTTGTTGTTGTGTATTCATCGCCTACTCTGCCCGAAATTACTGTTGAAGGAGTAATCTTTTCGACTGTGCCGTCCTCAGCTGTGTAGAAATGGTTTACTGTAACACTGCCCGATGATACCGGCTTACCGGTAGTATAAGTCTGAAGAGCTGTAACATCATTTACATCTTTCCTTGTATCGTAGTTTACATCTATCTTTGCATATGTGTCAGCATCTACACTTGCAGGATCTGTAATAATAGACTGCATTAATGTTACATCACGAACATCAATAGCACCGTCATTGTTAAAGTCTGCGTTCTTGAATGATTCAGGAACATAGTCATCATAGTAGTATGTTACAACTGCCGGTGTTTCTGAATAAGTGCCTGTTGCAGGACCCTCAACCTTGCTCAATATATATGTATTACTAATGCTTGAGTTTTCGGCTGTTGTATAACCTGTACCGATTGTACCCTGAATAACTTCAGGATCTACAAGGTTTTCACCTGTTGGTTTGTAAACATAGTTTACAGTTACCTGACCCATACCGTCATCAAGAGCGAGCTTATCAAAGCTTGCCTTGTCAACAGCAATTACTGTTGAAATAGCAGGTACAGTAAATGTTGAACCTGAAACCTCGCCGAGTTTCTTTAAACCGGCTGTCTTATCGTTAGCAATAATTACCCACTCTGTGCAGCTTTCATCCTTGAGCTTAACTTCTTCTGCTTTTTTAGCTGAGTTGTGGATAACAGCCATTGTCTGCCACTCGTCAGGCTGATCATTCTTAACAGTAAACGCTACCTGGTTAGAGAATGCACTGCCCATTGACTTGTTAAGTGTGTAAGCTGATGAATATGACTTATCCATTGCTGTGAATGGTGTAAAGTTCTTTCTGATTTCGTAAAGTCCCTTGTAGTAAGATACAAGATCCTGATACTCCAGAATGTTGTTCCAGTTAATCTTGTTGATTTCAGGTGAAGACTTGTAGCTGTTTGTATCGCCGTACTTTGTACGAGCCATTTCCTGACCTGCAAGCATAAATGAAATACCCTGTGAAGTATTTACAATAGCACCTGCCATTTTATTCATCTTAACGAGGTCTTCGTAACGGTTGCCGTAGTCACCTGAAACTGTAGAAGCAACGAGCTGATCGTAAAGAGCAGCGTTGTCGTGGCAGTCAGCGTATGTAACTGACTGTGAAGGAGCTTTAGCTTTCCACTTGTAGTTACCGTTTGAGTTAGCGAACAAGCCGAAAGAAATACCCTTAGCAGCACCCTTTGAGCCCTGAACAAAACCTGTGTTTGCAATGCTCATAGCACCGCCCTTGATAGCGTCACGAACAGAGTCATTGAAGATACCGATTCTCTCGCTAAGTGAGCCTGCGTTTGACTGAATAGCCGGTATAAACTTTGTACCGTCACAAGTGTTTGTTGGGTGGTATGAGTCGCCGCCTGTCCATGCTTCGCCCCACATTGTAACCCTATTATCAACCTGATCAAGAGCATCTCTGATCTGATTCATTGTTTCAACATCCATAATACCCATAAGGTCATAACGGAAGCCGTCAACATGGTACTCATTTACCCAGTAGAGGCAAGACTGAATAACATAGTTTCTGTACATTGCACGCTCTGTTGCACACTCATTGCCGCAACCCGATCCGTTTGAGAATTTGCCTGCTCTGTTAAGTCTGTAGTAATAGTTAGGAACAGTCTTCTGGAAGCAAGAGTCTGTTGAATATGTATGGTTGTAAACAACATCCATTACAACGCTGATGCCTGCATCATGGAGTGCCTGAATCATTTCCTTACATTCCTTAATTCTTACATTACCGTCATATGGATTTGAAGAATAAGAGCCTTCAGGAACATTGTAGTTCTGTGGGTCATAGCCCCAGTTAAACTGCTCATCGTTGCCTGCCTCGTTTACTGAAGCATAGTCATAGAATGGATTGAGCTGTACTGTATTAACACCAAGTTCTTTTAGATAGTCAATACATGTAGAAATGTTGCCCTCACCGTTAAGTGTTGTGCCGTTTTCTGTAAATGCAAGGTACTTACCGCGGTTTTCTTCAGATACACCTGAAGAAGCGTCATATGAGAAGTCCTTTACATGGAGTTCCCAAACAGTGCTGTCTGTAACCTCATTCTGGAATACATGAGTGTCCTTGTCCCAACCGTCAGGGTCTGTAGAGTCGAGATCAACAATCATTGAACGGTTACCGTTTACACCGACTGCCTTTGAGTATACATCCTGTGTTTCACTTGTTGTTGTTTCGCCTGTTGTAGGATTAACTACTGTGATTGTGTAGGTGTAGTAGTAGTCTTTCCATTCGCCAGTAAGCTTAATCTTCCAAATGCCTGTAGCGTCTTCTTTCTCAAGCCGGTAAGAGGCTACCTTACTTGCTCCCTGTTCATCGTCTGAACCTTTTGTAAAAATATTTACCTTAATGTCAGTTGCTGTAGGTGACCAAACTTTGAAAGTTGTGGCATCTTTAGTGTATGTAACGCCGAGGTCATCTCCATCATATCTGTAATTTGCGTCAAGTTCTTCGAGTGCTTTTGTAGCAGTTGTATCTACTGCTACAGAACCACCTGATACTGTTTCCGCATCGGTTGTTGCAGCCATTGAAGTAACTGCTGTTGTTGTACCGAGCATACAAAACGCAAGGACAACAGATACAAATTTCTTTGTATTCTTCATAGTTTTATTTCCTCCTTTTATTTTTATAATCTATCCCTTGTGGGAATAACTACCTAAAATCATTCGTCTATATCCATAGACTCGGCAAAAGCCTTTTTCCTTTTAATATTTGTATAAAGAGTGCTTGCAACGCATCCTGCAAGAATTAGACCTGCGGCAATATATACAACAACCATAACCGACTTAAGGGGGTCAGGGTCGTTTGAATATGAATAAATTACATTAATTTCTGTTTTTGTAAAATTACCGTTCGCATTTGACGGAACAAATCTTAATGTCATATCTTCAAATTCTTTTTCTTCTGCTGTATAAGCCTCTCCTTCTGCACCTGTAAGAGTTGTCTTTTCAACAACCTTACCGCTGCCGTCCATATAAATTACATTTACTCTGCATTCGTCCTTTGACTTGTCATCATCCGCAATCTTTTCGTATTTAAAGGTTACATCAAAATCTTTGTTAGGAAGAACACCGGAAGCATTGTTCGGAAGTTCGTCGAGTATAAGTCTGTAATTTTCAATACCGGGAATTTCGGGAGTGTAATACTCAACCCCTGTTCTGTTTTTAATTGAATAGCTGTCAACTAAATCTTTACCGCTCTCTTTATCTACAAAGTGGTAAGTAACTGTTGAAAAAGTGCCATCGTACTTTTCAACATAAACCTTAGCGTGAAGAACTCCGTCTGTAAAGAACCCTTTTGCGTCACCGTCGGTTTTCTTTATGTCATAGTTAAGAGTAAAAGCATTTTCAGCAAGGTCATAAGCCTTACCGATACCGCCTGTTACGGTTTGGGTAGAAATAAGGTCATGTGTTTTATTGTCATAATAATTTACAACTACCGCACCCTCACGGATTGTAAGCTGTGCATTGTCAAAGCCCTGCTTATCAGCCATAACAACAGCCGAATGAGCTTTAACCTCTACACTGCCGTCAACTTCGCCGAGGTTTCTTAATCCTGCTGTTTCGTTGTCCGCAACGATTACCCACTTGCCGTCAACTTTAACATTCTGTGACTCATCACCGCCGTTAAAGAGAACGCAAACTTGATTCCATTTGCCCTGCTCTTTGTTGTTAAGTTTGTAACCTACAACTGTTTTTGGCAAGTCGTTTAAATAATCAATTGCATTTGCACTCTGTGTCGTGCAATCTTTAAATGCCGCAAATTCTTCTCTGATTTGCATTAAACCTCTGTAATACTCAACAATATCGCTGTATTCATTAATATTGTTCCAATCAAGCATATTTTTTTCACGGCTTGACGCATAGGAATTTTCGTCACCGTCTTTGCTTCTTGCAAATTCCTCACCGGCAAGCATAAACGGAATACCTTGAGATGTCATTACAATAGCGGCTGAAAGTTTATTCATTGCCACCAAATCTTCATAACGCTTTCTGTATTCGGAATCTCTGCCGTAAACCGAATCAACAAGTTTATCATAAAGACAAAGGTTATCATGACAAGACGCATATGTTACACACTGTGACGGAACATTTGCCCAACCCGAAGTACGGTCGGACTGACCCGATATGCCAATCTTAAGGTTAGATTTTTTGCTTGCCTCCTGTACGAAAGCGCCGTCTGTACCGCCCGTACTGCCCTTGATTGCATCACGGATAGTATCGTCAAAAGCACCTATACGGTCGTTAAGCTGCTTGAGGTTACCCTGATTAGCCATTACCGTGCCTTCATTGCAAGCAGTCGGCATATTCCAAGCCTCACCGTACATAATAATCTTTTTGCCGATGTCGTTGTCATAGAGTTTGTCAAGCGCATCTCTTACCTGATTAAGTGTTTCAACATCGTGAAGACCCATAAGGTCAAAACGGAAACCGTCAATATGATATTCCTTTGCCCAATAAGTAACAGAATCAATCATATACTTGCGGAACATCTTGTGTTCGGATGCAGTATCGTTGCCGCAGCCCGAACCGTTTGAGAATGTACCGTCCTCGTTCATTCTGTAATAATAGTTAGGAACTGTATTTTGGAATACGGAATCCGTTGAATAAGTATGATTGTAAACAACATCCATAATTACGCCGATACCTGCATTATGAAGTGCCTGTATCATCTGCTTACATTCTTTGATACGAACATTACCGTCATAAGGATTTGTAGAATACGAACCCTCGGGACAGTTATAGTTTACAGGGTCATAGCCCCAATTGTATTGCGACATAATGTCTTTTGATTCGTCAACAGAGCCAAAATCGCAGAAAGGCATAATCTGAACATACTTAACACCGAGTTTTTTAAGGTAATCAATGCATGTCGGTGTACCGCCCTGAATACCGTTTACAGTTGTACCTTCCTCTGTAAAAGCAAGGAATTTACCTCTGTTTGATTTAGATACGCCGCTTGATTCCGAAGATGAAAAATCGGCAACGGAAACTTCCCATACAGATGCCTCGGTAGGATTTGAAACAGTTACATGAACATCGTTTTCCCAACCATCCGGATTTGTACTGTTAAGGTTTGCTACCATACTGCGCTTGCCGTTTACACCGCAGGCTTTTGCATAAACATCTCCTGTTTCGGTAACCGTATCGCCGTTTTTAACGCTGTAAGTATAATACTTTCCCGCAAGATTACCGCTTACTTTTATGCTCCATACGCCTGTTTTTTTGTCAAGCTCCATTGTTTTTGTGGCAATAGAACCGCCGTCGCCCTCTTCGTCACTGCCGTGCTCGTAAAGATTTAACTTTACCGTAGCAGCCTTAGGCGCCCAAACTTTAAAAGTAGTTGAATCTTCAGACCAAACCGCACCGAGGTCACTGCCCGAATAAGCTGTTTTATCAAGTTCGGCAGCATAAGTCTGGTAATTAACCTTTTTGTTTTCAACTTTCTTTTCTTCCGCCGCACTGATAGCCGATGCGCACATACCTGCCATAATCATTGCCGTTAATACTCCTGTAATTAATCTTTTTAATAACAATAAAAATGCCTCCTGACTCTGCGGCAATACCTTTCAGAATTCTTGTCCGCTTACCAAGCCGCCATCAGAAACAAAATATTCAGTTTTAGTATTGACCAAAATCATACTGTTTAATATACGAACAGTATTGAACATAATAAATAATTATATTTTCTTTTATATAATTTTAACATAATTTCCAAGTGATTTTATATCTTTTAAAGAATTATATTTTAAATATGAGGATTTACGATGTAGAATTTTAAACGCTTTTATTGTGCAACTTGCTACATATCAACTCAAATTTTTATGCATTTTTTCAAATAAAGTCCCAAATAACAAAATAAGGACAAAAAAGGTCATTCGATTCGTACAATAATCGAATAACCTTTTAATATTGACAAAATTTTGACAATTATTATATTTTAAAGCCCATATACGGACGAACCTTTAAATAGACTTTCAATTCTTAATAATCTGTTATATTTACATACTCGGTCGGTACGGCAAGGTGCTCCCGTTTTTATCTGCCCGGCATTTACCGCAACAGCAATATCCGCAATTGTAGTATCTTCAGTTTCACCGCTTCTATGCGAAATCACCGTTGTATAACCCGCCTTTTGTGCCATATCAATCGCCCCAAAAGTTTCTGTAAGAGTTCCGATTTGATTCATTTTTATCAAAATGGAATTACCTGCGCCGACACAAATACCCTTGTAAAGTCTTTCTGAATTTGTAACAAATAAATCGTCGCCTACAAGCTGAACTTTTTTACCGATGCGATCCGTGATTTCTTTCCAACCCTCCCAATCGTATTCCGAAAGAGGGTCTTCGATTGAAAATATCGGATATTTGTCGCAAAGTTTTTCAAAATAATTAATAAGGTCGCTTGTCTTGAGTACGGATTTTCTTTTCGGCAAGTGATAAACGCCGTCGTTAAACCATTCGGATGCCGCCGCATCAATTGCAATCTTAGTATTCTCTGTATTGTATCCCGCATCACAAACCGCCTGAATAATCAACTCAATTGCCTCTTCGTCGGTCTCAAGATTCGGTGCAAAACCGCCCTCGTCGCCAACAGAAGTAGCCATACCTTTCTGTGAAAGAATTTTGCCAAGGCTGTGGTATATTTCACAGCATTGCTGCAAACCGGTGGAAAAAGTATTCGCACCTACAGGCATAATCATAAATTCCTGTATATCAATGTTATTTGCTGCATGAGCGCCGCCGTTGAGAATATTCATCATAGGCACGGGAAGTTTTACCGAATAAATACCTCCGAGATAACGGTAAAGCGGAAGTCTTAGCGATTTTGCCGCTGCCTTTGCAACTGCGACTGACACGGCAAGTATCGCATTTGCACCAAGATTTTTCTTGTTTTTGCTCCCGTCAAGCTCTGATAATTTGTTATCGACTGCACATTGGTCAAACGGCGACATACCGCAAATTTCGGGTGAAATAATTTTGCTGATATTTGTAACTGCTTTTTTTACTCCCTTGCCGTTAAATCTATCACCGCCGTCACGCAGTTCAACCGCTTCATAAGCACCTGTTGATGCTCCCGACGGTACTGCCGCATTTGCAAAAGTTCCGTCTGTCAGTCCTACGGTAGCCTCTACTGTAGGATTACCTCTTGAATCAATAATTTCCCTGCCGACTACAGAATTAATGGTTATTTTCATTTTATTACCTCCAAATATATTTTGCCGTAACTGTCAAAAAATATTCAGAGCAGTGGCACGGAGGTAAAAAAAGCATATTATATTAAAAAAGCAAAGGAGGAAATAATTTGGATATTGTTTACTATACTGTCAGACCGGGAAATACTTTGTTTGGCATTGCGCAATTTTTTCAAACTACGGTAAACGACATTTTAAGATACAACAACATTGCTGACGCAAACAGAATTTATGTAGGTGAAACTCTGGCAATTCCGGCAGGAACTTCACAGTCGCCACGCACACATATTGTAAGACCGGGAGAATCCCTTTGGTATATCTCAAAGATGTACAATATGACGGTAGAGGATCTTATGAATAAAAACAATCTCGGCAATCCCAATGTTCTCTATCCGGGACAAATATTGAATGTGTAAATATTATTAAATTAGCTTTTAAAAGAATATCTTACCAAACAATTATAAAAATTTGGCCAACATTTAAAAAGACTTGACCTAAATTTTCAAATTATTTAACACAAACTTTTTGCCAAACCATAACTCACCACAACACTTTACAAAAAGCAAAAGCTGTACCGATAAATTCGATACAGCTTTTATGTATTATCCGGTTATACCGTTACTTCTAAGATATGATTCTATCTGTTCATCATCGCAGATTCCGAGGTCATCACAACCTGCAAGATGTTCGTTATGATGCTTTACTTCGTGGTGCATTATTTTCTCAAGCTCCGTGTACAGCTTGTCATTTGACAAACCTCCGTACACCTTCATAATACTGCCGTAGTAAAACACAATTGAGTTGCCTATTGAATTTCTTACATACTCTCCAAGGATATACAGCTCTCCCCTCACGCTTTGCGGATGTAACTTTGCTTGCGGTTCAAGCGACATTCCCGCATTAAGGTCACGGAAAAGTTCCTGCGGCATTGAGTCTGCAATTTCATCAAGCATTTGAGCACATTCTTCAAAAGTAACCATAATCAATACCTAATTAATAATCAAGATAATCCTTAAGTTTTCTGCTTCTTGACGGATGTCTTAGCTTTCTTAATGCCTTTGCCTCAATCTGACGGATACGCTCACGGGTTACATTAAACTCTTTGCCTACCTCTTCAAGAGTTCTGCTTCTGCCGTCTTCAAGACCGAAACGAAGTCTTAAAACCTTTTCCTCTCTCGGAGTAAGTGTTGAAAGAACATCAGAAAGCTGTTCTCTTAACATTGTGTGTGAAGCGGCATCGGCAGGTGCGGGTGCACCGTCATCCGGAATAAAGTCGCCGAGGTGGCTGTCTTCCTCTTCACCGATAGGTGTTTCGAGAGATACAGGTTCTTGAGCCACACGCATAATTTCTCTTACCTTATCAACAGGCAAGTCAAGCTCGTCTGCAATTTCATCAGGGGTAGGCTCATGACCGTTCTGGTGCAAAAGCTGGCTCTGAACTTTTTTTACCTTATTGATAGTTTCAACCATATGAACAGGAATACGAATTGTTCTTGCCTGGTCGGCAATGGCTCTTGTGATTGCCTGTCTGATCCACCATGTGGCATATGTTGAGAACTTAAATCCCTTTGTATAATCAAACTTGTCAACCGCCTTGATAAGGCCGAGGTTCCCCTCCTGAATAAGGTCGAGAAACTGCATACCTCTGCCAAGGTAACGCTTTGCAATGCTTACAACAAGACGAAGGTTTGCCTCTGAAAGTCGCTGTTTTGCCTGTACATCGCCGTTGGCAATTCTGATGGCAAGGTCAATTTCTTCTTCGGATGAAAGGAGCGGTACTCTGCCGATTTCTTTCAAATATACTTTAACAGGATCGTCAACGGTGACAGCACCGTCTGCAACAAAATCAGAATCCTTGCCATCGCCGAGGTCAATATCATCAATCTTGATGTCGCCCATATCCTCAACGATTTCAATACCCTGCTGTTCAAGGTTGTCATAAAGTTTTTCGAGCTGTTCGGGGTCAAAGTCAATCTCACCGATAGCATCAAGAATATCCTGATTGTTAAGCTGTCCCTTTTGTTTGCCAAGCTCTAAAAGCTCTTTTACAACTGATTTTTTGTCCTGAGGTGCGTTCATACTCATTTTCCTTTCTGAATGTACAAAAGATTATATATTAAAAGACAAAATAAATATTCCTATTTTTTATTTTGTTTCATCTTCATTATGTAATCGTTAATGTCATCTGCCGACATATCGGCAAGCTTGTCCGAAGTCAGCTTGTTACTCTCTTCATTAATTACATTAATATATTCCTCTACCGCCTCTCTTGTGGATGCGGCGGGAATTGTGGTGGAAATCAGCTTATAAAGATACGAAACTTCGTCGGAATTAAAATCCGAAGATACGCTTGTAAGCGGCTCGTATCCGCTTTTTATTTTGCTAAGTACATACTCATAATAGCGTTTTATAAGCGAATTTGAAAATTTATCGGGTGTAACCCTTTCCGAAATGCTGTTTGCGTAATCGGGATTATTGATTAAATAAACGAGCAGAGCCTCTTCGGCACTTGAACTTCTCGGTTTTTTGTAGTGCTCTCTGTTTATCTTGTCGCTCTGACCGTTAAGTTCCGCCTGTATCTGACGGGTTTCCTTTTTAATATTCTCCCGTCTGTTCCGCCTTTTGACCTTTGAAATCTGCTCGAGAAAAGCATTTTTATCAATCTCAAGTTCGGCGCAAAGTTTCGATGCAAAAACATCTCTTTCAATCGGGCTTTCAATTGTCGCAACTATTTTTACAGCTTCGTTTAAAAAAGCTACCTTGCCGTCAGTTGTGTTGAGATTGTAATTTTCTTTTAATTTCATAAGTCGATATTCAATATCGTTGCCGCATTTTTCTATTAAAAGTTTAAATGCCGCAGGGCCGTTTTCGCCTTTTGAACGGATAAACTCGTCAGGGTCTTTACCGCTCGGCACAGTGAGAATTTTAATCGGCAGTCCTGCGTTTCGCAAGATGTCTATTGCTCTTGCCGTAGCTTTTTGACCTGCGCCGTCAGCGTCATAACAAATTATAACCTCATCGGCATAGCGTTTCATAAGGACTGCCTGCTCATTTGTAAGAGCAGTGCCGAGTGTTGCGACCGCATTCGTAAAACCCGCCTGATTAAGCGCAATAACATCCATATATCCCTCGCACAGAATCAGCGTACGTGTACCCGAGCTTTTGGCATTGTTAAGAGAAAACAAGTTTTCACTCTTTTTAAATACAGGAGTATCGGAAGTATTGAGATACTTAGGCTTTTCGTCGGTCATAATTCTGCCGCCGAAAGCTATAACATTTCCGCGTAAATCTATAATCGGAAACATTACTCTGTTTACAAAGCGGTCATAAATTCCGTTACCGTTTTTTCTTTTGAAAGCAAGGTTTGCGGAGTAAATTTCATATTCCGAAAAGCCTTTGTTTTTCAGATGATTACAAAGCGAGTTCCAATCGTCATCGGCAAAACCGAGTCCGAAATGCCTTATCGTACGGTCAGATAAAGCTCTGCCTCTAAGATAATTCAGTCCGCTCTGCCCTCTTTGTGAAAGCAGTGTTGCGTGAAAAAACCTCGCCGCCTCACGGTTTGCCTCATAAATTCTCATTCTTAATTTACTTAGGCTGTCATCATAGGTATTTTCAGGCATTTCCATACCTGCCCTTTGTGCAAGGAACTTTACCGCCTCGACATAATCAAGATTTTCAATCTTCATAATAAAGGTAATGACATCGCCGCCGGCACCGCAGCCAAAGCAATAAAACGAGCCGTTTTCGGTGTAAATGTTGAAAGACGGAGTTTTCTCGCCGTGAAACGGGCACAATCCAACCATATTTCTGCCGTGGCGCTTAAGATTTACATATGACGAAGCAATTTCCGTTATATCACTTCTAAGCTTTAATTCCTGCAAAAAACTTTCCGGAAAAGGCACAAAACTCCCCCTTTTCTGTTTCCTATTAGCTATTTACGATTTTTTCGCAAATATTCCTTTTTTATTTCAAAAAAATTTTAAATATTTTGTATTATTCATTTATCTGCACAGCAAAATACTGTTCGCCTTTCTGTTCAACCGTAACTTCACCCGATGTTGCGTCCGCTAGTTTTTTATTCAGCGTACCGAGCAAATCGGGTTTAATGTGAAATTTTACAAGTACATCGCTTTCATATACGGTATCGTCAACGGCAGCACCCACACCTATTATCAGAGATGATACCTTGCCGTATTGGTTATAAGCGCATCTTGCCTCGCATACAAGGCAATTCTGCATAATTACAGGCTTTGCCGCCTCGACTGCAATTTTTGAACCGTGAGAGTACGCACGCACAAGACCGCCCGTACCAAGGAGTACACCGCCGAAATATCGTGTAACCACAACCACGACATCAAAAATTTCATTTTTTACTATAACATCAAGCACAGGCATACCGGCTGTACCTGAGGGTTCTCCGTCGTCGCTGTAGCGCTTTATGTTGCCCTCTCTCAATGAATAGGCATATACATTATGTGTAGCATTCCAATGTTCACTGCGCTTTTCATTAATAAAATCTATTGCCTCCTGCTCTGTTTTAACAGGTTTGCAATATCCGATAAACCGAGAACGCTTTTCCACAAATTCATCGCTTGCATTTTCAAGCACGGTTTTGTAATCCTTTGCCAACAAGTACACCTCCGTTTTATGTTATTAATTAAGGTCCTATTATAAATATCTGGGGTAAAAATAATAAAATTGTGGTTTAACACACGAGTTAAGCAAAATAATTTAAAAATTTAGGTCAAGCCTTTTTAAATGCTAACACCATTGTGTTCAAGCCGCCAAACAGCAAGCTGTTTGGCTATCATTAGATTGCGTAAGCGGAAAGTATTTGTGGGCTTTGCCCACACCCACAACCTTTGAAAAGGTTGATCAAACTTTTATAATTATTTGGTAAAACATTTTACTAAACCATAATTTACACAATTTTTCTGAAATTTATTCTTAATCATAATATCAAAAATGGGCTGACCTGTCAGGTCAGCCCAAAGAAATCTAAATTATTACTAATTAAGATTAGAGCATCTCTCTCTTGCGAATGACGAACATTACGCCTGTAGCAGAAACAAGAAGAGTAAGAATTACAACTGCGAGTGTAGCGTCACCTGTCTTAACTGTGCCGTTATCATTGTTAGTTGTTTTGTTGCCGTTGTTAGCTGTATCAGCTGTGCCCGGCTTAACTGTTGCGCCTGTCGATGATGTAGCATCTTCAGTTGCAGGAGCTATTGTTGTTTCAGTAGCCTTTGTTGTTTCAGTAGCCTTTGTTGTCTCAGTAGCTTTAGTTGTCTCAGTTGCCTTTGTTGTTTCAGTAGCCTTTGTTGTCTCAGGAACTGTTGGCGCTACATATGTTGACTCTGTAAGAGTTGTATTAGCAACCTTAAGAACTGAAGGATCCTTAATTTCAGAATCAACTACGAACGAGTTCATTGTTGAAGCATCAACCTGCATTTTGTCGGGGTCAAGCTCGCCTGTTGTAAGAACTCTTACGTCAAGGTCGATAGTTGTTTCAACATTTTCAGGCTCACCGATTACATCAAATGTAACCTGTATAAATGGCTTCTCAGAGTCGATTGCGTAAAGACCAAGGTCAGAAGCGTTAGAATTGATTTTTCCCGGAAGGCTTGTATTAAAAACAAAGCCGCTTGGAATCTGTGGCATAATGGCGAGTTTCTTGCCTGTAGCATCAAGGTTTGACTTGTTGTTATACTCAAGAACAGTGTTATCAAATTTTAAGTACCACTCAAGGTTTACGAGATCTCTGTCTGTGCCAAGGTAGTAAGTAACTGTAACCTGCTTTGTTGAGTTATCATACACAGCCTTAGCATCTGAGAAGACGTTTGACTTAGCATTTACTGTAAGAGCAGGCTTTGAAACAGGAGCAGGAGCTGTTGTAGCTTCCTCTGAAGCTGTTGTTTCAACTGCCTCTGTTGTAGCTACAGTTGAGTCAGGCTCTGTTGGTGTTGGTTTAACACCGTCCTCTTTATCCTTAAGTGCCTTTTCAAATGACATATACTCTGTGTTGTAAACAGCGCCGTCACCCTTTACAGGTGTGTAACCATATTCGCCGTTACCATAGTAGTAGTACCACTGACCACGGCATGTAAGCTTCTGGTTGAGTGGGTTCTCTTCAATTCTGTTTTCATCAATAACATAAATCATGTTATTGAAATTTCTGATACCTTCCGGATAAAGCTCGTTACTAGGATCGTCTTCATCAGTTTTAGGCCAGTAACCCCAAGCCTCTTCACCATCATCGTCTACACATGTAACATCTGATGTCTGAGCAGCCTTTGTGTACTGAGGAGCCGTTGGATCATCACCGCCGTCAACATAGTTGTTGAAGATGAGCTTAGGAACATCCGTTGGAACATCAATACAGAAAATGTTTTCGTTCTCAGTTTCTTTAACCTTATACATATCCTGCCATGTTTCGCAAGCATCTGTGCCTTCCCACCAGTATGCACCTGTTGATGTTGTGAACTCATTTTCCCATCTCTGTGGCATATAGAAATAATATCTATATGTTTCAGTTCCCTCTGAAGGAACATAGTTACCATCGCTGTCTGTGTCAGCTGAAACGCTAACTGCTGCAACTGCTACCATTGAAGCAGAAAGAGCCATAGCCAACATAAGACTAATGATTTTCTTGGACATTAGAAATTTCCTCCTATAAAAATATGTTTCCGATATACTCGGTATGACAATTATATAATAATTTGCTCAAAAAATCAAGGCTTTTTCAAAAAAACAGGTCGATTATAGGGTGTAATAATAACCAAAAATCAGTTACAATTTTTAAACAATTTTTAATTTTGCAATAAACAGTCAAAACTGTTCGTCACTTCAAGTCATATCGTTGTCAATATTGTCACTATCAGTATTCAAGCCGTTTTTCGTATTTTCTTTATGTCTGAAATACATAACTCCGCCGATCGCTCCGCCTATCAGTAGCAAGCCGCAAACGATTACAATCGTTGTAACCGATGCACCCGAACCCGATTTCTGCACATCAACATATTGCGTATTGCCTTGGTTATTTTGCGGCATCATTGTTGTTTTTTCGCCGATTACAGCTTTATGGTCCGTTTTTTCATCTGTATTATCATTTCCTTTACCGTCTATATAATTAATAAAATTTCCCTGGTAAGTATTTATATATTTTTCCGCTTCTTCAACAATCGGTGTTTTTTCTGACACAACAGTTTCACCGTCTGACTTAATATCATAGGTTATGGTATATGCAGTAAGAGTATTCATATCGCTGTCATACATTTCTTTAATAAAATATGTAACATTAGTATTTCCGGATTTTTTAACCTTAAAATTCATAGATACAAGCTGTGTACGGGATGAAAAGCTTGCATAATTTGATATATCAGAGAAATTAAAAGTCATATATCCGTCAAGATTTCCATTATAAATCACACCGTTCAAATTATCAAAATTAATAGAATCAGTGTCAATTTCAAGGTAATCTGTATCATAAAAAACATATGCCTGCATACCCATTACATCTTTTGATGCATCAGCAATATACATTGAATATGTAAATGTGTCCCCCACAGCAACAGAAGCAGCATCGTTAATTTTCACTTCTTCCGCCGCATTTGCATTTAGAGGTACAGCACAAAGCATCATAAGTGCAGAACAACAAGCTAACGTAGTTTTAATTTTTTTAAACATAAAATCAATTCCTTATATATAATACATTTATTATATAATATTATAAACAAAATTTCAACGAACTTATATAAAATTTAATTTGAATTTTATGTGATAATTTTAAAAAAGAAATAAATCTATGTTGAGTTATATTTTAAACATAAGATAAACACCATAAATTGTTGTTTAGCGGAGTGTCGGTCGGGCATTGATATTTAGCTTACGCTAAATTATCCTCCCAAAAGCAAAAAAGTTTACTCAATTTTTTCAAAAATTG
>ERZ773202.1386-NODE-1386-length-15810-cov-3.950492_pt1 | contig 15810 bp, 18 predicted proteins | sample MGYA00580998_ERZ773202 | MGnify/ENA primary metagenome ERZ773202 (study PRJEB29015, sample SAMEA2737803) | human gut metagenome | biome: human gut; feature: human-associated habitat; material: faeces | place: China | collected 2012 ...
TACTGACAGAAGGATTAAGACAAATAGCATAAAGAAATATATAGGGCAGGGACTGCCCAAATTAACGCCTGTGGAGATAGTAGGGAGCAAAACATCCGGTGGATGTTTGTTCTGCTCCGACCGGAGTGGAACGTAGAAACGAGGTCGATGAAGCAGGAAGCCCATTGGCTTAAGACAATGGGTAGTTCACAATTACGGTCGAATATTGATAATATATTAAGCAAAAATTGGAAAATAAAAATAAAGTATTTTGATTGATTTTGACGGAATTCAATGATATGATACATCTACTCAAGTAAAAGCATACGTGTAAGATATATTACCCGTAGGAGAATGGAGAATCATAATCATGAAAAGACAAACCACTTTATTACAGGCAGTTATTGTATTAGGCGGCTTTCTTGCCTTGGCATTTTTATGCAATCAGTCTGACATCGAGATACATCTTGCACTTTTTGCAGCCTGGTTTCTTGCAATGGCTGTTGGCAAAAGAAATGGATTTTCCTATCAGGAAATGGAACATGCGGTCACGAAAGGCATTTATGACGGCATGAGCGCTATTTTAATCCTGCTGGCGGTCGGCGCGCTGGTCGGAACGTGGATTTCCGGCGGAATTGTACCCAGTCTGATTTATTACGGTCTAAAAGTAATACATCCGTCTATCTTTTTACTGGCAACATTGATTCTTTGCAGTATTACATCGATTGCAACCGGTACTTCATGGGGAACAGTCGGAACATCCGGTATTGCCATGATGGGTATCGGTTCAGCACTTGGAATTCCGGCACCAATAACAGCCGGAGCCGTATTGTCCGGTGCTTATTTCGGTGACAAGCTTTCACCGCTTTCAGACAGCTGCGTATTGTCTGCGGCAATGGCGGATATTGATGTTATTGACCATGTACGCGGTATTTTGCCGGTATCATTAAGTGCATTTGGTATTACAGGCATTGCATTTACGGTTCTTGGTTTCCGCCTGGGCGGCGGCAGTGCGGATATGACACAGGTCAATAGCGTTATGGCAGCACTTCAGGAATTTTCATATCAGTTTATTCGCATTTGTGCCAATGCTGGTTGTTATTATTTTACTGATACTCAAAATGCCGTCCCTGCCGGTTATTTCATTTGGTGCGGGACTTGGAATTGTATGGGGCATTATATTTCAGGGACTGACTCCGGTAAAGGCGATTTCTACAGCATGGGTACAGCTTGAAATGAATACGGGAATCGAATTTATTGATTCACTGCTTTCACGTGGCGGCATGAACAGTATGCTGTGGTCGGTGGCAATTATTATTCTGGGGCTTGGATTTGGCGGATTACTTGACCGGATTGGTATTATTAAGGCAATCGCCGGAAAGGTTTATCAACATATCAACAATGGTGGAACGCTGACCGTATTTACGATTATTGTTGGATTTTTAGGTTGTCTGCTTGGCAGTGCAATGTATGTTTCACTGGTCCTTACACCGAAAATCATGGCGGAAAAGTATGACGAAATGGGTTACAGCCGACGGGTTCTTTCAAGAAATGCTGAAATTGGCGGTACGCTGACAGCCGGAATGATTCCGTGGAGTGACAACGGTATTTATATGGCAACAATTCTTGGTGTTGCGACATTTGAGTATTTACCGTATATGTGGCTTTCATTTTCATGCATTGCATTGGCAATAATTTTCGGTTTTACAGGTCTGTTTATGTGGAAAAATAAAAATGCCGTTTAACGGCGGATTGGGGACTATATGAAGAAAATATTATTAATTGCGACAGGCGGAACAATCGCGTCTTCTGAATCATCAGAGGGGCTGACACCGTCGATTGATGTAAAAACACTGCTTACCTATATTCCGGAAATTGAGTCTATCTGTCATCTGGAGGGCATTTCCGTGATGAGGGTGGACAGTACCAATATGAATCCGAAGCTGATGGCGCGGATTGCGGAAACGATAGCACAGAATTATGATGCATATGACGGTTTTGTTATTGCACACGGTACGGATACCATGGCATACAGTGCGGCAGGCATTACGTATATGTTAAAAAATCTTGCAAAGCCAGTGGTGTTTACCGGTTCACAGATTCCGATAGAGGCATTGTATACCGATGCCAAAAAGAATCTCTCCGATGCGATTCGTTTTGCGTGTGAGGGTATCCGCGGTGTGTATGTTGCATTTGACGGAATTGTAATCAACGGTACACATGCCATGAAGATTAAAACAAGAAGCTCCGATGCGTTTAAAAGTATTAATTTTCCGGTGATTGCTGAGATTAAACTGGGCAAAATTACGTATAATCAGCTGCTTACTTATTCCGGGCATCTGGATAAATTAAGTGAGGAAATAACCGGTGATTTTGCAATAGATACAAAGGTCTGCCGGGATATTTTTGTATTGAAAATCTTTCCGGGAATCGGAACAGAGCTATTTGATTTTATCCGCACACAGTATAAGGGTGTTATTATTGAAAGCTTTGGTATCGGCGGAATTCCGAATGTTGATGAGGATATCGTGTCAAAGATACATGAACTGATTGAGGCCGGAGTCGCAGTTGTCATTACAACGCAATGCATTTACGAGGGAATTGACCTGAGTATCTATGAGGTTGGGCAGACTCTTGGACGGCAGAAGGTTATTGTTGCTGCAGATATGACGACAGAAGCTGTTGTGATGAAGCTGATGTGGGCGCTTGCACATTATGAGCAGATTGACGATATTAAAAGATACATGGAAACACCATATTTTGCAGATAGAAGTTATTAAACATGAAGACAGGTTAACGCAAAACAGACACCTATCCACTTTATTGTAGATGGGTGTCTGTTTTTTAATCAATATTGATACGGATTAATCCGATGACTTTTCCGATAATTTCGCAGGAATCTACAATAATAGGTTCCATAAAATCATTCTCCGGCTGTAAGCGGATATGTCCGTTTTCCTTGTAGAAACGCTTTACAGTAGCAGAGTCATCTACAAGCGCAACAACAATTTCTCCATTAGATGCGGTAGACTGCTGCTTAACAATAATCTGGTCGCCGTCATAAATACCGGCATTTACCATACTTTCCCCCTTGACATTTAACATAAAGACTTCTTCTTTCGGAATAAATTCCGCCGGAATCGGAAAATAACTTGTAATATTTTCAACAGCTAAGAGCGGCTGTCCGGCAGCAACCTGTCCTATTAAAGGAACATTGACAACTTCACGTCTTGTCAGGTTAAAATTATCATCTATAATCTCAATCGCACGCGGCTTTGTAGGGTCTCTGCGGATATATCCATTCTTTTCCAGGGTTTCCAGATGTGCATGTACAGAAGAAGTCGACTTTAAATTGACTGCCGTACAGATATCGCGTACTGATGGCGGATAGCCCTTATTTAAAATCTGGGACTTAATATATTCTAATATTTCAGTCTGCTTTTTTGTAATTCTGCCATATGCCATAGACCATAACCTCCATAAATTTATAGAACTATCGTAACATATCATGCGCAAAAATGCAAACAAATTTTCAGAACAATTTTTCGGAATATATGTTCGATTATGTATTGACAAACATATGTTCAAGAGATATAATACAATCAATTCAAAAGAACAAATGTTTGAGTCTCATTGGAAAGCGAGGATACGATTATGAATGGTATGATGGCAGTTACAAAAAAAGAGCAGGTAAGAATTATAGCAGGACTTTTTTCACCGGCAGGAGTTATTGCGGCAGTCAGAAGGCTGGATATACGCATCATTCACGCAATTTTAGCAGCGGTCCTTTTAATTGCAGTAACCGGCATTGGGGGAAGAATGATAATTGCAAATGCTTCTGTTAAAGAAGGACAGAATGCATTGGAACGGTATTATACAAGCATTACTATTGAAGATTGTGATACGTTATGGGATATCGAGGCACGTTACAATACAGGCGCAGAGAACAAAGAACAGTATATCCGCTCCATCATGCAGATGAATCATATGAGTTCTGATATTTTATACAGCGGACAGAATCTGATCATTTATTATTACGGTCAGCCACAGACGAATTAAAAGCACTGAAAAGAATATCTGCACAGAGGCGCCGCTGCGAAGAAGCTGTGTTTTGTGTAATGGAATTGCATCAGCTGTAATCAATTGGAAAACAAATCAAGTCATTGGATTTTCCGTAAGAATCGTGTATAATATAGAAGTATAACGATAAAGTCAGATAGAGTGAAATGGAGAATTTGTATGATGACATTTGAAGAATTAGGGGTGTCAAAGGCACTGACCGCTGTTTTAAATAAACGAAATATTACAGCACCGACCCCGATACAGCAGCGTGCTTATCAGCCGGTAACAAAAGGAACGGATGTTATCGGCTGTTCCAGCACAGGTTCGGGAAAGACACTGGCTTATTTACTGCCTGTGATTGCAACGATGCAGCCGGACAGCAAATATATACAGACGTTGATACTTGTTCCGACCCAGGAGCTTGCAGTTCAGGTGTGTAATGAAGCAGAATTGCTCTTTAAAGGCGCACAGCTGCCATATAAGGCATTATTTCTGATTGGCGAGGGAAATATTAACCGCCAGATTGAATCGCTTAAAACAAAGCCTGCATTGGTTGTAGGCACACCGGCGCGTATTTTGCAGTTAATCCGTCAGAAAAAGCTGCGGGTACATGATGTCAAGACACTTGTGATTGATGAAGCGGATAAGCTGATGGACAAGACATATTGCGAACAGATATTTGCAATCCGTAAATCACTGATGAAGTATACGCAGGTGCTGATGTTTTCGGCAAGTATTGATAAAAAGACACGGCAGATTGCCAATCAGATTACATATCATGCGGTTGTTTTAGATACAAAGCAAAAGAATGAAAGTCTGATTCCAAAAACGATTAAGCATATTTTTATTGTGACAGACAGACGGGAACGGATTGAAACTTTAAGAAAAATCGCTAAGGCGTTAAATTCAGATAAGGTCATGGTTTTTATTAATACCAGATATGACCTTGAAGAATCCTATCAGAAGCTTCAATATCATCATTATAATGTAGCTGCGTTATCCGGGAATCAGGATAAGCAGGAAAAGAAAACGGCAATTGAACATTTTAAATCCGGAAAGGTTCAGTATCTTTTGGCAACGGATGTTGCAGCCAGAGGCTTACAGATTGATAATGTTGAAACCGTGATTAATGTGAATCTTCCTGAAGAATCCAAGGAATATCTGCACAGAGCCGGTCGTTGCGGAAGAAACGGTCAGGAAGGATTATGTGTATCCATTATTACAGAAAATGAATTGAATAAGATTAAAAAGTATCAAAAAGAATTTAAAATCAATGTAGTACAGAAACGTTTATATAACGGAAAACTGGTTGCTAAGTAAGAAAATAAACGATAGACGGTGATTTATGTAGAAAGAAATACGAAACTTCGTTAAACTTGGGTTTAGCGAAGTGATATATTACAAAGATACTGTCTGCAATTATAAATTATGTTATATGAACGCTCCTCTGCTTTTTTGATTATGGAGGAAATATGGCCGAAACAAAAACATATGCCCAGCAGCAAACGATAAAGTATACAAAAAAACTCAACGAATTACTGAAAATTCTTCCGTCGTTTTGTACAGAGTATTTTAACAGTCTTGAATATTCCAAGCAGCCCAGGACAAGGGTTGCTTACGCAATGGATATCAAGGGTTTTTTTGAATTTCTGATATGTGAATATCCGCAATATGCCAATTATACGGTAAAGGATTTTACACTGGCAGACCTTGAAAAACTTAAAGGTCAGGATATTTCAGATTATCTGCGGTATGTAAAATTATATGATAAAGAAGGTAAAGAAGTCAGCAATTCAGAACGCGCAGCAAAGAGGAAGCTGTGTGCATTGCGCCGTTTTTATGCCTACTACTACCGTTATGAAATGATTGGGGAGAATCCAACGCTTAAAGTGGATATGCCAAAGATTCATGACAAGGCTATTACGCGTTTAGATGTTAATGAAGTGGCAGAATTTTTAGACAATGTGGAATCCGGCAATAAACTGTCAAAGGCACAGCTAAAGCGCCATGAAAAGTTAAAAACAAGGGATTTGGCGCTGCTTACACTGATGCTTGGGACGGGAATCCGTGTATCGGAATGTGTCGGGCTGGATATGAAGGATGTTGATTTTGACAATGACCGAATCAAAGTCGTCCGTAAAGGCGGTGCTGAAAGTTTTGTATATTTTGGCGATGAAGTTGAAGAAGCGTTATCTGCGTATATGGAGGAACGGAAAGAACTAAATCCAAAAGAGGGGCATGAAAACGCCCTGTTCTTATCTTCTGTCGGAAAAAGGCTGTGCGTGCGGTCAGTAGAACTTTTGGTGAAAAAGTATGCTTCTACTGTTACAACCGTAAAGCACATTACGCCGCACAAGCTGCGCAGTACATATGGTACGAATCTGTATCAGGAAAGCAAGGATATTTATTTAGTTGCCGATGTTTTAGGACATAAAGACGTCAATACAACCCGCCGCCATTATGCAGAAATCGTAGATGAAAATAAGAGAAATGCAAGAAATATCGTTCATTTACGCAGAGATTAAAACTACGAGCAGCTGTAAAATAAAAAATGCGAAAAACTGTAATCTGTCAATATACAGTTTTTCGCATTTTCTTTTATGCATTTTTTATTTATCTTCTGTTTTTGTCCGGTTTTTCCTTTTGAAAATTTTGACTATTTTAAATTATTATTGACCGGTGTTGTTGGTCGGATTAATCTGACTTTTGTTATCAGAACCGTTATTTGTGTTGTTTGATGAAGTTGAAGCTTCTGTGACAGCTGTTACAGGCTGTGAATTGGTTGGAGCTGGTGTCGTTGTATCGGTTTGTGCCGGCTGTGTCGCAGCGGCTGTTGCCGGAGCTGTAGTTTCGGCAGGCACAGTACTCTCCGCTTCATCTGTTACCGTTACATAACGGTAGTATTTTAAATTTGTACCAAAGCTGTCATTTAAAAAGTAAATGACTTTATATACACCGGGCGTTGATGTATCAACGCTTCCTGTAGCTGTGATATATGAAGTGATATCATTGTTATTTACATCTTTTGCGTAAACACCGGTCCAGATGTCAAAGTCTGAATTTAAAGCAACGGTACAGTCACGGGTTCCTGTCATATATGCAATTTTAGTATTGACGATGTTGTTTTCTGCATTATTTACAGCACCCTGATCTGTAGGGTCATATTTGGCATCTGCAGCAAGTGTTGTCAGTTCAGATAACCGGTTATCGAAGTTTTCGGTTGAATCTTCATATACTTTTACTTTGGTATTTAAACCACAGTTTTCATAAATCCATTTAGCATCGGCTGCGGTTAATGCAACAGAACCGACCGATGACGATTTACCTAGATTATTATAGGCACTGACAATTAGTGTCATTGTATCCTGCTTGGTATACGGTACAGAATGTAAATAGGCATTGTTGCCAAATTGTACCGTATAGTGTCCATAGACATTTGAATCAAACATTTTCCAGATAAATTTGTCAGTGATGGAAGTTTCACCGGTGGCAAGGGATTGCGGCACGGAACAACGGAATATCTGGAATATATTTGTAAATTCCCCGGTGGCATCCATTTTATAAACAATCAGATAATTCTTTGATTTATTAATCGCAAGCATATAGGACTGGTTATCGGCAATATAACCGGTTGTTTCTGTAGAAACGGAAACTTCATCCGATGGATTGTCCGATGTATTTTCATTATTAAACATAGAATGTATGGTACTGAACATAAAAACAACAGCTGCAGCGAATACAATCAATATAAATGTATACAGGGGCGCATGCCCGCGGAGCAGCCATTTTCTGACATCAATTTTTTTAATTCGTGTATATTCTTTAAATTCTTTTAAATTCTTTAAATCCATTTACTATTCCCTAAATTCTGATGAATGACAGATGTTTGATAAAACTGCAATTCAGCCATATATAATAGATATATATGGCTGAATCCGGTTATGCATTAGTTACTGTTTATTATTTTTTTCTTTTAATTCAATGTATTTTAATATTAAATCAATTGAACCATCGATACCGAGCTGACCGCTGTCAAGACATAAATCATAGCTCTTTGCTTCGCCCCACTTTTTACTTGAATAGTAATTGTAATAGCTGGCTCTGCGCTTATCTGTTTTCTGGATCATGTCGGCAGCTTTGTTATCGCTTAAATCATAGAGCTTTTTAATACGCTGGATACGGACATCCAAATCGGCCTTAATCCATACGCTGACTGCAAATGGGTTATCTTCCAAAGCATAGTCAGCACAGCGTCCGACAATAACACAGGATTCTCTTTCAGCCAGTTTCTTAATGGTATCAAACTGTGCCAAAAAAACTTTGTGATTAATTGGCATATCCATGTATGAACTTGTATATCCCAAAGAATATGTGTCCATTACAAGAGAATATAAAAAGCTGTTGGTTGGCTTTTCATCCTGGGAAGCGAATAAATCTTCGCAGAGACCGCTTTCTTTTGCTGCAAGTTCTAATAATTCCTTATCATAGCATTTAATTCCGAGTCTTTCTGCAAGCTTCATGCCAATTTCATGTCCGCCACTGCCAAATTCTCTGCCTATTGTAATTACGGTTCTTTCATCCATATTTCCCGCCTCCTTCAAGTTATTTCATGGCTATATTATACAATAAATTGTCAGAAAAATCTATATTTTTACATAATTTTTATGAAATTTATTCTTCATAATGTTCGATATGAAACATGATATCCGAGAGAAAATCATGTATGTCCTGTGCGTTTTTGCTGGTGATAACACTGTATTCACGCGGGGTTACACAGGCAAGCCGCAGGCTGGCAGAGCCTTTGGCAGAAAGCATATAATTTTTGTTCCATGAAGTGTTTTCAATAGCTTTTGCAACTTCCGGTGAGGGTTTATTTCTGGTTATGATAATAAAAGAAATATATGTGTATAGGTGGTGCTTTACAGGTAATTTGCCGTCACCGCGGACAAAATGCGGTTCAATGCGTTCTATCGCAAATTGTTTTAAAGCATTTAACTGTTCCATATCCAGATTATCAGAATTGATAAAAAATAAATGCTCAAAGGATTTCATCTCCCATAACCGGGATTCCTGTGTTGCACTCTCATATTTATTGTGTCTGTTATAACAATACGCATAAATGACAAATTTATGATTCTCAAACCAGTAATTGTGGTAAATATCAAAATAATCTGAAATGCTGTCCAGAATCAAATCAATAAATTCTTTCCTACGCATACTACTCTTCATTCTCCATTCCGCAGGCATTTTTAATGCCGCTTTTTTTGTAAATCAGCAAGGATTTTGGTAAAGTAATCCGGCAGTGGTGCTTCAAACTCTACGTACTGCCCTGTTCTGGGGTGAATAAACCCAAGTACGCGTGCATGCAGTGTCTGACCGGTGAGCCGGTACGGCGGTTTTGCCGCAGTGTAGGTATCATCGCCAAGGAGCGGATGACCGATACTTGCCATATGAACGCGGATCTGATGTGTTCTTCCGGTTTCAAGCTGACATTCAATATGGGCAAAATGCTTGAAATTTTCGAGAACGCGGTAATGTGTCACTGCGCGTCTGCCATTCTTTTTGTCAATTGCCATTTTTTTACGGTCAACCGGATTTCTGCCAATCGGCGCATCAACAGTTCCGGTTTCTTCCCGGAAAGCGTTGTAGCAGATTGCTTCGTATTTACGGGTAATGGAATGAACGCTCAGCTGTTCGGCAATTTTACGGTGGGCATAGTCATTTTTGCAGGCAACTAAGACACCAGTTGTATTCATGTCAATACGGTGGACGATGCCGGGGCGCAGTTCCCCGTTAATACCGGATAAATGGTCTTTACAGTGATACATTAAGGCGTTGACAAGTGTACCGCTGGTATGTCCTGCCGCAGGATGTACAACCATTCCCTTTGGCTTGTTTACAACAATAATATCTTCGTCTTCATATAAAATGTCCAGTGGAATATCCTCAGCGGCAATCTCCTGCTCTTTCACTTCGGGAACATGAATTGCGATGATATCCCCGGCATTTAATTTATAATTGGATTTTACATTTTTGCCGTTTACGGTAACATTGCCGTCCTGAATCAATGTCTGCAGATAAGATCGTGAAAAATCCCGTAAATTCTCTGATAAAAATTTGTCAATACGTGTTCCAACGGCATCGGAAGTATCGCTGTCCGCAGATACAGACAATGTGATTTTCATACAGCTGTCTGCGGTATCAATACCGTTATGAGAGTCTGTCATATCCGTAATGAATTCGTCCGGTTCATTTTCAATATATGCAGCATCCAAAGCTGCGTTATCTACAGGAAGTTTTGTGTTTTCCATACAGTTTAAGTGCCTCCAGTTATTAAAATTCTGCATAGCCGGATTTTTATAGTTTTGTTACCAGATTCCTGATTTTAATGTTTATTTGTATCAGTTTTCTTTAAAAAGCTAAAATCATCTTCTTTATAATAAAAAAGAATTAAAACAGCAAAACAGACGACAGATACCGTTACATAGATATCTGCAACATTAAAAACAGGAAAATTAATCAGTTTAAAATAAATAAAATCACGGACATAGCCGAGTGTCAGTCTGTCGATAAAATTACCTAAAGCGCCCGATGCCAGTACGGTCAGTACGGCAAAAAACGGAAGCATATGGCGTGTACGCGGCATTTTTATAATGACATAGGTAATAACGCCGACAATCAGAACCGTCAGAACCAGAAAATAGATTCTTGCACCGCTCATCATGCCCCATGCCATACCGGTGTTTTCCAGATAATAAAATTCCAGTACATTTTTTATCAGGACGAAAGGGGATTTGCCTTTTAATGCCGAAACGGCAGCAATTTTAGTCAGCTGGTCTATAAGGCATAAAAGTACAATACCTAAAATATATCCCAAAAGTCCTTTTTTATTCAGATTTTTCATGTAATGCCTCATTTCTAAACGGGATGTTTTGTTATCGGATAATATCTGTCAGAGAACGTTTCATCTCGTCGTCTGTTACAGTTCTGTCAATGTAAGCATTTCCAATTTGTTTTAACAGAATGAATTTAATCTGATTGGCTTCCATTTTTTTATCGCTCTTTGAAACGCGGATGACATCATCAATGGAAATGCCGGTAACGTTTGTTGGAAATGCGTAGTCTTTAAACATCTGTATAGCATCATCATATTCAGCCTGTGTAATATGACCGCGGGTAACGGAAATGTTTAATGCGGCAATCATGCCAAGGACAACACATTCGCCGTGATACAGCTGGAAATTCATCAGTTTTTCGATAGCATGTCCCAGTGTATGTCCGAAATTTAAAAGTGCGCGGTCGCCCTGTTCTGTCGGGTCTAATTCAACCACTTCACGCTTGATATTACAGCTTCCTGCAATCATTTGTTCCAAGGCATCATAATCTTTTGACTGAATCTTTGCAGCATTATTCTGCAGCCAGCGGTAATAAGCCGCGTCTTTAATCAGCCCGTGTTTGATGATTTCACCGAAACCGGAATTAAACAGACGGGTATCTAAGGAAAGCAGTGTAGACATATTCATGTATACAAGCTTTGGCTGATGGAATGCGCCGACCATATTTTTATAAGCACGGAAATCCACGCCGGTCTTGCCGCCGATGCTGGAGTCGACCTGAGCCAGAAGGGAAGTCGGAATCTGGATAAATGAAATGCCGCGTAAATAGGTTGCCGCTGTAAAACCGGTAAGGTCACCGACAACACCGCCGCCAAGCGCTGCAAGCATATCTTTACGGTCAAAATGATTTTCAATTAAAAATTCATAGAGATCCTGAACGGTATTTAAGTTTTTACTTTCTTCTCCGGCAGCAAATGTATAGACAAAAATCTGATTGCCGGTTGTTTCTAAAACTTCCTGAACGGCTTTGGCATATAAAGGTCCGACATTGCTGTCTGTTACAATACAGATTTTACGGCCGGTTACATTTAACCTGGAAAATGCAGTGCCAAGCTGTGAAAAATCTTTTTCAATGACAATATCATAAATCGGTTTTTGATCTAAATGAACAGTAATAATCTCTGACATAACTCCTCCTGATGTGTCTGTGCTTATTGGTAAGATACAAAAGAATACCGCCGATAATCAAAGACTATGGGCGGCACTTTTAATATTTACATTAAAATTTGTTGTCTGAACTGTTAAATGTTGAAAGGTCAATACCACCTGCCACCAGTTCCGGAATATCACCGGAAATATCAACATTCGGCGGTGTTACAAGGAATATGTAGTTGGTAATCTTTTGCAGATTGCCACGCATTGCATAGCATGAACCGGCTGAATAATCGATAATACGCTGTGCGATTTCAACGTGGATTCCTTCCAGATTTAAAACAACGGCCTTTCCGCTTAAAAGTGTGTCTGTAATCTCACTGGAGTCTTCCATGGATTCAGGACGGATAACAACTACCTCAAGACCTCTTGAACCACCGGTTTTTAGCGGAACAACTTTTCTGCCTAAAGGCTTTTTATCGTTTGTCCGGCTGTCTGAATCATAATCTTCATCGTCTTTATTTTTATGGCTGCCTGAAAATAATTTCTTCCGGGCAGACCCTTTGTCATCTTCGTCATCTTCGAATTCTTCATCGTAATCGTCGTATTCATCATAATCGTCTTCCCCGGTAAGTTTAAATACGTTCATTACACTGTTTAAAATACTCATTGTGCCTATCTCCAATCTACTTATTATAGTTACGTGCTCCAAATATAGCCGTACCTACACGCACCATTGTTGCACCCTCTTCTACTGCAACAACATAATCATTTGTCATACCCATGGATAAAGTGTCCATATAGATATTATCAATGTTTTTCGCGTTGATGTCAACAGATAATTGCTTTAATTGTCTAAAATATTTACGATTTTCTTCAGGATTTTCGACAAATGGCGCACTTGTCATCAGACCCCGTATTTTAATGTTCGGAAGTGCTGCCATTTTTTCCAGTTCAGGAAAAACATTTTCGGGTGTAAAACCGAATTTGTTCTCTTCTCCGGCAACGTTGACTTCAATCAGAATCTCTGTGCAGACATCCTTTTTAACGGATTCTTTGCTGATTTCTTCAGCAAGGCGCAGCGAATCTACAGAGTGAATCATTGTAACATTACCTACGATGTATTTGACTTTATTGCGCTGTAAATGTCCAATCATATGCCAGTGAATGTCCTTTGGAAGCCGGTCAATTTTTTCAACAAGTTCCTGAACGTAATTTTCACCGAATTCACGCATACCGGTATCATAGACTTCGCAAAGCATGTCAACCGGTTTGGTTTTGCTGACGGCAATTAATGTCACATCGGATGCACTGCGGTTTGCACGCGCGCAGGCTTCTTTAATATTTTTTTTAACGGTTTTAATATTTTCTGCAAGCATGAAAATGCCCTCCTTGTAATTGTTGTTTTAGTAAATCATCTGATTTGCCGTGTATTTACCGGCATCCAGTAAAATGTGGTCATATGCGGCGATACCATGGGAAAGCCCTTTTTTCACAATGTAATATTCATTGTTGGCATCCAAAATCTCAACCTGTTCAAAAATGGTATATCCTGTATTGACGCAGTATACACCTTTTAATTTTTCGATGGCGCCGATAACATAGCGTTCCGAAGAATCCGGTTTTACAATAATTGTACCTTTCTCAAAGTCATCGCAGCTTACGTAATAAACGGTATCGGTATTACGGTAAATATCAGCATCGACAAAGGATGTGGTCAGTTGTCCGGCTGAATCGTACGATTCGCAGATAAATCCGGAATTGTTGCTGTTGCCGCCGGTTGTCAGATACTCTTTTGGAATGGTATAAAATTCGCTTTCTGTCACGGCGGAAACCGGAATTTTCAACCCGGATTTGGAAGCTGTGACTAATTCGATATCCAGAAAACGTTCTGAGGCATATCGTATCATGTATTTATCCAGGCTTAATCTGCCATAATAATTACCGTCGTGGTTGACAAGTGAAAAATCTGCGGTGGTTGTGACGTTATCTTTTTTAAATTTAATATTTATTGTTGATTTGGAAGTTAAATCCATTTTATCAATATCACTTTGTGTCAGTGGAATTAAAATGTACCAGGATTCGTTGTTAATCAGTTTATAGGCAGGATTTCCGGCAACAACAAGCTCCTGTGCTTTTAAATTGGTCTTGGTATATTTATTTTTATCAAAGTCTGAAGGTGTAACAGTATCAGCAGTCAGGTCTTCATAACCGTCGATAGAATAGACAATGACACCTCCCGATTCCGCAGACACGGTACGGAATAAGTTCCGGCTTCCCGTATTTTCAATAATGGACTCTAAATTCGCCATAATGTTCTGGTTCATGGATTCAAGTACCATATAATTAATATCTGTTTTTAAATCGTACAAATCTGAAAAGTTACTGCCGTCATAACCAGTTTTAAAAGAGTTTAAAGTCGATTTAATATTGCCAAGGCTTTCCTTTGAAAGAGAATTTTCTTCGGCATTCGTATACTGTGCAAGGATATCTGATACGCGCCCGGTTTCATCGACGGTATAGACTGTGTCATTTCCTTTAATACGGGTGTTTTCACGCTGATAATAGTTAATATTGCCGGAGTATTCAGAACGGTATACAGCTTCGCTGCGCACGGCAATTCCCGTATAGGAAGAATTGGTAGTCAGTGAACCGGCTTCAACTTCGTATGTCTGTACTTTGGATTTGGAAAGATACATCACGATAAAACATACGATATATATAATAACAATTGCAAAAATAAGCCCCGCTGCTTTTGGTTTTCTGCGATATTTTACAACTTTGCGGTTGGATTGTCCTGCCATGGGATTCCTCACTTTCATCATTCTAATAATTACCAATATAATTTTTACTTTTTCAGCCACACTAATATCAGCACTAAATATAAGGAGGTCAGATAATGAATTCAAAAGGCTTTGATTATACAGCTTTGACGATTGTTATTATTGGTGCAATTAATTGGGGACTGATTGGATTTTTCAATTTTAATCTTGTATCATTCCTTTTTGGACAGACGGGCTGGATCAGCCGTATCATTTACGCGATAGTAGGACTTTGCGGCATTTACCTTGTAAGTGCCTACGGACGTATTACAGATATGGGGCATCAGTCCGTTTAACAGTATTGTAAAAAGACCAGCCGCAGACAACCGGAAGTTGTTTACGGTCTGGTCTTATCTGCTGAAAGTATTATTGATATATTTCACGCCATTCCATATCACCACGTTCCAGCGATTTAATCAGCAATTCCGCAGTTGCAAGATTGGTTGCAAGCGGAATATTATACATATCACACAGACGCAGGATGTTGTTTACCGTAGGCTCATGCATCTTCGGAGTCATCGGATCACGCAGGAAAATGACAAGGTCAATCTGGTTATGTTCAATCTGTGCACACAACTGCTGGTCACCGCCTAAATGTCCGGTTAAAAATTTGTGAATAGACAGATTCGTGACTTCTTCTATTAATCTGCCGGTTGTACCGGTTGCAAACAGCTGATTTTTATTTAAAATCCCTCTATATGCGATACAGAAATTCTGCATCAGTGTTTTCTTTGAATCATGAGCGACAAGACCTATATTCATTGCGTTCACTCCTTTATTGATATTTTTTTTGTTGCAGTCCGACATTTAAGACAAATCCAATACCGATATATAAACTTACAAGTGATGTCAGACCATAACTGACAAACGGCAGAGGAAGACCGGTATTTGGCAGCAGATAAGTAACTACACCTATATTGATAAAGCTTTGGAAGCCGATCAGGGCACCAATCCCGGTA
>ERZ773202.1391-NODE-1391-length-15802-cov-5.421414_pt1 | contig 15802 bp, 8 predicted proteins | sample MGYA00580998_ERZ773202 | MGnify/ENA primary metagenome ERZ773202 (study PRJEB29015, sample SAMEA2737803) | human gut metagenome | biome: human gut; feature: human-associated habitat; material: faeces | place: China | collected 2012 ...
TGACGCTCCGACGGCATGTAGCCTGTTGCCACGGCATCAAACTTGAAGCCGAGCTTCTTCCAGGTCTTCAGGGTGCCAACGATGTAGTCGGTGGTCTCCAACTGCTCAAAACGACCATACTCGAACGTATTGGAAATGAGCATGGTGGGAATGTTATAGGTAGGATGTCCCATATAAGAGAGGATGGGCATCATGACCGCTGTGGCCACCTTGCCATAACCCGGCATGTCGCACACGAGCAGAACGTTTTTCTTGTTTTCTGTCATCACAATCTTTTTGCTTTTTATTTGCAAACTTACTCAAAAAATGTCGTATTTTTTCTTTTTATTGTGAAAAAATGACAATTGGGGGTTCAAATTTGTGCTTTGTCAATAAAAATAATTACCTTTGCACGTCTTACACGCATGATGCGCGCGACATAAAAACTCACTCATTCACACTAAAATATAAGCGACACAATTCAACACAATGAAAGATATTTGCTGCATTGGACACATCACCAAAGACAAGATTGTCACACCACGTCAGACCGTCTACATGGCGGGCGGCACCTCATTCTATTTTGCTTACGCCTTCAGTCACCTCCCCAACAAGGTGTCTTTTGAGTTGGCCACCAAGCTCGGAGCCGATGAGATGCATGTGGTTGAAAAGATGCGCAATGCAGGCATTGACGTGCGCACATGGCTCAGCCACAAGTCGGTGTTCTTCGAGAACATCTATGGCGAGGACCAGAACGACCGCACGCAGAAGGTCAGAGCAAAGGCCGACCCGTTCACCGTGGAAGAGGTGCAACAGCTCGACGCAAAGATCTATCATCTTGGCTCGCTCCTTGCCGACGACTTCTCACCCGAGGTGGTGAAATGTCTCGCACATAAGGGACGCATATCTATCGACGCACAGGGCTACCTACGCGAGGTGCGCGGAGAGGATGTCTTCCCTATCGACTGGGCAGACAAACGCGACATCCTGGCTTACACCGACATCCTGAAGGTCAACGAGCACGAGATGGAGGTCATCACAGGCTGTCCAGAGCCTCACGACGCTGCCCGCCAGCTCGCCATCTGGGGCGTGAAAGAGGCTGTGGTGACGCTGGGAAGCTATGGCTCGCTCATTCTTGCCGACGGCCATTTCTACGAGATTCCGGCCTACGCACCACACGAGATTGTAGATGCTACAGGCTGCGGCGACACCTACTCGGCCGGCTACCTCTACTGCCGCTCACAGGGCGAGAGCATAACAGAGGCGGGCAAGTTTGCTGCCGCCATGTGTACGCTGAAGCTCGAACATAGCGGACCGTTCGACAGAAACATTGACGAGGTGGAGAAGGTGATGGGATGATTTTTGATTGTTGATTTTTGAATTTTGAATTGTTGCGGCTTTGCCGCAATTTTGAATTTTTGAATTTTGAATTTTTACAAGGCACAGGGCTTTTTGAACATTTTTTTGGTGGCTTTGAGCATTGAGCAAATCGAGCATTGAGCAAATCGAGCATTGAGCAATTTGAGCAAGTGTCTTCATACACTAACGCTGCTTGTTGCCTTCGTGGCCACAGCGCTACAGGCACAGGCAAAGCATCAACTCAACACAGACGCAACAGGCATCAACCAACCCATCGCCGACATGTCGGGCGCTGCCTACGACCTCTTCACCGTTGATGGCGTCAAGGTAGGCTCAGGCTTCTTCTCTGCCGAAGGCAACATCAGCACCGCCAACCTCAAGAGCGGCGTTTATGTTGTGAAGGCCACCAAGAACGGCAAGAGCCAGAGCATGAAGATCAGCGTGAACAAGTAATGTAAAAAAAGGAGAAAACTTTATAATAAGGAAAACCTTTATAATAAGGAAAGCCCCCTACGACAGATTGCCGTAGGGGGCTTTTTTAGTACGCACACCAAATGCTTGCAGTCTTTTGGTTTTATAGAAAAGACACAATAATTTGCTTGCATAAAAATTTTTCGTTAACTTTACACCCAATTACAAATACAAAAAAGATATAAGCAATGGCAACAAAATATGATTCAAGCGTCAATGTATTGGGAAGTATTCCTGACTATTCATCGATGATTGATTTCATCTGCGAATACAGCGGTTGTGCGTTTGAAGGACAGGGGAGCTTCTCCTTCCGTACCCATAAAACATTTTCCCGCTTTTTAGCTGCCATAAAAACTGCCATCTTGCAGTTTGCAAACGAAACCCATCGACAATTGTTTTTAGAAGCATTATCATCACGAGAATTCTCCTTTCAAGAGAAGTTGATGGTACTCTACTGGCAGATTGTATACGCCAATTCTCTTTTCCATCGCATCTCCGAAGAGGTGTTGATGAAGGCTATATATCAAGGGCGAACCACACTTTCTGCCATCGACGTATTGGCACTTCTCCATCACATCAAGGAGACGGAGCCGGGCGAGTTCACTTGGTCGGAGGCGACCTTGAAGATTTGCGCTTCCAAGTATCTTACTATTCTCAAGAAATTAAATCTTGCTGATGGAACCATCAAAAAGCAAATCTTGTTTCCGCCAATTACGGCTTCTCTATTTGCTTACTTTATCAAGATGGCGATGACGGTTTATCCTGACCAAAAGACGTTGGACAATCCGATGATGGCTTTTAGCTTTTATGACAAAGCTTCTTTGATCAGCAAATTGAAGCGAGTGGAATATGTACCGCTTTGGAATATGAGCCAAGTGGGGGAAGAGGTTGTAATAGAAGTGAAGAGTGAAGAAAGAAGAAAGAAGAATTCAATTGTTTAATGCTGATATGACTATGACTCAAACATTTGATATAGAGCACAATCGCCTATTTAGTGAGCTTGCTGCTATTCTGAAAGAAGACATTGTGAAGATAGCAGGCAAGTGTAATGGAGGCAAGAGCATCCTCTTTGTCTATCCACCTAAGGATGAGGATGCTTATATAGCCAAGGCTCAGGATGTCTTGACGGAGGAACAGTATGCTTTCATTGACCTTCGCAATGTGTTCTGTCAATTTATCACTGATATGGGAATGGAAAACTTCGAGGAATGCTACCAGCAGTTTGGCGAGGAGGTATTCTTTAGTCAAAACTATGATGAGGGCACTTTCTTCCATACGGTGATAGAACAGATTCAGGCTGTTTTCTCGCAAGGCAAGATTCCTGTCTTGTTGCATACAGGGGTGCTTTACGGCATGAATTTCTCCAATATCAACATCATGGAGCATCAAGTGGTCATGGCTTCACATATTCCTCTGGTTGTCTTTTACCCTGCCACCATCGAGGGCGAGCAAATCATGTTCTTGGGTAAGAAGCCTGCCTCTAAGTATCGTTGTATCGTCATCAGATGATATGGGCAACTTATATTGAAAACAACTAATAGCACTGAAAATGATGAAAATCAAAGATATATTGTCAATCCAGTTGGACAATGACATCAAAAACGTTATCGACCTCAACTCGCAGAGCGAGGATGAAATAAAGGAGGAGCTGGATGGCTTCATCCTCACAGAGAGTCTGGCTGGTCACCTGTCAGACTTTTTGGATAAATTCTGCTCCGATATGAAGGAGTCGGGCGTTTGGCTCAGTGGCTTTTATGGCTCAGGAAAGTCATACTTTGCCAAGATGCTGGGCTTTCTGATTGAGAACCATGTGATACAGGGCACTCCTTTCCGTGAACGATTCATGCACAAGCTTGTGGGGCTCAACAATGAGGCGTTCATCAAGAACCAGATTTCGTCCCTTGACAAGTCAAAGTACCAAGTGGTGCTTTTCGACTCTGCCAAGGTCGATAACAAGCATGGCATTGCCTATATGGCGATGAGTCAGTTCTTGCTCTCTTTAGGGCTGATGAACAACTGGATAGGCTTGATGGAGTATCATCTTTTGCTCAATGACCAGTATGAGGACTTCTTACAGAAAGTGGAGGAACAGAATAATGGCAAGAAGTGGACTGACTTGCGCCGCAATATGATGAACACAATGCGGGTGTTCCGTAAGGCGATGATAGCCATCATGGATGAGGAAGATTTTAAGGATACTGAGAAGATTGCGCAGGAACGTATCGACACATACGATTCCATAAAGCTGAAGGAAGACCTCTCGCTCTATCTCGAAAAGCATCCACAATATAAAATAGTCTTCTTCATCGATGAGGTAAGTGAGGCGATTACACAGAAGAAAATTGATATTTTGGAATTGGAGGGTCTCTCTGAGTCGCTCTCTGGTTTGGGTAATCGTGTATGGACCATTGGCATTGCCCAGCAAGCCTTCAATGATGTGCTCAATGCCTCTGGACTGAATAAGAGTAAGCTCGAAAAGGTGGAGGCACGCTTCAAGACTCACATCCCGATATCGGCAGAAGAGATAGACAAGATTATCCGTAAGCGTCTGCTCGACAAGACGGATGCAGGTAAGCAGGAGTTGAAGGCTTATTATGCCAAGAACAGTGGCATGATACAGGCGGTAACCAATATTTCTGGTCTTGCCCTCAGTGCCACTAAGGATGGTGAGGTCTATTCTGACTATTATCCATTCTTCGTGCATCAGTTTAAGATGCTCCAGTATTTCCTCTTTGGTTCTCGTGATACGGTAACCACCCAGATAGGCACACGAGGCATGCTGATGTCGGTATTCGATGTGTTGAAGAAGGAGGCGATGACGGAGGAAGAGGTGCATACCCATGTATCTTCCGTGGAACTCTGCAACCAGGCGATGGAGAATATTCCTGAGGCGCTCCGCATGCGTTATCAGCAAGCGGAAGAGCATCTTGCCGCAGATGGTAGTTTCAATCTGATCAGTGGCAAGAAACTCTTGCAGGTCATCTACTTCCTCGCTAAGTCGGATGCTCGTACCACGGTGGTTAATATTGCCTGCTCGTACGCTCGTCACCCCGAGCAATACTATGATATATTGGAGGAGGTGAAGCGTGCCGTGGCTCTCTTGGTGGAGAACAATGTACTTCTTCAGACTGCCGACCAGTATCGCATCACCAGCCAGATAGAGCAGCAGATTATCGACGACATGGTGAAGTATGAGATTCCGCTGTTCCGTCAGGAGGCTGAGATTACCAAGCGTCTCAAACAACTGCGCTTGGTGAAGGAGGCACAGTCGCTCATGCTCGATGGCGCCAAACTGAGCTATTGCGTGGAGACTTCCAAGGGCGAGAACTTTGCCAACCAAGGGGAGCGATATATGAAGGTGGTACTCTATGACATCTTCTATGAAAATAGAGAGCAAACTATCTCTCAGGTAAAACATGATACACAGGAAGAGAAGGGTGTGCTCTCCATCATCCCTGCCAATACATACGCTAAGCAGATGCTTGACCTCGCTGTCGATCTCTTGCGCATCGACTATATCGACACCAAGTCTTACTCCACTGATGAAGAGAAGAAAGTGCAGCGCACCATCGTAGACACACGAGGAGACAAACAGGATAAGCTCGAAGATTTGGTGCGCCGTGCTTATCAAGAGGGCACCATCGTCTATCAGTATAATACTTACCAACTTACTGAGGAAAATTGCATCAAGGAACTGGAGAGTGTGCAGCGCAGAATAGCAGGCAATGTATATACTCGCCGCCTCTCTGCCACCTTAGAGGATAGCCTTGCCAAACCTGCCCTCACGATACCAGTGAGCAAGCTTTCCAAACATTTCGGACCTTCCGAGGAATTCAAGTTCTTTGATACCTCTGGCAAGTTTATTGGCGACAACTTAGCGGTGGTCACAGAGATATTGGCTCGATGCAAGTCTTACAAGACGGGTGCCGACTTGGAACGTGAATTGTTGGCTCCCCCTACGGGCTATTCATTTGGTGTCATCATTACCACCCTTGCCGCCTTGCTCAGAGGCAACAAGGTCATCGTGAAGTATGGTGGCGAGGATTTTCATTCTGCCACTGATGATGGCGTGGGAAAAGTGTTCGACAACACTCGTGCCTTTGAGAAGGCGAGCTTCAAAGCTGTGATGCAGTCGCTCTCTTACAAAGACCGTCAGAAAATCGTGGATATATTGAAGGAGGATTGCCATTATAAGAAGATTACAGGCGAGGACAACCTTAACTATAATAGCAATGACTTTGAGGTGGTGGATTGCATCCGCTCCCTTTCGAAGGAGATGTCTCATCGTATCTATGTCAAGATAGAGAGTGATGAGGATTTAACAGCCCTCTTCCCTAGGTCTGTCAAGGCTCGTACCATCTTCAATCAGTTTGGCAAGGCGGTGACCGATGCCAATTATCTCAATATGGCGCACGACTTCCTCGACATGGAGGATGACTATATCTCTGCCGTTGAGCATGTGCTGAAAGATTTGCGCTTCATTGACACTCAGTTTGAGGAGATAGAGAAGGAGAAGGATTTTATTGCTGACGTGAAGGATGAGTTGGAGAAGACCCATGCCGACATGACAAACTTCAACCAAAAGCGTGACCTCTGGAATCAAGCTTGTGAGAGCGACTTGGTACACAACGCTCAGATGATGCGCCAGACCACCCAGGACATCAAGGATCTCTACTATCTGATGATGCAACATGCTGCCGAGCAACTCAGCGACACCTGTCTTAATCTTTTGGAGAAGGCGGAGACTCTTGGTCAAAAGTTGGCAGCTTATCCTAAGAAGTGGAACATGGCGATATATAACAGGATAGAAGGTTTGCTGCGTAGCTATAAGAAGTTTACTGCCATCCATGTGGATTTGGGCACAGGTTGGAATGTATGCTGTCGCAACACCAACATGCAGCTTCGTGATATGGAGTATCAGTTGCAGCAGGTGAAGAGCGAGATGCAGAACATCGACCTTTGGGAGATGGAAATCAACACCACCGACCCTAACCCTGCTCCAAAGCCTAATCCGCAACCCGCCCCAGTGCCAGGTACACCGCAACCACAGCCTGCTCCTAAGCCAGCCCCACAGCCTAAAGTCTATAAGATGCGCAGCAAGATGCCGCATGGTAAGGTGACGGTGGCGAAGTATCGCCAATGGTTGCAGCAGCAACTCTTGCTTGTGGGCAAGATGGGCAAGGACGACGAGGTGAACTTTGATGAGTGATAATAATATAGAGTAACGAAATAAAAATAAGATTTAGGCAATGAAACTGATAGAACATGTTCTCAAGATACGTGGCCTCATACAGCAGGCTGTGGAAAACAGCTTTGCGCGATTTGGCGCTCCAGAAAACATCATCGCTACCCACCAGGTGGCGATGGAGGGCGACTACAACAAGGCGAGACTGGAAACCGTGAAGGAGTGTGTTTTCACCCTCTTCAACCGCCTGGCGGCACTGAAGGTGATGGAAGACCGCGAACTCTTTCCTGAGGTAATTCGCCGTCGTGCGGAACATGGCAACCTGTCTTACTCCCACAAGATGTGGTTGGAGGAGCATCCCGACATGCGCTCGGCTGAGCGCATGGGGTTGAAGAAATTCCTCTCTGACAAGTTTCAGCAGCTCTTTGAGGAGTATGGCATTCCGCTCTACAAGGCAGCTCATCCTTACGCCGTGATGCCTACTGCCGATGAGCTGGACGAGATTATCACGGCTTTCAACGACATTGAGCAGGACGAGCAGTGCGGCAGCGACATCTGGAAGGGCGATGACATACTGGGTTGGATGTATGAAAACTTCAACACAGTAGAAAAGGTGCAACTCAAGGAGAGTGGCGAGAAAATAGAATATGATAAGGTTTTTCTCCAGAGTCAGATCTATACTCCTCAGTGGGTGGTGAAGTTCTTAGTGGATAATACACTGGGCAAGCAATATCTGGAGATGTATCCTGACAGCCGCTTCATGATTGACGAGGAAACCGGCAAGACCAAGTATCTTATAGCCAATGCACCGAAGCAGCAGGTGCGCCATCCAAAACCAAATGGCATCCTTAACATCAAGCTTATCGACCCTGCCTGCGGTAGCGGCAACTTCCTCATATATGCCTTCACCGTGTTCTATGACATGTATGTAGATCAGATGGAGAACTATGGTGCCGACTTCAGTCGTCGTGACATTCCAAAGCTCATCGTGGAGAACAACCTCTATGGTGTAGATTTGGACGAGCGTGCCGTGCAGATTACCCAGATAGCCCTCTTTATTAAGGCGATGCAGCTGAAGGGCCGTCGTGGCAAGATGCCTACATTCTGCAATGTGGTGTCTTCCCACTTTACCTTACCTAAGTATGAGCAGATAGCGGCTACCTTCGACATGGGCGACAGCCATTGGGATGACAAACAGCGAGAGGTGCTCAAGGATATTTGGAACGACCTATGCAATGCCCATAAGTTTGGCTCGCTTATTCGATTGAAGGAGAAGATAGAAGCGCTGATGCCAAGTCAAGAGGTAACACTCTTCAGTGAGATCCAGATAGCAGATTTTTTCTCTTTCCGTGAGCAGGCTCTGAGTATCTTGCGCCAGCAGGTTCACCAATGGGGCGGTGAGGGCAGCAATGCCTATAGCCTCTCATTAGTCAACGATGCCATGACCTTCCTCGACATCCTTACCACGTCGTTTGATGTCGCCGTGGCTAACCCGCCATATACGGATAGCAGCGACTTCGGTCAAGAATTGAAGGCTTTTGCTGATGCTAACTATAAGAAGCCTCTGAAATTCAATATTAACCTCTATGCCTGCTTTATCAAGAGATGCTGCGAGTTGACAGATGGCTTGGGGAAGGTGGGAATGGTGAATCCTCCAACATTTATGTATATCAAGACTTTTGAAGATGTGCGTAAATATATGGTTGAGAAAACTCATATATCTCTGTTTGTAGAATGGGGATATTTGGGCATGTTCTCACCTACAGCTCGTGTAGATAGTGCTTTCTTTGTTCTTGATAAGGAAAAGAAAAATGAAGATTCTTTGTTCATCAAATTGAATGACCTTTATGAAATGAAACGAAAAAAGGTTTTGTTTGATGCTTATGCTGACTATTGTAATGGTCAGCCAAATGATCGTGTCTATCTCCTTCCACAAGATAAGTTGAAGGCTATCAAGTCATGGCCTTTTATCTATTGGATTTCTGATGAGTTCAGAGAGAAATTTGGAAGTGATGATTTGGATTCTGTGCTTGATATTAGACAAGGAATGGCTTCTGGTAACAACAATAGGTTTTTGCGTTTTTGGTGGGAAGTTAAAACATCCGATATTTCACAAGAAATAGGTGATAATAGAAAATGGGTGAAACATGTAAAAGGTGGTCCTTATCAAAAATGGTTTGGTAACGAGTGGACTTTAGTAGCATTTGATAAAGAAAATCAAAAATTATTAGCTAATAGTGGCAATTGTTTGCCAAGTCGACAATATTATTTTCGAGAGGGTATAACATATTCTGCAGTAGGCTCGAAAGGTATCTCTTTTAGGTATTTACCAGAAAATCATATTATAGATACAAAAGGTCCTGGTATATATACAAACAAAATATCTAATGTTTATTATGCGCTTGCAATGTTAAACACCTCATTAGTGTTTTATATCTGTGATTGTCTAGATCCAACTGTAAGTATAAATCAAGGAGATTTGAAACGTATTCCTATAGCGCATCCAAATGAATTACAAGAGGTATTGATAACTTCGCTTTCCAGACAATGTGTAAATATAATGAAGCAACTCTGCACCTATTCAATTGTGGAGCAGAATTATTCTCATTCTCCAATCGGCCCATCATCCATACCAACCGAAGAACTCTCTCAGTTCTTCAATTACGAGAATGGACTCTTGACACAAATCCTCATCAATGAGGCTATCATCAACCGTATTGTCTTCGATGTCTATGAGTTGAGTGATCACGACCGTCAGATGGTATTGGATAAGGAAGGCATTCCTGTGGGTGACCTGAGCGTATCGCAGGCAGCCTTGGTGGCATACAAGGCTTGGTTGAAGGAAGAAAATACCGAGTTCCCAGCCTCAGCAGAAGTTTGGGAGCATCTGGATTCCCTTGCCATCGACAACGAGCAGCCACAAATCTCTGATTTCGAAAAACTCTATCAGAACAATTATGGCTGGGAGGAGTTCTGCAACAGCGATAACCATCACATGAACCCTATTGAAGTATGGTATCAGTTCCGCCATGCCGGCATACTTCCGCCTCAGCGAACCCAAAGCCTCTGCTTTGAACTGATAACCGACGTAATCCGCACCGTGCTGAGCAAGGATGATGACGGCGTGATACCACTCTGTGAGCGAATGGGTGAGGAACCACTGGATGTGCGCATCGAGCAAGAGTTGGTGGAGCGAGGCTATAGCGGAGCGCAAATTTCCCAGATTATCTATTTGCTGAGCCAGTCGCAGGGCAGTCAGTCGCTGCGCAAGTATCTCTATGAGCGATTCTTCCAGCAGTTGAGCGACCATCTCAACCTCTTTATGTATCTGCCAAAGACCCCATTCATCTGGCATCTCACCAGTGGTGACCCTGCGAGTGGTCGCTCAGCTATTGACCTCTATGTGAGCATCTACACCTGGAGCCGCGACACCCTCTTCCGCATTAAGAGTGTGTATGTGGCAAACCGTGAGAATGCCCTTGCCGACCGCCTCGCAGCCCTCAACCCGACATCAGCGAGTGGCAAGATGGAGGCAGCCCTCATCAAGGACCAGCAGCAAGAGCTGCGCCAGTTTGCCGACAAGATAGACCAGCTCCTTGCCAGTGGCTACGACCCGAAGCTCGACGACGGTGTGGGCAAGAACATTGCCCCACTGCAGAAAGCCGGCTTGCTGAGCTATGACGTGCTCAATAGCGGACAGCTGAAGAAGTATCTCAATGCCGATTGGTAGATATAATTCGTCACCAATTGGTGACGAATTGAAATAGGGAGAAAAAACAAAAGAAAAAGCAATGAAAGAGAACTCACTATACGATAAGAAATCTCTCAAAGAGATAACAGGCAAGAGCGCCGATTGGAATGAAGTTGCTAAAGACTGTGTGGCTTTTAGCAATGCACAAGGTGGCATAATCGACTATGGAATAGAAGATGATGCTGAAGAGCCTATGCCTAATCAGCGAGTGCCAGAAGAGTTGGTTGTTACCTTGCAAAATAAGATAAATGGTAGAACATCCAATGTTAATGCCTATGGAGAGATTCTGACTCATTCTAATGGTGGACAATACCTAAGATTGCATATCTCAAGAGGAAGCTCTGCTGCATCTACCACTTCTGGCAAGTTCTTTATACGAGTGAGCGATAACAGCGTGCCAGTAATAGGTAGCGACATCAATCGAATATCGGCAGAAAAAGGCTATTATCATTGGGAAGACGAGCCAAGTAAATGGAGTTGGAAGGATGCTGATGCTGAAAAGCTAAAGAAGGTGGTTTCTTTGCTCCATCAGTCGGATCGAGTGTCTGATTTTGTCAAGCAAAAAGAAACCAAGGAATTGTTGGATTACTATTTCTTAACGGAAGAAGAAAGCGACAAGATGACCTATTTGGGTGTTATGTTCATCGGCACCCAGTCTCAGCGAGGTAGATTGCCTCATTCGCCAGTAGTCCAATGCATCAAGTATGATGAAGAAGGTGGTGATAAGGTGAAGAAGTATTTGTGGGACGATTTTTCTAAAAATCCATACGAAATCATTGAGGAGGTTTGGGAAAACATACCAGATTGGAAAGAAACAAATGAAATCAGTGATGGACTGTTCAGGAAGGAAGTGCCAGCTTATGACAAGGAGGTAATCAGAGAACTTGTCTGCAATTCGCTGGTTCATAGACCATATACGGTAAGTGGTGATATCTTCATCAACATATATCCCAAGAAAATAGAGGTTGTCAATCCAGGACTGCTGCCGCTTGGAGTAACACCTGAAAATATCTTGCACAAGACGATAAAGCGCAATGAGCATTTCGCCAATTTGTGTTATGCGCTGAGACTGATGGAAAGAGAAGGTTCTGGATATGACAAGATGTATGAGATTCAGTTGTCGAATGGTAAACAAGTGCCAAGTGTGACAGAAGGTAATGACTCTGTCACTGCCACAGTAGAGCGTCGAATCATCAGTAAGGAATCCATCAAGGTGATTCAGCAAGCCCTTCAAGTGGAAGAATTAAAGCAGAAGCAGATTATCTGTTTGGGATTGATAGCCCAAAATGAAACAATTACTGCTTCTGCATTGATCAAGAAATTGAATCTTCGTGATAGAGATGCCTTGTCACCTTGGCTTGATAAGCTTGTGGATGACGGTCTTGTGGAAGCTGTGGGGCAAAACCGTTCCAAGGAGTATCGAGTAAGTGCAGATATATTAAAAAATAGCGAATATAAAGGAACCACTTCCTTAAAGCGAATCGAGAATTATCGTATCAGGGAATTGATTATAGAGGACTTGAAAATCTATAAGAGTGCTTCCCTTAAAGACATTCATGAGAGAATAGGCAAGGAAATTCCAAGCAAAAAGATATGGGCACAACTCAAATATCTTATAGATCAAGGTGTAGTGGAAATGGTTGGAGTAAATCGTTGGAGTAAATATCAATTGAGAGAATACTCTTCTCTATTCCAAAATCGAGAATAGAAATTGATTTTGGAATAGAGAAAAGGAATAGATAAATCCTTTAAAATGGTTAAACCGTTAATTATTAATGATTTACTCTGTTCCAAAATTGAGAATAGAATTTCTAAATAGAAATGAGAAAGGGAACGAGAACTGACAAAGAGTATAGAAAATGATAGATAAATGGTTGGTCAATGATATTAATGAGGTGCTGGGACAACAGGGAAGAGTGGTTGTCACAGATGCCAAGGGAGAGGGAAATTTCTTGCTGGACTTTCTCCCACATGATATGGTGTTGCTGGAAGTGGGTGATACGGCACTTGATGAGATCAAGGCTAAGTATGAAGCTGAGGCTCATCATGCAGGGGAACCAGTGGTGTTTTATCTCCATCGCCCCAAGGATAACTTGACATTCTTGCTGGAATATGCAGAGATACAAGGTTGCATCGTGCTCGATGATATGGAGAGCTATATCCGTAAACATCTTTTTGCCGACATTCATCTCAATACTGAACTATCCAAGCAGGAACTGATACTGGCTGCCAAGTTGAGTCGTGGCAAGGATCAGAATTGGTGGAAGGCTGTCTGCATGAGAGCCATCCATCCATTGGATAGAGACCAGTTGGTTCTTGACTTGCTGGTATCTCCAAGGCAAGTGGCAGAAGATATGGACAAGGAGGTTTGGCAAATATTCTGTCAGGAGGTATATGCCTTGATGGGGAAGCCACAGACCCAGCAACCTGCCGAGGTGATGGCTGGGGCAGTGATGGATGCTATCTTTGATGGCTTGCTCCACAACAACCTTTCGGCTCCATTGCTCTCTATATATAATAGGTGTGTGAGCAGTCATGCTATGGATGAAAAAATGGCAGACTATATCCGTGGCTTCGCCTTGCCTAAGGATGCTGCCCCGTTGGCTGCACATCCCGACCATCCTTTTAAGGCGTTGGATGAAAACTTGATGAGGCGCATGAGCCATGTCATCGAGAATGGTGAGTTCTTGACAAATTACGTGCATTTTATAGAGGTACGCACCCAGAGTAAGATGGCATCAAGCTATAAGGAGACATGGCTTACTGACATAAAGACCGTGGTGGAATATAAGAACGAGAATCTCTATCTGGTAAGTTCGCTCGATGCTTTCGCTAAATATTATCGTGACCATTTTGCTCCCCTCGACACAGCCATCCGTCACCTCTATGCAGCGTGGCTACATGAAGAAAAGGTGCTCCGTCCTTTCCAATTCATCTATGAACAGCAGGAGAAAGAACTCTTGGACAAGTGGTTTGCATTGACGGCTGACTACCAGCCTACACAGAGAGATCTGCTCAGAGAGAAGGTTTCGGGCAATGGCAGAATTGCCATCTTGGTATGCGACGGCTTGCGATTGGAAATGGCAGAGAGTATCTATCAGCACGCCAACTCAAAAAAGAAAAATGACTATGCCTTCGCCATGTTGCCTTCCGTGACAGAGAATGGTATGAGTGCGCTATTCTGTTGTGACGGTGTGGAGAATTTGGCACAAAAACGTTATGCGCATCTTCTGGCAGAGGACAGTGAGGCGCAAGTGATACAAGCAGAAAAACTGAATAGTAGCATAACGGCTCGTCACTTGATCTTGATGTTTGGAGATATCGATCAAGTGGGCGAGAAGAAGCAGTTGGCTGCTTTGAAAGACATCAATGGCTATGAAAAGGAGATAGCCGATAAGATAGATACCTTGCTCAGCATGGGCTATAACAAGGTATATGTAACTGCCGACCATGGGTTTGTGATAACAGGTATTCTGGATGAGGCTGACAAGATACCAGTTCCACATGGTGATATAAAGAAACTTGAAGAACGTTTCTGCTTGACAAATGCCCGCTTGCAGGATAGCAAGGGCTTGGTGGAGCGACAGGATGATTTCTGCGGTTCTGCTTACCAATATTATGCCTTGTCGGACAAGCCTTTCTGCTCGAAGGGAACTTATGGTTATTCCCATGGCGGTTTTACACCGCAGGAATGTATCATACCCATCTATGAGTTTGGACAGGATGCCGCTGCTGAGGCTCTGCATGTAAGCATCGCCAACAAGAAAGACTTGCAGACGGTGGCAGGGCAATACTTCAAACTGAAGCTGCAAGCCGAATCATCTGCCGATGTCTTCAAGCAGGATAGACGCATGGAGATTCATTTCTTTGAGGGAAATAAGGAACTCTTAGTCCAAATTGTAACCATCAAGCAAGGTCAACTGCTTGACAACTACGAGTTTGAGATGCCAGCTTCAAGCAAGGCAAAGGTGGTGCTTGTGGATGCCTCAACCAAAGAGCAGATAGACTACTGCGAGGTGAAGGGCTCTTCTGCGAGAGACTTGGATGATTTGTTTTAAGAGAATCTATACATCATAGATAACATAGAAAAGAGAATTCATGATAGAACTAGATAGAAAACTCCTGGACTTGTTTCAGGGATTTGTGGTGAGAAAGGACATTGTACGTGCCGTAAAGGTGGGTGCCAATGTGCCATTCTTCGTTTTGGAATATCTCCTTGCCAACAGTTGCAGCACGGATGACGAGGAGAAAATCAAGGAGGGTGTGGAGAATGTTAAGAGCGTGCTCCAAAAGCACTATGTGAACCCTGATGAGTCGAACGTGGTGCAGATGAAGATTAAGGAGGAAGGCTCTTACAAGGTCATCGATAAGATTTCCGTCCGCCTGGATGCATCGAAAGACAAATATTGGGCAGAACTGTCTAACCTCAATATCCGTGAGGCGAATATCGACGAGAGTCTGGTTACCCAGCACGAGAAAATGATGATGGGTGGCATCTGGGCCATCATCGACATCGACTATGATTCGAGCATGATGATAGGCAACAAGATTTATCCTTTCGTGATATCCAAGATTCGTCCTATACAGCTTTCTAATTTCAGCCTCGACCGCATCGTGGAGGCACGCAGAAAGTTTACCAACGAAGAGTGGCTGAACGTGCTGTTGAGAAGTGGCGGCTATGAACCGGAATCTGAGGGAATGACGGAGCGCATGAAGATGCTTCTGCTTTCTCGCTTTATCCCTTTGGTTGAGGCCAATTTCAATATGGCGGAGCTGGGTCCACGCAGTTCGGGTAAATCTTTCGTGTTTAAGGAGTTGTCTCCTTATTCGATGCTTGTTAGCGGCGGACAGGGTACTGCCGCCTCTCTGTTTGTGAACAACAGCAATGGGCAGATTGGCGCCATGGGCAAATGGGATGCGGTCTGTTTCGATGAATCTACCGATGAGCTGTTTAAGGACAAGGAGGTGGTACCGCTGATGAAAGACTATATGGAAAGCGGTTCGTTCTCGCGTGCTGGCAAGAGTGAACGAACCGCTTTCCATATAGTCTTTCATCA
>ERZ773202.1395-NODE-1395-length-15781-cov-16.625906_pt1 | contig 15781 bp, 4 predicted proteins | sample MGYA00580998_ERZ773202 | MGnify/ENA primary metagenome ERZ773202 (study PRJEB29015, sample SAMEA2737803) | human gut metagenome | biome: human gut; feature: human-associated habitat; material: faeces | place: China | collected 2012 ...
ACGGAACCACTCTTTCCTACACCTGTTATTATCCGGAAGAGGAATTCCATATCCAACCAAAGGTAGTTAAAGGTGATGACAAGCCTGTGTCAGGAACCATCGATTATGCAAATGTAAAATGGGATCTGATTCAAGAAGACGGTATGGCTGATGCCGCAGCTGCTACAGCGAATGCCCAAAAGGTATTTAAAGGTCTTCCATCATGGAATACAACCACTGGCTATTTTGAAGGTATCTTCAATGATGACAAAGCCGACAAGCAGAGGGCCCTCTATCAGGTCACAGTTCCTGTACCGGGCGAAACCGGCAAGTCTCTAACATACAAGATACTTTTCACCAAGGATTTAAGCAGCTATGCTGCTCGTAAACATTATACACGTAAATACTATCGCTATGAATAAGATTAAAAACATATATCGTTCTCTCATCCTCCTCCTTTCATTGGTTTTTATGCCAGTGGAAGGATGGGGAGAAACAGCTGTGTTGACAAAAGGTACTGATGGCTCTTATAAGCTTGATTTGAAGAATGCGTTTTTGGATGCAAACAATTATTATAATCTCTATAAATATAAATATTTCTATATTGAATTTAGTGATGTATCAGGTAAGCCACTTGATGTAACTAACTGGAATGTAAAAGATGGACAATGGGGAACTGTCATTGGTACATCACCTAGTAGTTCTAACTATTTTTACTATCATAATAATAAAGTTTATTTTGATGGCTCCCAAGGTGGAGCAAATCAATATCAACATAATTGTATATTTTTTACTCCTCCAACTGATGTAAATCTTGAAGGAGCAAAGAGTGTTCTTCATCTTTCTAATGATGAAGGACTCTTGACTGATGCTACCAAAGAGCAGGCAACATATACTTATAATATTCGTTTGGCAGAAAACTTGACTGATTATTCTGTGAAGGAAGCCAGCGAGCCAACTAATGTTATAAGTAAGAAATATGTTGTTGATCAAAATAATGCACAAGCACGTGTAAAATTAGATATGAATGATGTCAAGTATATGCGTTGGCAAGTACTTGATGAAGACGGTTTTGTAATAAATTCTGTTAGTTCTTTATTGACTGGAGAAACTGCAACCAATTATCAGGTTGTTAAGGATAAATATGTTTGGGCAAAGTTTGATAACTATGAGCCCAATAATATAGCAAATGAATCTGAACGTACTGTAACTTTTAATTTGCCTTCAGGTAAAACGTGGGATGATGGTTATCAGGTGGTTTGTTATTGGGCAACAGATAAGTCTGATGGAGATTTTTATTCTGATGGAACTAAAGCCTATTTCTTCCAAGAGCCAACTCTTTCAGGCAAGTGTGTTTTCTCTTTTATGTCTAAGACGGCTGCAGAATCTGCTACGTTTACTCCTAATATAAGTAGCAATGTCCAAAAGACAACAGAGATTAGAGCTACTACAGATGCTTCTTTTACTATTTCAATGCCTAATACTGCGAAATATATGCGCTGGTATGTGGCAGATAAGGATGGAAAAGTGGTAGATAAGATAGATGCTTTAACTCCTGATGGTTCAGCCGCAGCTAATACTTATGTAAAGAAAGGTAACTATTATATTTGGTATAATAGTGATAATGAGACAAATAGTAACGATTTGAAGATGACCTTCACGCTTCCTAGTGGAAGTACTTGGACTGATGGTTATCAGGTGGTTTGTGCCTGGGCATCAAGTTCAGATGGTTCTGACATTCTCTATGATAACAACAACAATTATTATCTCTTGAAAGAGCCAAATCTCAGTGGCTTGTATGTTACTGCATTTACAACTGCAGAGCAGATAAAGAGTAAAGATCTTGCTTTGAGCAGTTTGTCAAAAACAGCAGTTGATGAGTCTGATGTATATATGGTAAATGACGGCATTGAGCAGGTAACTGTTACAATACCTAAGCATAGTGTAAAGTATGTACGTTGGCAGCTCATTGATATGACCACCGGTAAGATTGTGGACGCAGTGGGTGAAGATGGTAATCAGATATTTACCAACTCTAGCTTTACCCATAGGAAGAAGGGAAGTTTTGTTTATTACAATACAACTTCTTCTTCCGAATCTTCTGTAAGACAGATAAATTTTGATAAGTCACAGGTTACTGGTGCTGGCGAATGGAGTAACTATCAATTAAAGGCGGTTTGGACCGATAATGTAGATGGTATTGACGCCCCAACTTTGGATACTAAGCCATTTGTTGTGGCAGAACCTTCTGTGTTACAAGGTGCTTATACCGTTAATTTTAAGACCGTAGCTCAGGCAACAGCTGATATGAAACTGTCTTCAGCATTGTCATCTAATGTAATTAATGAGTCTGATAACTTTGCTGTCTCTGGCAGTAAGGTTACTGTTACTGTGCCTACTCACTACCTCCGTTATATCCGTTGGCAGGTGATTGAAGATTTGCCAAATGGTACATTGAGTAGTTCTTCAACTTATAATAGAGGTAAGGGCAATTATATAGGCTATTCTGAGACTTCTGTAAGCGATGAAAATCTCAGAACGATTACTTTTGATAAGTCTAAATTGAGTAGTCCTGGTGATTGGAAGAATTACCAGTTGAAAGCTGTATGGACCAATGACGTCACAGGTATGACATCTTATATCAAAACTGATGGTACAAGATATGTTGTATCAGAACCATCTGTCATGCAGGGTGTTTATACTGTAACATTTGCAGACAAGAGTGCTGTAGGTACATTGGTTACTTCTCCTGATCCAACAACAACAGTTAAGGAGGTAGATGGAGTTTTGATAAATAATTTAACTCCGGGTAATGAAGCCAAAAGAATTAATATCAACTTAAATCATAAGTTAGATGAAATTCTGTCAGCTCTTGGAAAGTCTTCAGTAAGCGAGCTGGGTAATCTCTATATTCGCTGGACTGTTACTGATGCTGATGGTAACAGCTTCAAAACCAATGGCTTTGGAATATCAAGTAAGAAATACAACGACTTTGATCGTAATAAGTTTTTTAATGTCTTGACGAAAGACCCAAGTAGCGAATTGGAAGATTTGTTGAAAGTATCCTTTGCACCAACTTCTGAGCTTTATACCTTTGATATAACAAAGGTTACCAATATCTCTTGTGTCATCACAGATGATATTGAGGGGTTGAAAGAGACAGATGGTGTTGCTACAACAGAGCCTACTCACCTGAAGTTGAAATATCAGGTAAAAATAGTAGATCCTGCTAGTGTGCCTTTCCGTCATTACAAGGGTTATGCCAATGCAGATGGTGATTATGAGGTGATAGATGCTTCTAAGGGACAGTTACGCCAAAAGACCTATACTTGGGAGTATACGTACCCTGTTGAAGTTGGCAAATCTGTTCCATTGACATTACCTATGGAAGATTTTGATGGAGTTACCGCCCAAGGCCATGGCGGTTTGGAGCCATTAGGTTATTACAGATGGTATAATTATGATACTGATGAAGCATCTGCTAATATTAAAGCCGATACTCAAGATACAAATTACTTGCATGAAATAAGTGATGAAAAAGGCAATAAAAAAGGTCTTTTAGCTTATAATTTGGATAAAATTAATCCATCGGGTAAAATTAATCCATGGCAAGGTAATCTCGGTGTTAATTATACTCGCCCAGCTGATGATAATTGGAAGGGTGAGACGATTGCTTGTGATGTGAGCCGTTATGTTGATGGTATGGACGAGTCTGGGTTATATATGGATCATGAAAGTACGCTTTCTATCCGTTATATCTTCCATCTGATTCCTGCTAAGCAAATGGCTGATATGGAAATGGATTATCTTACCCATTCGGATAATGATCTCACTTACGAGGATAATAAGAATGTTACTGTTGGTTTCGCAAACAATACTTCAACTATGACTTTGCGTCTTAATATGAAACCAACCATGTATTATTTCTATCCGATGATTAACAATAAGCATCATGTCTATTTCCCAACAAGGCAAACAGACCGTGATATTGTTGAGACAGACTTCGGACCTGACCTCAAGCAAGCAACTAAGGTTATTTGGAGAATATATAATGGTGATAAAGATAGATACTTTGACAGAGAAAGTAATGTGACTGATTTCCCTCGTTTCTTTGATGTCAGTTTAAATCTCTTAAATGATAATAACAATAAATGGAAGGATTTGGATGGTAATTCCGTTACAGGTAATATTACATTCAACTATGGTGACCACTTCTCTGTAGTGGCTTATGCTGTTGCGGATGACAATAGTAGTTGTCCGATTGCCAATTTCAACTGTCGATTCTTTGGTTTCCATCCTATGATGGATTCCGAAATGGGGAATGAAGAAGTCCAGCGTAAAATATCTTATCTTGAGGAGAATTATAACCGTGTGGCTATGGTTAGTTTCGATGATGATAGTCCAGAACAAACAGTTTCTCCTCCAACCAATGATATGGATAACCAGTCTGAACATCCGTCTGATTGGTCAAAGAGAAACTATGGATTCGTCTATAAGAATCTTTTGAGTAAGAGTGCGGGGTATACTGGTAGTCCTAATTGGTATGACCCAATGCATTCAGCATTGCATGGTGAATATGGTATCTATAAGACGGCTAATGTGAAGGGAGTATCATCTAGTTCAGATAAATATCAGTGGTATGATGGTTCTGAGTTACATGATAGAACATGGGAATTATCCGGCGGTTCTCAAACGGGTTCCTTCCTCTATATTGATGCTTCAGATGAAAGCCGTACCATTGCATCTGCAGAATTTAATGCAAGTCTATGTACGGGTCAGCAAATGGCGTTCTCTGCGTATGTTGCTGATATGACTAATGCTCTAACAATGCCACAGCTTATGTTTAAGTTGTATGGTCTTGTTGACAATAAGAAAGTATTGCTTCATAATTTCTCTTCAGGAGATTTTGACACAAATCGTGATAGTAAAGATAAGGGAAAATGGTATCAGGTATATGGTAAGATTACCATCCAGAAAGAGTCACATGCAGAACAGTACGATAAATTCCGTATTGAGATTGATAACTATAGTAAGGGTACTCAAGGTGCTGACTATGCTGTTGATGATATCCGTATATATTTAAAGCCGGCCAAGGTGGAGGTCTTCCAGGACCGACCTGCCTGCGGTGAGAACGGAGAAGGTAAAGTCAAGCTGAAGATACGTGCCATTCACGAGACATTGAATGCTATACTTAACCATAAGGATACGAAAATCCATTTCCGTTTTGTGGAAGAAGATGGTACACCAGTAACAAGAACAGGTCTTTACAACTATAATTTGGATGGTGTGGAGCGAACAATGCCAGATAGTTATGCTTCTGTTGATGTATATGACTCAGAAGCAGCTTGTAAGTCCCATACGATAGATGGTGTCAACATGATAGAGACTGATGCATATGGTGAAACTTACATCATTCTTGCTAACCATAAGTTTGGACTCAAGGCTGGTAAGAAGTATTATGTCTCTGTATGTGCTGATAGTGATCCAAATGCATCTGATGCACAGTGGGGTAAACCTTCTGATGTCTGCTCTATTTATAGCGATTTGTTTGAGTTGGTTGGTCAGACTCCTGCGATTATAGATAACGAGGGTAATGTCATTACTGACTATCGTGTGGACTGTGCAGATCCAAATCCTAGTGTTAAGCTTAAGGGCAGTCTCACAACCATCGATCCAAAGACTGGTGCAAAGATTACGCTTACAGAGGTGCCTTTCTACTGGTATATCGATCAGAAGACAACGCCTTATAACAGTACCGCTTCTAATGAAATTACGATTCCTGTTAGTTATATTAAATATGGTGCTCATACAATCTATATGAAACCAGCACCTAATGGGAAAAATGAAGCAGGTGATGATGTTTATACAAAAGATGGCGTGAGCTACTTGCTTTGTGATGGAGCAGTTCCTGTACCTCTGCGTATAGCTAAGGATGGTCCACAGCTTAACTTCGGTTTCAATGATGTGTATTATCCGTTTAATGATGCAACTTATAAGTCTGCGCTTCGTATCGGATTGCCACAGATTAAGAAGTTGTTGGAGCGGCACAAGACAAACTCTTCCGAGGGTTATCTCCAGGTACCATTGCATAGCGCAAGCTATAAGACTGGTGTCGAAGATAAGACTTTGACATTCATTGATGATAGTAAGAATGAGGAAGATAAGACCTCTGCTGATGTCTATGTTGCTACAACCAACGATCCATTGTGGAATACAGCATTGTTGTCATCTCCTGTAGCAACATTAAAGTCTGATCATATAGGCGAAGTGGGTACTGCTACTCAGGCAACTCTCGACCTCCTGTTCTCTAAGAATGTTTTGGATAATTTCCACGAGGGTTATTACTACGATCTTCGATTCGTCTTCGAGCAGAAAGCAGCAGCTACTGGTGGAACAAGTTGTCCTGGTGAGGCTTATCTCAAGGTGAAGATTGTACCGGAATTCATTACATGGACTCCTACAGCGAATGGCGGTATGAATGCCAACTGGAATAATGATGATAACTGGCATCGCTCATCATCTACTGAATTGCATGATAATGAGTATCCTGATTATCAGGCTTATGGTAATGCACTCGGTATTACACCAAAGGTGGCTATTCCTACCCAGAACAGCTATGTGCCAATGAAGTTTACCAAGGTTACTGTCGTCAACTTGAAAGGAAAGCCTTTCCCTGACCTCGGTAACATAGTTTATCGTCAAGAGAATGGTATTGCTACCAAGTTGAATAATGCCAAGGGTGATGTGGCAACAACGTATATCCGGTACGACATCATGGCTTACTGGGATGAGTCGGATGCAAATAAGGGATTGGGTACTGACGGCAATCTGAAGTGCGAGAAGTTCTATGGTAATACCTGCCATCAGATTTACTTCAAGCCTCAGGGCGAACTTCGTGACCAGTGCTATCTGGTATATGACAAGGCTTGGGTAGAGAAGGAGCTGGTGCCTAACAAGTGGTACACCATGGCTTCACCTCTGCAGTATATCTACGCCGGTGATATGTATGTGCCAGCAAGCAATGGCCGACAGGAAACCAAGGCATTTACGGATATCAAGTTTGATGATAAGGCTGCTGATGGTACTACTGCTGTGTATAGCCGAAGTAAGTATCCGGTTTATCAGAGAGCGTGGATGAAGAGCGGAGTAGAGGAAATCTCTCCTAAGGGAGATTATTCTGCATCGCATTATCCGGATGGAGCAGCTCCAGGTGATGTTGATATGAATCTCGGCTACTGGAGCCACGTATATAATAAGGTGGACGAGAGCTATGCCGCAGATGGAACTTTCGGTGGCTTCGCTATCAAGGCGGGTAATGCGCTCTTGCCAAAGGATCAGACTAAGAAGGCACTCCTCCGTTTGCCAAAGGAAGATACCAGCTATCAGTACTTCGATTATGATGGATCAACAACTTCTAGTGGTAAACCTGTAACTGTTGGTAAGAACAATGGCCATGGCAAGCTTCTCGTTGCTTTCAACAACGATGAAAAGCATCCTGCTCAGATGGTTCAGGAGCTCGGTACGGATAACAACAGCGGTTTCTATCTCGTGGCTAATCCATATACCTGCTCTATCTCTCTGAAGAAGTTCTTCGAGGTGAATACAGGATTGCAGAATGCTGTATGGTTGGTAGAGGGAGATTCGGTAAGAAGCGTTTCTTCTAAAGATTTAAGTAGTAAGGATTTCGTTATCCAGCCTACACAGTCGTTCTTTGTCAAGAAGGATGGAACAGCTTCTGTTGATGCAGTGAAGTTTACTTCTGCGATGTATGTAGACCGTCTGCTTTCTGCTGGTGTCATTATCGCTCCTGGTTATCTCACGAATGTGAATGTCTCGGCTCAGAATGCTAAGGGCCAGACTTCTAGGGCACGCATCGCCTTGCGTCCGGAGGCTTCTGCCGACTATGATGACCAGGAGGATGTGGATCTCTTGTATGATCAGAACCTGAAGGATATTCCGCAGGTTTATACCGTTGCCGGAAACGAGGCGGTGGCTGTGAATGCAGTTCCTGAGTTGTCCTGGATTCCGCTTGGCATCGTGAGCCAGCAGGCAGAAGAGGTTTCACTTACCCTGAAGGGTGTGAGCAAGCTCGATGCTCCGGTTTATCTCTACGATGCTGCATCGGCAAGCTTTACAGAACTTCATGAAGGCGAGGCTGTGAAGGTGAAGGCGGGTGACCACGGAAGATACTTCCTCACCCAGACCCGTACTTCAACCGGCATCGACCGCATGGAGGCTGAAGAGCAGAGCGCACCGGTGAAGGTTTACTCACCTGCTGCAGGCATGATCGTTGTTTCTGCTCTGGGTGGTGAGAAGCTCGACAGGGTTCAGGTATTTACGTTGGATGGCAAGATGGTTCACAGTTATCAGTTGCCTGATAAGCAGAGAATGATTCTGCGAGTGACATCCGGAGTTTACATTGTGAAGGCATCTACCCAGTCCTGTGCTCAGGCTAAGGGTCAGAAGATTGCCGTAAGATAGTATATTCTAGTTTTTTAATATCAATAGGGAATTATAAAGAACCCAAAAGGGAGGAGCCAAAGCGTTGGCTTCCCCCTTTTTTTAGCTTTATACTTTACTTGCGAAACTTTACAAGGGAGTTTCGCAAGTCTCACTTATTTACAATAATGATAATGCATAGAGAGGTAGAATGGTAACATGCCTTACTGCATCGTGATCCTCCTTGTCTATATAATCAAACGCTCCAAAATTCTCTAGAGAGCACCGGAAGGCATTGGTGAGTTTCTTCTCTCTCATGAATAGCCAGAGACTCTTCATGCCGCCTTGTGTTCCAGATTTGATTTCAATAGGAGTAATCTTCATTTTATGAATCTCCAGATAGTCTATCTCTGCCACACTTTTCCCCTTCTGTTCCCAGAAGAACATCTTCTGACGTTGGATACACGGTTTGTTTCGCAAAATCTCAAGTCCTGCAACCATCTCCGTAAGTCCACCTTTGTTGACAAGTTCCTGAGGAGTACCAGCCAAAATGAGTTCTATAAGTTGCTGCGCCAGGTTGCCTTCCAACTGAAGCACGGCCAGCAGTAATCCGGAATCCAGAAACAGTACCTTCATGCTCTTCTCATCTGCCTCTGCATCCAGAGGAATACCATTGCCCGAGGTAGAGACTACAGGAGTTACGATACCTGCCAGGGTCAATAAACGGAGTGCCTCCCTAATCTGCGAACTTTGATAGTCGGCTGATATTTGCTTGAATGTCAACTTTTCACCTGCCTGATGGCAGACACCACGCATCGTAGTGCGCAACAGATCAGAATTGACTCTCTTCTTATATTTACTGAAATCATCTTCGTACGTCAGCACGATATCTTCCTGAATGTTCCTGCATCGGTTGAAGTCATGAGTACGTGTCCAGGCAAGCACAGATTCCGGCATACCTCCAACAAGCAGGTAAATACGGAAGTATTCCACGAGTTTATCATGGAAAGCCTGTTCTAGGGGACGATTTCCACAAGCATCATTTCGCATTTTTACTAGCCCCTCTTCATTATTGGCATACAAGAATTCATCGAATGTCATCGGGTACATAAAGAGAGAATGAATTCTTCCTACTCCAAAAGTGGGAAGTTCCTGAAGTGTGAATTCAAGAAGTGAGCCTGCGGCGATGACATGCAGCTCAGGATAATCTTCCTTGAAAAACCGAAGAGCCATAATGGCCTCTGGGCATTCCTGTATTTCGTCAAGGAAGAGGAGCGTCTTGCCTGCTTCTACAGGGACATTGATGTAACTGCTGATCTTTTCAGCTATTGAACGCACATCAAGATCACCATGGAAAAAGGTTTTAATAGCTTTGTTGCGCTCAAAGTTCACTTCTGCAAAATACTTAAACTGCTTTCCAAAATGTTTAACTGCAGATGATTTTCCTACCTGTCGGGCACCACGAAGCAACAGCGGTTTTCGCATGGAATCTTCTTTCCATGCTATAAGCTGAGTATCTATATTTCTTTTTATATATTCTGTCATATCTATAATTGTTTGAATATCAGCAGCAAAGATAATTAAAATATTCAAATCCGAGAAATAATTTGCGCTAAAATATTCAAATCCGAGAAATAATTCGCGCTAAAATATCCAAATCCGAGAAATAACAGGCAAGTTTCGCAAGTGGTTCTGTCACTCATTCATAATAAACAGCGGTTTCCTCCGTTTTTATTTATTATGAAGAAAGTAAGTTATCTTATATATTTATGGCTGGTTTGCTGCCTGGGACTGCAAGCACAGAGCCGCCGCGAAATGGGAGGCATCTATTATGCTTACCCTGTAACGGATAATGCCGGAACAGATGCTTCGGCAGTGAAGGCGCCTGCCGGTTTCTCACCTTATTATATCAGTCATTACGGGCGCCATGGTTCGCGATGGATGTCGAGGGATGAACGCTATCTCTGGATAGAAAAGCAGTTTGCTGATGACGGCAATCTTACTCCGCTCGGACTTCAGATTAAAGGTATCGTGAAGCGGATATGTGAGAATGCAAAGGGAAACGGCGGCAAGCTGACCCGACTGGGTGAACTGCAGCATCAGGCCATTGCCCGACGCATGTATGCCCATTATCCACAGATCTTTGCTGCCGGACACCAGGTAAAGGCACGCTCCAGTGTTTCCGATCGCTGCGCCAAGAGTATGCTCGCCTTTACTTCGCAGTTGCGGAGTCTACAGCCCCAGCTGCATCTGGATGTGAAGACCGATTCTGCCGATATGGCTTGGATAGCCTACGAATCTCCCGAACTGAAGGCGCTGAAGAAACGCACCAAGGTGAAGGCTCAGGTTTCGCCACGCCGGTTTCTGCAACAGCTATTCAAGAACACCGCAAAAATAGATGAACCCCTGAAACTGATGACCGAAATGTATGGACTCACCTCCTCCCTGCAGGATGTGGGCCTGAACTTTCCTGCCTATCCGCAGGAGATGGAAGACAGCCTGAATGCACTCTTTACCGATGCCGAATTCCGTGCCATCTATGAAGCCAACAATCTCCGCATGAACATCACCAACGGCAGTATGGCTACCAATGAAGAAATTCCGGCACGAAGCGCCATCTCGCTCTGGCAGAACATCGAAACCGAAGCCGATGCCGCCTTGCGCTCTTCCCAGTCATCAGCCACCCTCCGTTTCGGCCATGATACAGCCCTCTACCGGCTTCTGTCTCTTCTTTTTGATGCCACCTTGCCTCCTGCCGGTGCCCGTGAAGACGCCGACCAGGTAGTACTCGGTGCAGAGACAGACAGGATGGACCGCGTGGTTCCGATGGGTGCCAACCTGCAGATGATATTCTACAAGAACCGGAAGGATAGCGTGGTGGTGAAGTTCATGCTGAACGAAAGAGATATCATGCTTTCGCCTGTAGGACAGGTGATTTACGGAACTCATTATTATTCCTGGAAAGAATGGAAACAGGAGATGCACCAGCGTATCCACCAGTTGGAACATGTGCGCCAGCTCTATGCCATCCAAACGATGGGAGGAGCGGGACAGGCAATTCCTGCCGTACTGGTTCCGAACGGCCAGAACTTCTGGACTCCCCAAACCCGGGATTCCGAGCAGCCTTGTGTGGCTCCTTATAATGATAAGGATACGCAGTTGCAGGGATTCCGGTGCAGCCATTGGCCGGGAGGTGGGGAGAAACGGGATTACGGCTCTTTCACCCTAGCTGCCTTGGGAGGCAAACTCCGTCTGCAGCCCGCTCAGCGTGCCACCGCTTTCAGCCATCAGGACGAGGTATCGCATCCCCATTACTATGGTGTCCAGCTGAAGGATGAGCATCTGAAGGCAGAGATGACTGCCCTGAGCCATACCTCCATGCTCCGTGTTACGCCCGATAAGGACGAACTGGTTCATCTCGTTATCCAGCCCAATAATGATGACGGACAGGGAACCATCGAGATTGATACCGTGAACCATGTGGTTTATGCCTATAATCCGGCGCCTCATGTATATCAGGGATGGGGGAAACCGGATGATTTCGGGGGACATTTCGTACTGGCTTATGATAAAGATGAGCTGGTTGACTATGGTGTCTTTGATGAAGCACAGGCGGAAAGAAAGGGACTGATGATGACCTGCAAGCCTGGCATCGGAGTCTGGCTCACCTTCAGGGGCAAGACAGGAAAGGCGATGGAATGGATGTCGGCTACCTCCTTTACTTCGCACGACCAGGCGGTGACCAATCTCAATGCCGAAAACTATATGTACGGCGGTCTGGACTTCAACAGTATGATGGAGTATGCTGCCAACCTGTGGTGCGAACGTCTGCATACCATCGATGTGGAGAGTCAGGACACGACGAAGGTGAACCGCTTTTATACCGCCCTGTACCGCAGTTCGTTTCTTCCCCATGAGTTGAGCGATGTCGGCGAACTGCAATATGGCGACTTTGCGATGTGGGATACCTACCGCGCACAGTTGCCTCTTTATCATCTTCTTACGCCGATGCTGTCGGGAGAGATGATGCAGTCTCTGGTAAAGATGTATCAGGATGGTGTCTGGATGCCTGTCTTTCCAACTGCCAACTGCAGGCAGAGGGAGATGCTGGGCGATGATGCCAGTATCGCGCTTGCCGATGCCTATGTCAAGGGCATCCGCAACTTTGATGCCGTGAAGGCTTACGAGGGAATGCGCATGAATGCCTTCTCTACTCCTTATCTTGCCAAGGATTACCGTTCCGGAAAGGGCCGCCGCTCCATCACTTCCTATATGACGAACGGTTATCTTCCGGTAGAGGAGGGGGCCGGTTCTGCTACCGCTTCTACCTCCCGCACCCTGGCGTATGCATACGATGACTTTGCCGTGGCGCAGATGGCAAAGCTGCTGCTTGATTCCTGCAAGGATGCTACGCTCCGCCAGCAGTATCAGGATGATTACCAGGTACTGATGCGCCGTTCTGAGAATTGGCGCAACGTGATCAACCCGCTTTCGGGCTGGGCTGACGGAAGATATGAGAATGGAAAATGGGCGGAAGATAAAGAACTGTTTTCAGGTAAGAGTAATATCCTGGGAGGTTCTGCCTGTCAGGATACCTGGTCGGTTCCGCAGAATATCGCCGGTCTGTTTGAGGTGATTCATGACAGCAAGCCGATGGACAAGAAGGAGAAACTGATTGATAAAGAGGAGAAGAAGGAGAGAAAGGCGCATCCTCAAGTGGAGGTGCTGGTGAGCAACGGTAAGGTGATTTCCCGATTAGACAGGATGTTTGATAGGGGGTGGTATCAGCACAGTTATTCGCCTTGCCATCATCTGGCATATCTCTATGCGGCAGCCGGTGCGCCGGAGAAGACGCAGGAAAGGGTGCATCAGATACTGGAAAATGACAGTTTTTCGGGTGAAGATGCAACAGGACAGCGTTCTGCCTGGCATATTTTCTCATCTTTAGGCTTCTATCCGGTATGTCCAGGTACACCTTTTTACTATATTGGTACGCCTGCTTTCGAGAAAGTTACGCTGAATCTGGAGAACGGAAAGCGCTTCGAAATCTCTGCACCAGCCAGTATATCAGGCAGTTATCATGTAAAGTCATTAACACTCAATGGCAAGCCGCTGCATAATTTCCGCCTTTCTCATCAGCAGATTTTGAATGGAGGAAAAATATTTTTTTCTCTATTTTAATGCCACTATTGCCACACTTATGGTTAACCTATTGGTATATAGCGTTTTACGCGTGGCAATAACCCCTGTTTTTATTGCCACCTAATGCCACCTATTGCCACGCCCTGGTAAGCAGCGCGCTGAAGCAGAACAATTCTGCCCACGCCCATGGATACTCATACCCACGTACACGGGTTTCCATACCCACGTACATGGGTACGGATGCCCAAAGTCTTGGGTAACCGTGCCCAAAACCTTGGGTAAAGATGCCCCACGTAGTTGGGCAAAGATGCCCAAAGGCTTGGGCAATTGTGGGCAAAGTGAGATGTTACTTTTCCTGTGTGGCGTATCTCCCTAACGCCTATGTATTTACTACTGCATTGGGAAGCAAAGGAAATATGAAAATCTGCGATACAAGCTGTCGCAAAAAAAACACGAGAAAACGTAAGGTAAACGAAATCTTTTTTGTACTTTTGCATCCGGAATAAATAATCATAGTAAGAGAGAATTAATCAATGGAACAAAACAACAAGAACCAAATGAATCAAACTGCAGAGAACCAGGCTCTCAGCCCGTCTCAGCAGCAGTACAAACCACACCCGCTCGTATCAGTACTCCCACTGGCTGTACTTATCGCTCTTATCGTCCTGGTTGTCAAGCTCTTCCCAGATGATGCCCTGGCTGGTGCATCACAGGTAGCCCTCATGATAGCTACAGCCGTATGCGTAGCGCTCAGTATGACCATCTACAAGATGAAATGGAATATCTTCGAGGAGATGATCAAAAAGACTGTGGGCGATGCGGGAGTGTCTATCCTGATTCTGCTGCTCATCGGTATGATGTCAGCCACCTGGATGATCAGTGGCGTTGTACCCACATTAATCTATTATGGTGTACAGATTATGTCGCCTACCTTTTTCCTTCCCTGCGCATGTATCATCTCCAGCATCATCTCGGTGATGACAGGAACCTCATGGACCACCATTGCCACCATCGGTATTGCCCTGATGGGAATAGGTGATGCCCTGGGCATACCGGCACCCTATACGGCAGGAGCGATTATCTCGGGTGCTTATTTCGGTGACAAGCTCTCGCCTATGAGCGATACTACCGTGCTGGCTTCAAGCATAGCCGGAGCTGACCTCTTCTCACATATCCGCTACATGCTCTACACCACCATACCGAGCATCCTGCTTTCACTGGTACTCTATCTCATCATCGGACTCTGCTATGATTCCAAGCCAGTGGATGTCAGCCAGTATCTTACCGGTCTGAGCCATGGTTTCAACATCTCCCTGTTTACGATGCTGGTTCCTGCGTTTACCGGATGGCTCATCTACCGCAAGACACCATCTCTCATCACGCTTCTGCTTTCGGCCCTTTCAGCATGCATCTGTGCTCTCATTCTCCAGCCGGAAGTGCTCGTAAAGATAGCTGGCGAAAGCGGCATTACCGCCAAGAGTCTCTTTGAAGGAATCATGACTACCTGCTATACCCATACCCAAGTAGATTGCGGCATGGACAGCATCAATGATCTCGTAGCCACCCGTGGAATGGCGGGTATGCTCAATACCATCTGGCTTATTCTCTGTGCCATGTGCTTCGGTTCGTGCATGGTAGCCAGCGGAATGCTCCACGCCATCACCCACATCCTCCTGAAAAGCATCCACAGCACCGTATCACTCGTATGCAGCACGGTGACATCCGGTGTTCTGCTCAATCTCGTGATGGGCGACCAGTTTCTGAGTATCATCATGAATGCATCTATCTACAAAGATGAATATGCCGAACGTGGATACAGGCCGGAACTCTTGAGCCGAAGTACGGAGGATAGTGCTACCGTTACGAGCGTACTGGTTCCATGGACTGCCTGCGGAATGACACAGAGTACGGTTCTCGGCATTCCGACACTCGTTTATCTCCCGTTCTGTTTCTTCAACATCATCAGTCCGCTGATGAGCTGTCTGGTTGCCATCCTTGGGTTCGTACCTAAGCCACAGCCGAAAGAAAGCCAAACCCTGGTGACGGATGATGACAAAGATTCTATCGGGTAATTATGAGAAAAAACAAAAAGAGGGTGTGTCATAAGTCCATGGCGCACCCTTTTCTTTTTTTCTCCTTTTTCCAGATACGGAACTGAAAAAATTGTTTTTATTTACAACAAAGCCCAAACTTTCACAAGCTCGGGCTTTGCCTTTCCGCA
>ERZ773202.1407-NODE-1407-length-15628-cov-39.984139_pt1 | contig 15628 bp, 11 predicted proteins | sample MGYA00580998_ERZ773202 | MGnify/ENA primary metagenome ERZ773202 (study PRJEB29015, sample SAMEA2737803) | human gut metagenome | biome: human gut; feature: human-associated habitat; material: faeces | place: China | collected 2012 ...
GCCAACATTACCCAGGGCGATGCCCTGGGCTAGGAGCTTTTGGGCTTTCAGCCCGTCTTCGGCTGCCATAATCTAGACTTATTACACACCCTCAAAAAAACTCCTCCTTTACAATTTACAACTATTCTCCCAGTGAATTTCTGGCTTCATAGAAGCGCTTTTCCAGTTCGCGTCGCAGATCATCCTTGCGGTCCATATTCAGTTTCTTGCGGATATGGCTGCGCTGGCTGGTGATGTTCGATTCACTCTTGTTCAGTTCGATGCAGATTTCCTTCAGCATCTTGCCTTCCAGCACCATCTGGCAGATCACTCGCTCACTGTTGGTGAGGTCGGCACATACCAGATCCCATGCCTTCTTGGTCAGTTCGCTGGTCTTCAACTGTTCTGCGGCACGGTCCAGGATATTCTGCTGCTCCGGGCTCAGGCGGCTCAACAGGTTCACCGCCATATCCTTCTCTTCATCCTTCAGGTCAGCAAGCATGTGCAGTGCCTTCTTCTCTTCTTCCCTCATCTGCTTGGGCTGTCTGAGTCCCTTGAACATGACTGATTCAGAGTTATAGAGCCATACATACAAAATCATCAGGAAACCAACCAGAACAGCCTTGATGCTGAAGAACAGCGAGGAGATCTGCGTATGCGAGATGGCTACCGCTACCACTGGCAGCAGAGAGACGGCAAAGCCGAGAGTGGTTCGGTTGAGCTGCTGGCTCTGGGCGGTAATGGCGAGTATAAACATGATGAAGATATTGCTCATCACGCTCAGGTTGTCCCGACCGTCCTGATAGTGCAGACAGAGCATACTGTCTATCGCCAGCTTCACGAATACGAGGATATAGAGCAGGGAGATGCCGGTCTTGAATACCACCTTGCGCTTCAGCACCACATATATCAGCAGCGCCAGCACGAGGGTATGAGCCAGATTAAAGAAAAAGCCATCCCAGACTTCCATCATGTAAAACAAAAGGAAGTGGTAGGGAATAATGAGCATCTCTACCAGAGTCAAAAAGACGAAGGCAATCACCCTTCGGCGGTCCACCACTCCACAATAGTCAGGGCATAAATGCTGCTCCAAGCGCAGGCACAAATCCCAAAGTTTGTTCTTAGTCTTCATCATTTGCTTTCAATTGAAACAGTTCTTATTTACTTATAATTAATAAAGTCTAGCCCGCTTAGGGGCTTCTTGCATTCCTTTCAGAATCTCTGAATCCTGAATTCATTGCTAATTTACCAACTTATTCTTCTCAGTTGCAAAATTACAACTAAAAATCGAAAAAAACTAAGAAAATAGGTAAAAAAGTGGCTGAAAAAGCAAAAAACATATACGAAAAAGCATTTTTCAGGGTTTTTCAGTGTTTCATTTATGCGTTTTTATTCGGTATCAGCATTTTTAGGCGCATTTTTCTTGGCAGCAATCGAAAAAGACGCTATCTTTGCAATCGTAAAAACAAAGTTCGCGGTTTCAAGCCCGAGCTTCTAATCAAACCCCAAAGTTGCCAACAGGCATCTAAGAACTGAGGAGTAGATGATAAAGATGTTGATGAGTAGAAGAAGAGTAAATGATAGACTAACTATTCTTTAAATTAATAAAGTCTAGGAGCAAGCCTATTGAAAAGAAGGAAAAAGAAAAGAAAAGAAAAAAAGTATAAGTATAAGTATAAGTAAAAGATGATGATGCGTTTCTCTAGAGAGACCATTTGTCATTCTTAAATCATTAAAAGATTTTAAGTATGAACAGAAGGATTTTAATTGCGCTACTGGCTGTAGGCAGCTTCATTTGCCCAGCCGTCGCTCAGAAGGTGGCCATAAAGACGAACCTCCTTTATGATGCTACAAGCACCATGAACCTCGGCTTCGAATTTGGCCTTTCCCCAAAATGGACCTTGGATGTATCCGGCAACTACAACCCTTGGACATTTTCCAAGAACAAGAAGTGGCAGCACTGGCTTGTTCAACCAGAAGCTAGATACTGGTTCTGCAATAAGATGATGGGTTCCTTCATCGGCTTCCACGCCCTCGGAGGTTCTCATAACATAGGTAACGTAGATCTTGATTTCAAGTTCCTCGGTACCGACTTCTCCAAATTGAAAGATTACAGATACGAAGGTTGGTTCGTAGGTGCAGGTGTTGCATACGGTTATACCTGGGCTCTCTCCAAGCATTGGAACTTCGAGGCTGAACTCGGAGTGGGATACGTTTATTCGAAATCGGATAAATATGAATGCCCACAGTGTGGTGAGAAACTCGAGAATGACAAGGCGCATCACTACGTAGGACCTACCAAGGCGGCACTCAATCTGGTGTATGTCTTCTAATTCATGATACATTATTATATGAATAAGTAAAAACTGAAGATTATGAATACATATAAGATTTTAAACAAGACACTTGGAGCCGTCGCCCTCAGCATTCTGTTTAGCACTAACGCTATCGCTCAGAAACAGGCTGCCAAGGATATGAAAGTCCTCAACAAGGAAATCAAGAAGAAAGGCAATAAGGTGAACGTCTATATGGACCTCAATCTCGATGACGTGAAACTGGCAAGCAACAAAGGTCTCATCTTTACACCTATTTTATATAAGGGTGAGGATACGCTCAAGCTCCCGGCTGTGGAGGTGATGGGTAACAAGAGATACATCTACTACCAGCGTACCAAGAAGACCGCTACCCAGAACCCCCTCATCGTTGCCAAGCGTGAAAACAAGGAGCCACAGACGCTCCGATACGCTTACTCTACTCCTTACCAGGACTGGATGAAGAACTCCAACTTCGCCATCAGCAATGATGCATGCGGATGTAACCAGAAACTGCTGGCAGAAAACCTGCTCACCAACAATGGCGAGGCGCTCGTTACGCCTCAGCAGCTCTACCAGGCTTATCAGCAGCCAAAGGCGGAGGCAGTGAAGATCAGACAGGAAAACGGTTCGGCTAGACTCAACTTCCGCATCAACAAGTGGGATATCGTGAAGGATCTCGGTAACAATACCAATGAGTTGGCTACCATCAAGCAGACGCTCGACCTCGTGAAGAACGACCCTGATGTAACCATCACTTCCATTACCCTCCACGGTTATGCTTCTCCTGACGGCAGCTATGCCAACAACGACAAGCTTTCCCGCAACCGTACCCAGGCTCTCTACAACTACCTGTTGAAGACCTACCCTATCGACAAGAAGCTCTTCAAGGTAGAATCTACAGCTGAGGATTGGGAAGGAACACTGGAGTACATCAAGAGTCACAAAATCCCTCAGAAGGAAGCTGCTCTCAAGATCATCAACAGCGATATGACTCCTGACCAGAAGGAACAGACGCTCGCAGCCAAGGCTGGTGAGGCATTCCGATTCCTCGTTGACAAGGTTTGGCCAAGCTTGCGCCGCACAGATTACACCATCGAGTACGACGTGAAGGCATTCAACCTCGAAGAGGCTCGCAGAGTAATCAATACCCGTCCGCAGAAGCTCTCTCTCCAGGAGATGTACATGGTGGCAAACAGCTATCCGAAGGGAAGCGAAGAGTACAACAATGTATTCGATACCGCAGTCAAGATGTTCCCAGAAGATAAGCTCGCCAATCTGAATGCAGCCCTTGCTGCCATCGACAGAGGTGACAGGGTAAGCGCAGAGAAGTACCTGAAGAAGGCTGGCACCGGTGCCGAAGTAGATAATGCCCGTGGTTGCCTCGCCGTTCTCAATGAGGATTACGAAGCTGCCAAGCAGTACTTCCAGAAGGCAGTAGCCGGCGGCTTGAAGGGTGCTCAGGAGAATCTCAACAAGCTGAACAAGATTGTGGAGTAAGACACAGGCAAGATTGCAGTGTAAAGCACAGGCACAAAAGCACTTAGGCACCAAACGCCCTGAAAGGGCAACAGCTCCTAGCCCAGGGCAACACCCTGGGTAAACAAGCCGAAAGCAAAGCGCCCTGCAGCGTAAAGCACAGGCACAAAAGTACTTAGGCGCCAAACGCCCTGAAAGGGCAACAGCTCCTAGCCCAGGGCAACACCCTGGGTAAACAAGCCGAAAGCAAAGCGCCCTGAAAGGGCAAAAGCTTCATAAACGCTTGATGTAATTTATATATAAGTAAAAGAATAAACATAAACAATAATAATATAAACTAAAAAATTTAATTTAAGAACTGGAAAAGAAAGAATAGTTTTTGATTACCCCCGGGCGAAGCCAGTGATGAGGTCTGAGAGACCCGTCCATTTCGCAACTCAAAACTAAAAATTTGTATAACACTTAATAAGTAAAAGATTATGAAGAAAATGAATTTGCTCGCAATGAGCTTGGTATCAGCAGCAGCGTTATCTTTCTCAAGCTGCAGCAGTAATGATGATTTGACAGGTGGTGGCGCAGGCAACCAGTCTAAGGTGAAAGGTTTCTACATGACATTTGCAGTACAGACACCTACTAGCAATGGTACAAGAACCCAGCAGCCAACAGAAGAAAAAGACAAGGTTAAGGGTACTACAGAAGAGACCAAGATTACAAGTGGAACTTTCTACTTGGTGAATCAGCAGACTAATAAAACTGTCTTCACAAAGCATATTACCGCAAGCGAATTGAATAATGCAGCACCTGAGTCACCAACAGTAGGTACAACAACAACCAAGATTGAGGTTCCTGTACAGAACGTAGAAGAGGGTGTAAATTACATTGTATATTTCTTGGCTAACACTACAGATGAAACACCATGGACAAGCATTTTTGCCCCAGGAGATGAGAAATTCACCGAGACCAACAAGTTTGATGCAGGTTATGCTACAAAGGATAACTTTGTTATGTTCAACCAGAACGACAAGAATTCTCATGCAGATAAATATACTGTTAAATTCGAAGCAGCCAATAAGGAAATTGCAACTCCTGCAAGAGTTAATGGAACCATTATGCTCGACCGCGCTACTGCTCGCATCGACAAGCCAACATCTGTTGCAGAAATCAATGGAGCAATTCCTGAGGGTGCTACAGAGTTGCAGAAGAAGGCAATCAATGATGCAAAGGCAAAGGTAGCTAGCATCACTTTGACTAAGCATGCTATCACCAACTTGTCTAACAAGACAAACATCATGCAGAAGTGGGATGCAACATGGACTGATCTTCAGCTTCCAGAAGGCATCACATACATGCAGCCACAAAAAGACTTAGGTGGTGAGTATGACTTGAAGAATGGAGAATGGTTTACAGCTGAAGATAAGCACTACGTATTTGAGAATACAAAGGAAACTCCAACTACCATGTACTTCGAATATACTGTAGCATTGAAGCCTGAACAGTTCTCAGATACTCCAGATTGCACAGATGGTACATTCTACCGTTACAATGGCAATATCTATAGAAGCATTGCAGCTATCTATGCAGCATACGCAGACCAGCCTATCCTCTTCGGTGGCAAGAGTGCAGCAGATCTCTTGGGTGAGTTGAAGATTAAAGCAGAAGGTGAAACTACTGTTACTAAGACTATCGGTGCTACAGAGGAAGAATTGAAGGCATTCCGTCAGGCATATACAATCGAGGTATTCCGTGCAGGTAAGACATACTACTCACAGATTATCACCGACAACTGGCTTGGCACAAACACCATCCAGCGTAATACAGTTTATCGTTTGAATGTAAAGAACATCTTCAACGTTGGTGCAGACGTTCCTAATGGCAAGCCAGACGAGAACAAGCCAATGTACTACCTCGATGTTGAGGTTTCTGTTAACCCTTGGGTTCTCAGTACACAGGATGTAAACTTGGGTGAGTAATCATTCTTCAAGTTAATCAAGCATAAACAGAAAAAAAAAGATGAATGCTCCGGGGATGTACCCCATCCCCCGCTCTCAAGATAATTCTTGAAACAACAATACGCTCAATCTCCCGGGGGCTACCCCGCCTCCGGGAGATTACAAAAACAAAAGATGATATTTGCCGCCAACAGATGGCGGGAACCCCTATCGTGCTGAATCAGCACCACTCAACAAGAAAAAAAGGATGCCGGAGGCTACCCCCACTTCTTACGCCCTACGGCACACTAGATATAAGTATAAGTAAAAGAATTAATAAAACACAAACGATATGAAACATTTCATCATCAAAAACGGTTGCAAAGTGGTTTGTATCTCAGCCATCGCACTCTCTTCGCTTTCATCATGCATGAAAGACGATCTGACGAATTGTCCTGCACCTAAGGTGTCGCTCAAGTTCGATTATACATATAATGTTGAGAACGCTGATGCTTTCTCCCAGGAAGTGAAAAACCTCAACGTCTATGTTTTCGATAAAAACGGTAAATACTTCGATACCTATACGCAGTCTGCCGACAAATTCGAAACGGGTCACAGCATGGACATCACAGACTTACAGGAAGGTAAATATACCTTCGTCTGCCTCGCTCGTGACAAGAAACCTACAGGTAGCAGAGCCGACGGTGACGACGAGATGGAGTTCAGCTTCACCCAACTCACACCAGGTGTTTCTACCATCAACGACCTGCAGGAAGAAATGGGAAAGAAAGACGGAGAGGCTTCTGTCAACAACAAGAAGTTCACCGCTCTCTACACCGCCCAGACATCTCTCGACTTCAAGGGCAAGAAGGACACATCCGGCAAACTGAGTCTGATGAAATGTACCAAGACCTACCGCATCGTGATGCTTCCTTACGATAACGAACAGCAGGGATTCGTGGCAGAAAACTTCGACGTAAGAATCAAGGGTTCGGCTGCCCTCCTCGACTACAAGGGCGACAAGGTAAAGGATGCCAACGGAGTAGAACAGAACAAGCCAATCACCTACGTGCCTTACAACGAGAAACTGGTGGTTAACACCGACGGCAATACTGAGGTAGATGGTGAAAAAATCGACAAGGCTTTGGTTTACGACCTGTCTTCTTCCAGAATGTTCGAGCGCAAGAACGATGTAAGCACCCGCAACACCGACAGTAAGGAGTACAACGACAAGCGAATCGTAATCACCGACAAGCGCACAGGCAAGGAAATCTTCAACCACTCACTGCCATGGTTCCTCGCTCTCTGCGGCGAGCGCACCGACAAGGGCTGGGAGGATCAGGAATACCTCGACCGCCAGGATCACTACACCCTCGTATTCTACGTTCCTAGTCCTGGTACAGACTACCACATGGATGCAAGAATCAAGGTGAACGGCTGGGTTCTCAATCTGCAGAATGCAGACCTCGGATCCAAATAAGGAAACAGTGCTACCCACACTGTATAGAGAGAAAGAAAAGTATTAAGTATAAGTAAAAGATTAAAAAGATGAAACGCTATAACTCAACTTTGATCAAGATGACACGCCGGCTAGGCATGGCTATCGCAGCCTTGCTCATGTTGAGCACAATGGCATCTTGTTCAGACCAAGATTCGCAGGCACCTGCAACTGGCGATGAAGCTTACCTCAACCTGAGCTTCTCTACCGCCAGCGCCACGACTTCCAGAGCAGGCGGAACAGGAAATATCGGAAACGATGAAACTCAGGCTAATCCTAACGCAGAGAGCGACATTCATAGCATCAAGGTATGGGTGTTTAAATCAGGAACAAAAGGAGAAGAAGCCAAGCCGATTGCTTACAAGGAAGATACACCATCTGCTGTTGACGGTAAACCCGCCAACGGCACCTACACGCTGAACTTGAGATTCTTGCGTAAGATCAACGGTGAAGAACTCAAAAACATCGACCTCTATATTCTGGCAAACTCAGAGAGTACCAATATGGCTAAGAAGCTGGAGGGCAAGGATCTCCGCAGCATCACCCGTGAAGACCTGCAAAAGGTAACCTTCGATAAACCATTCGGCATTAGAGCAGATAGCACGGCTGAGACTACAAAGGTTCCAGAAGGCAAGGGTCTCCCTATTTCCCGTGCCATTACCAACATAGCAATAGCCGACCACGCAGCAGATACAGAGATTGAGGCAAAGAGCAAAGTAATTTCGATTCCTCTGGTTCGCGCCGTTTCCAAGCTTCACTTCTATTTCGCCCGCAAGGCTGGTAAAGAAGCCATGACCGGAAATGTGAAGGTAACAAGAATTGAAATAGATGGAAACACCTTCCCTAAAGAAAGCTATGTCTTCCCTGAAGAAGAGGTTTATGCAACTGCTGATGCCAACAAGGCTGCAACAAGCAATAAGTATGGCACTCTTGATTACGAACCAAAAGCCCTCCAACTGGGAGTTGTTGAAAATTCGGGAATCAAAGCAGTTGCAGACCCTACGGCATTCATCAAAAAGGACAGCCAGACAGCTCAAGAATACCTGAAAGCTTTCAAAGACTCCGTTATCGAATCTCATCATCTCAGCTATCTCCGTGAAACCAACAAGCCTATCAAGGGTAGGATTTACTATAAGTTGGCTGAAGACGGCATCGAAGAATCCAAGACATTCACCATCCCATCCAGCAGCGCTATCCGCAACCGAGAGCTCGTAGTTTACGGCTACTTCCTCCAAGGTGGAGCCCTCTGCCTCGACTGGCAGGTAATGCCTTGGAACGTGGAAACTTCTGAAATCAGCTGGAGCAATGTAAAGTGCCAGATGTATGCTTGGCAGACACCATCCAAAAATGAAACTGAATTTACACCGAATCCACAGAAAGGTGACGCAGAAGGTCTCTACTGTCTGGTAAACTATCCTAGATATAATGACGATGCTCATGAAACATTGGTTGATAAGCCATCAGGAGCCGCCTTCTATATCAAGGTAGAAGGTCCTACAGGACTGGTCTGGAAAGCACATCTCACCAACACGGATGATTTCGCTTTCAACTATGGTAAATCTACAGAAAGCACCACCTGCGTTTCTACAGGCATCGCCCGAACAGAGCCTTATCAGATCAAGGTAGAAGCCAAGAATGCATGGACAAAGGGTACTTCATGGACAGCAGAGTTGACTGACTGGGCAAAAGGCAAGGGCACCAATCCTGTATTTACCGACCTCTACGTAACCGTATCGCTGGATGGAATCCATGAATACGAAGTGGAAATCAATCCAAACGACGCTGGAGGTAGGTACAAGAACAGAAGAAAGTTCGCAGGAACCAAGACCCGCATCCGCATCTTCCAGCTGCAGGCTACCAAGGGAACTGCCTACGATAAGCTTCAGAGCAATAGTGGACATTATAAAAATTATTTAAATAACTAAAGTAAGGAGGGCAAACAATGAAAGCAATATCAAAATACTTTGCGATGTGTGCAATCGCCCTCTTAGGGCTTGCAAACACATCTTGCATGAGCGATGATATAGAAAGCACTGCTGCTTGCGACTACAGCGTAGTGCTGGAATATAAAGTAGGCGGTTCTGCTACTGAAACCCGTGCAGCTGTTACCCGCGCAGAAACTACCGAGGATGGATCGGATGATCTCAATGAAAACAAGATTGAGCGCCTCGACCTCTTCGTCTTCGATGGAACAACAACCAGAAATCTCGTCAAGAGTCTTACTCTTAAAGATGTTCAGGGCAGTAAAGATTACCAGCACAAGAAGTTGGAAAGCACCCAGCTGAAGCGTTCGGAGATTACAGGCAACACCCTCTATCTGGTGGCAAACCTGGATAATATCAGCGACATTAAAACATTGGATGATTTAAAGACTGCCACCATCAACAAGGTAGCAGAATTCAATCACAACGCCAAGCAGACTTCATTCGTGATGGATGCCAAGATGGAGGAGAGCACGCCGATTGTAAACGGAATGATTCACATCCAGTTCAAGCTGAAGAGAGCGCTTGCCAAGATTCGCCTCAACGTACAAGATGACAAGGGCAACACAGTAGATCCTACAAAATATGCCTGTCAGTTGATACACTACGCAGCAGATGGTTCTATCCTCGCCGACGGCAACATCACCGACAATGCATTGAATACCGATGCAGCTGCCAGCAGCAAGGTAACTGCTCCTGCCGAAACACAAGGCAACAAGGCTGTGTTCTACTCATACGCCAACAATTGGATTGACAAGAAAAAGGATCCAAAGGCAGAAGAGCCAATCGATGTCAGCAAGCAGACCTACATCCTGCTCAAGGCAAAATACAACAACCAGGATTACTTCTACAAGGTTCCGGTAAACAAGCGCCTCTACGAAGGCAACGATGCCACAACAACAGATTGGGCAAACTACGAGCCTCTCTATCGCCTCGACCGCAACACCATCTACGACGTAACAGCCAAGGTGGACAGAGAAGGAGGCAGTGATCCTAAGCATCCTGCGGAGCTGAAAGTCTTACCAACAGTATTGCCTTGGGAAACCGGAGCAGAATACACTTTCAATGATGCCATCTCTATCAAGACAAACATCGAGAAGAATGGCGAGAATAGTAAAGAAATTGCATTCAATAATGCTACATTCGGACCAAAGATCTCATTCACGGAGATGAATACCAATGGTAAGAGCTGGGTGCTCCAGACAGATAGCCCAGACTACGGATTCATTTATGCCGACAAGGTAAATGCTGATGGTTCTTACGATCTGGCTGACGTAATGACCGTGATTACAGGCAACGGTACCACTACAGAGGTTAAGCCTTTCTATGTGGTTCCAAGATCGGTACTCGACTATACCCAGCGTGACAACTATACCTGCCATGTCTATATGGTAGCCTATAGTCCAAACATGAAGGTAATCATCAATGCTCCTTCTGATGGAAGCGAAGGTACAGCCACAGGAACGGGAACGAAGACCGATATGGAATTCACCCAAGTAAAGTAAACTAAGAGATATAAACAACTATAAATGACAAACATCATGAAAACGTTGAATATATATAAGAATACGACACTGGCACTTATGGCTCTCACCATGGGATTATCCCTTGTGGGTTGCGCAGAAGACTCAGAGCTCATCTATCAGGGAGCTCAGCAGTTGAGCGTGAAGCCTCTCATCCTTGACAACAAGGTTTCGAGAGCAACTACCGCTTCTGACGCAAACCTCAACGAGGATAAGCTCTATAAATTCAACATCAAGATGTTTGGTGAGTATAATGAGTGCAAGGTAGATAAGACTTTCACTGGCGGCTTGAAGAGCGGCGAGGAGAAAGTGATTGCTCAAAATAACTGGAAGGTGGAGAATGATCTGCAGGAAGGTAATACTTACAGCGTGAAATCTGTGGCTAATGCCACAGGTTCAGGCAATGTGCAGACCGACGAGGATATCTGGAAGCCATACGATGCTACCAACAACAGCAACAAGATGTTCCTGATGAGTAGCGAACAGAACTACCAGGTAACCAAGGAACCAACACAGACCATTCCAGTTAATCTGGCTCGTGCAGCTGCCAAGATTGCCCTTACCATTCATGTTGACGTAGAAGGTTATACAGCTGGTCAGGCAAAATGGCAGTTGAAGAACTACAATGCCAAGACTACTATCTTCGGCAGCAATACTGAATCTGAGTTGAAGGATGGTGAAATGGTGGAAGCACAAGGTGGAAGTGGCGAATATACCGTTACCACTTACAGCTATGCCACTCAGTGGGATGACGACACCAAGGCGCCAGCCATCTACCTCCAGGTTCCTCTTACAGCCGATGGCAATACGGAGATGAACTATTACAAGATTCCTGTCCGTGACCCTAAGGCTACCGGTGAGGATGCCAAGAAGCTAAACCGCAACACTATCTATACCATTGATGCAAAGATCAACAACAAGGGCGGCAGCTCTGAGATTGGTTACGTCACTACTGGTAAGGTTGTCTATGATGTTCTCCCTTGGTCGGATGGCGGTACTACTGATATCGATGCCAATACTTCGTATCTGATGGTTACTCCAAAGGTTGTCTATATGAAGAATGTAGATACGGATATGAGCGTGACTTATAAGTCTTCCAGCCCAGTCCATATAGTAAGTAAAAGTATACAGGTATACTACATTGATAACGAAGGAAATACTGAAGTGTACTCTGAGGGATATAAGGAGACATTCAAGGAAACAGTTACCTATACTACAACTGAAAAAGTTAAGGTATGGGATATCTGGCCAATTAAGTACCATTGGGAAGAAAGAGAAGTAGAAAAGACAAAACAAGAAGAAGTTCCATTCTACCCATACCCAACAAAGATGGAATTGCAGAACGAAAAGGAAGGAGAAAATCTCGGTGGTAAGATCGTCATTAATTCTCCTCTCCCAAAGAATCGTTTCTCCAAGTATATCGTCTTGACATTAGAAAATGCTGAGGGTAAACAGGCAACTGTAAAATACAAGCAGTCACCTCTGATTGAAACCCAGAACTTCTTCGGAGACTATTCTTCTAGAAGTGTAGGCGGATGGGCATACCGCCAAGCTAATGGGGAACTTGTTAAAAATGGGCTGAACACATCTGATCATAATGGTGGATATAATGCAAAGTATTATGAAAATGGTGATATAAAATACTTTGCCGACATGACATCCAGCGGAAAAACGAACAACCGAATGTACATCATACAGGTATCCAGTACGAAAAATAGCAAATATAATATTGCGCATCCAAACATCGATAACACTACTGGCTATACAAATGACTCAGTCGTATCTCCTGCATTTATGATTGCTTCACAGCTAGGAGCTGTATATTCGAGCAAATTTGATCAAGCCAGTGCAAAGGAGCATTGTGAAACATACCGAGAAGTAAAGAAGGAAAACAGCAAACAAGTTATATATGATGGTTGGCGTCTCCCAACAAAAAAAGAGATACAATTCATTGTTGACTTTCAGCAAGAATCATTCAAAAGAAATGATAATAAGGAGATTAAGCCAATCAAGCCAGTTTTGGAAGGAGCATATTATTATACGCTTAACAATGAATCGGTAAAAACTGGCTACAGTGGTTCTGGCATATTCGTCCGCTGCGTTCGCGACCTCACCCCTGCAGAGGTTGAAGAGTTAGATAAACAAATGAAGTAATAACATTTAAGGAAGTTACGAAATGAAAAAGATAAAGACATATATCGGAATAATGGCAGCGCTGTTAACAATGTTGACAGCCTGCTCCGACAGCATGGTGGACAATGGCGTTCCTTCCAAGAATGAGACAGGCACGTATCAAGCCCACTTCACCATCTCCGTTCCAAACTACTCAAAAGTAGAGAGCAGAGTAGCTAACTTCGCAACCGAAGGTATTGCAGACGCAGCAGATATGCAGCTGCTGTGCTTTGACAAAGATGGTTATTTCCTGGGACCTGCCAGAAATCTGACTATCGAGTCAGTGGCAACCAATGAAATCAAGGATGATGGCGGATCGGACCAAAAGAACATCTCCGCAACGATTCCTACGGGAACTGCCCGCATCCACATCATGGCGAATGCCACTGCCGAGAATACAGTAACTACCGGCGACCAACCGATTGATTTCGACAAGTCTGCTGAATGGATCGGAAGACATGAGAACAATCTCATGACCAGCTTCGATAACAAAAACAACAATCAGCAGCACGACAAGATGGTATATTGGGGTTATGTCAAGAAGAATACTCCTGAAGAAATGACAAATTTCCTCACCAAGGATGAAGTGGCAAACAACGTGATCCATCTGCTCCGCAACCGTGCCAAGATTGAAGTAAAATGGGAAGATCCAAACATCCAAAACATCAGATATGCACTGGGCAACGTGATGCAGCATGGTACAGTAGCTCCATTCAATAGAGAGCATACAAAGCTGACTTTCCCTGAAACCAATATGCTGAACAATGCAGCTGCGTGGAAAGCAGAATGCACTTACATTACTCCATCGCTGGACCCAACAAGATGACCTTCTGAAGGAGAGAAATTCTCCGTAAAAGATGAAGAGATGTGGTCAAACAGCAGCAGCCTGCCTATGCAATATACATTTGAGCAGGAAAACTCTTTGGAAAAACCACTCAAGGTGATCATGGAAGTGACATACAATGACGGAGTAACAAAATGGTTCCAGGTTCTGCTCCAGAACGAGGGTGTTCAGATTCCTGTCAAGAGAAACCATCTCTACCGAATCAACATCAAGAAATTGGGCAAGAACCTGGGTTACAGCTCAGCAGAACTTGCATACAATGGTACTCCTGCCAACAACCCATGGATTACGGTAGAAGACATCATCCAGGAAATTTCTGATGGTCCTCACACGATGAATATCGTAAATGGTACTTACCAGATGTTGACACAAGAATCTGCAAACAGCGAGCAGGTCATCGACTTTGAATACACGGGTGAGGCTAATCAAACTGCAGCCGACTTCGATGTTTCCTGGACAGAGAACAAGAACTTCACGAAGCTGGAAGAAGATGGAAAGCTTCCTGTACCTACAGTACAGTATAATGCTACAACCGGTAAGGGAACCATCAAATACAAGATTGGTGATATCAGTGCCGGTGAATGTAAGACTGCCACCATCATGCTGGTAGATAAGAAGCATGGACTGACTAGAAACATCCATCTCTACAGTATCAGCAATGTGGACTTCCAATTCCCATCTACCTTAACAATGGGTAAGGATGTAACTTCAGAAGCCCAACTGACTTTCACAATTCCAAGTTACTATCCTAAGGAGTTGTTGCCAATAGAAATTGAGATTGCATCCAACGATGTAAACCCAATAGGCAGCGATGTAAAGGTAGCTTCTACATCAGAGGTTGATGGAGACGATGGCTGGAACTGTTGGTTCGTCACCAAGTATGAAGATCCAAGTGTAATCGGAAATACTCAAACCATCACAATGAAGAATGTACGTGCCGTAACAGGTACTACTGGTAAATTCTTCGTCAAGGCTAAGCACTACAATAGCAACAAGCCTTGGAAGGTGACAATCAACTACCAAAATCAAAATTAAGCAAAATACAAAAGTTAAGAATCATATATCTGTAAGAGAGGAGGGAAGGAAGCTTGGAATACTTCCTCCCCCCTTGTTTTAATTATTATAAGACATTATTATCATTTACTATTATACAAATTTGCGAAAACTAGACTAGACTGGTCGTTGGGATTTTAGTTGCCGAGGTGACTCACCTTCTAAGATTCCACGACTTTTTTTTGTGCCCTGAAAGAACACCTCATTCATAGGCACACACGCCTCATTCATAAGCATGCACGCCTCATTCATAGGCTCACACGCCTCATTCATAAGCATGCACGCCTCATTCATAGGCTCACACGCCCTGAAAGGGCAGAAGCTCCTAGCCCAGGGCATCGCCCTGGGGATAATGGCAATCAGCAATGCGCCCTGTAAGGGCAAAAGCTTTGTAATCATCTGGTTCTTTGAAGCTTTTGCCCTTACAGGGCGACAGGTTTGCAAACATATCTACCCAGGGCGATGCCCTGGGCTAGGAGCTTCTGCCCTTTCAGGGCGTATTGGTTGCAATAACTTTCAAGCCAAAAAAAACTCCCTATAAGTTCAGGCATCTATCGCCTGGCTTATGGGGAGAACTTGTATCTGATAATTTTATGATTTCAATTGATGCAATTGCTCATGGGTTAAGCCTGTCAGTTCCATGATAGAGTCATCATCCATACCCTTTAATAGCATTTTCTTCGCTATATCAAGACTTTTCTGATAACTACCCTTAGCTTCACCTTTGGCAAAGCCCTTAGCTTCACCTTTGGCAAAACCTTTAGCTTCACCTTTGGCAAAACCCTTAGCTTCACCTTTAGCAACACCTTCATCAATACCATTCATGTAATAGCTCATTAAGACACCATAGTAATCATC
>ERZ773202.1409-NODE-1409-length-15611-cov-30.484572_pt1 | contig 15611 bp, 9 predicted proteins | sample MGYA00580998_ERZ773202 | MGnify/ENA primary metagenome ERZ773202 (study PRJEB29015, sample SAMEA2737803) | human gut metagenome | biome: human gut; feature: human-associated habitat; material: faeces | place: China | collected 2012 ...
GCTCCTTACCGTTGGATTATCGACATCACCCAGAAGGGTTAATTCTTTAACGTAATTAGATTGTATGGTTATGGAATCAGAGATGGAAGTTTACACTGCATACGACTACCTTATCAACAGGGTGAAGTTTGATGTGCCAAAGAAGACCATGTTGGGAATCATGCTTACCCGCAGCATACAGCCGGAGTCGCTGATGTGTGACTGTGATGCTGACGCGCTGAGTTTAGCATACGCCGATACATTGAAGTGGTTTTGTCTTGGCCCAAGCAAGGTGAACAACACCTCTGATTCCGACAATGGTTGGACGCACACTGGAGGAGGATATGAGATTTCGGACGATGATATCAGTGCAATGAAGGCGGAGGCTAATGCTATCTACCAAAAGCTTGAACCCGACTCGATGCTCAAGAAGAAATCCACCTTCCGGTTGACCTCTCACGGAGTGAAGCGGGCGAATTATTCTCCTTGTGGAGAACCTCTCCCCCACATCATCAAATAAGGCGTATGGAAAAGGAAAACATCAGAAACCCAAGATACCCACACACTATCAAGATTGTGAGGAAGGTCGTCGGAAAAGCCGACCCTGGTGACCCGTTCGCCGATGATGACGCTCCCGTCGGAGAGGACAAGGAAATCGTTCTCTATAACGGTGAAGGTCGCAGTTATACGGACACTACCACTGTAGGCGATAAATATGTAGACCAGAACAAGAGGAAAGCATCGATTCCTGTCAGATATGACGAATGGGGTGCGGGCAGATGTCCTCTTGACGGAGACACAATTTATTCCACTGTCGGCAAAAACACCGAGGTAGGTATGGTCAAGGACTGCGAACCGGACAATAACAGGACTGTGGTTTACTGGGAATATATAAGAGTTTAGGCTATGGGAAGTTTGGCAGATCAGTTCGTGGAAATAGAAAAGAAAATCCGTCAGATGGCTGTACAGAAGATGCAGCAGAAGATGGACCACGCAGCAGAAATGACAATGAAGGCGGCAGATGAGTCACGTGACTATAATGACGTTACAGGTAACCTGTATAAATCAACCGCTATAGGCACATATTACAAAGGCTCCTTGCAGTCGATACACTACGCCCCAGGCCCTGAGCCAACACGCCCCACCCTTGCAGAAGGAGAGAGATACAATCTTGACAGGTACTATCGCAGTTCGTTTTCGTTCAAAGATAGCGGACGTAGGCCTTATAAGGGTGAATATGGAGAAGGTGGACAGAACGGCCCTGCAACGGCAGAAGATGAACTCTTGTACAACGAGCATGGCAAAGGAAAGTATGATTCCACTTGGCAAATGTTGCTTGTTGCCGGAGTTGATTATGCAAGATTCGTTGAGGCAAAGAAGGGTCACGATGTTATCACGTCGCTCAGAGATTATTTAGTCAGATACTTTAAGAAGGTGTGATTATGATAAGTATTAAGACATTATACTTCGATGTGGGCAACGCCATGAAAGGTGTGTGTGACAAGGTGTTCCCACGCAACCGCCCAAAGGCTGTTGACAAGAAGATAAACAGTTATATCGTTGTCTTCTTTCCATCTTCTATATACAACAACGAGATGAACTCTGACGGTGCGTATAACGACTACTCTACCACTCTACAGATAGAAGTGTACGTGAAGGATAAGGTCTCAGCTGACAATCCCAACGCACTTGATGTATCCAAAGTAGACGATAAAGTAAAATCTGTTATGAACAGATTTCCAATCTCCACCAAAAACATCATCGTAACAAATCCGATGATAACCATGCAAACAGACGACGGAGACGGATACTCTGTCACCATCATACAAGGACGATTGAGAACAAAATAAGTATTCAGGTATAACAATTTAAAATATTTTAGATTATGGCTATGACAACTATTGACAAGATGAAGGACATTTTCAATGGTCCTAAGACTTTGCTCTACTCAAAGGCTATCACAGACTTGAGCAAGGCTTCAGTTGACATCACACCAGAGATTGAGCTTCCTGTGGAGGTTGATTCTCTTAAGGCAACCATGGAGGATCCGACCATCAATCACTACAAGGTTATCGGCCTTGCCGGTGACTGGGCAACTACCGCAGAACTCGGTGACTTCAACGTAGAGTTCGTTGTTCCTTCCAAGGCAAAGGACTTGTTGAAAATCATGTTCGGTGAGGATGCAATCACAGAGTTGACCAAGGTTACCTTGAAGGGTACTGGTGACGAGACACTTGATGCTACTACCGGTTTTGCCGGCGTTGCAGTTGCACCAAAGAAGTTCAAGATCAAGGGTACTATCGTCATCGTTGACGACGAGAAGGAGAACCTTATGATCGTGACAAACATCGCCCTCTATGCAACGTTGCAGTGGGATGACACAGGTTCAAAGCCAGTTGCATTCAAGTTCGCCGGTTCTATCGAGGGTGCAGGCATGCGCAGCATCGCTTGGCTTACTAAGGCTCCAGCTCCTGGTATTGGCGGCTAATTAAAGAGAAGTCTATAGGTAATTAGATTCAGGATAACAACCGTTGGGCGGCAGGCTTATGATAACAGCCGTGCCGCCCTTCTTCGTTTAAAAAATCATACAATCATGGCAGAAGAAAAGAAAATAGAGCAGCCTTCGGTGGACTTGCAGGAGATGCTTGACAGTGTTATTGGTGACACACCTACGGAGGTAGTGTTCCGTGGTAAGAAACACAGTGTAGGATGGCTCAGAAAGGGAACAATGAGAAGATGCACCCATATCAAGATAAAGGAGAAGAACGAATGGAAGCGCAACGTCAAGATTTGCGTCTGCATTCTCCTCAACAACATCTGGAAGATACGGGCCTTCTACTGGATTTACTGGCGTTGGCTCTACTACATCAAGGACGTAGACGTGGTAGAGGTACTGAAAGTTCTCGATGTTTCTAAAAAAAAAATTCCATCGAACGCATTCTCGCTGACTACCATATTAGCGACAGGGATGACGGACGTGATGATGACGATGACGAGGAGCGAAGTAAAAGCTATCCAAGCAGAACAAGCTGGGGAGCAGCCTTCTCGTTAGCGGAGAAGTTTGGTTTTCTCTTCCATCGCAAGTACTTCATCGCAGCCTACGACTACTGGTGGGGCTATTCGTCGGCGCAGATTGACCTCATGGTTGCAGACCAGCCTCTTGTCGTCTATCCAAAGACAAAGAAGGAAAGCGGGCCGAAGAAGCACACGTTAAAGGAAATGGATGACCTCTATGACAGATGGATGGAGAAAAGGAAGAATAAGGGAAGCCTCGTTGGTAAGAATATAAATCTTACTGATTACTTAAACAATGAACTCTAATTTTAAAATATTCAGGATATGGCAGGTGGAAATTTAGGTGACTTGTGGTTCCAGCTTGGTGTGAAGGATAATACATCTAAGGAACTTCAAAAAATCATCGACAAGCTTAAGACAGGAGACGACGCTGCAAACTCACTTCTTCGTGCTCTCCAGGGATTCGGAACGAAAAAGTCTGGATTTAAGGAGCAAGCGGAAAAAGCCAAAGAGTTTGCCGATGTTCTCAATGAGATAAATAGAAGGATTTCCAAACTCAAAAAAAACGACAAGAGCGATGAAGCTAAAGATTTGCAGATGGCGGTAAAAAACGCCCTCTCATATCTTGATATGCTACAGAGAATCAACATAGAACGCAGTAAGATTTCGGAGCTACGCTCACTGAATCCGAATGTTGATACCTCGAAGCTTAAGGAGGCTGAGTTGATGCTTGAGAATGTCAATAATCAGCTTTATAGATTACAGAATAAAGCACAAGGCGGCGGAGGTGGCGGCGTAGACTATGCAAACGTTTTGCAAGACTATGCTAAAGTTCTCCAAATGACGTTCCGTGATGTAAAGCAGATTACCGATCAATTCAAAAAAGAAATTGCAGAGAAGGCAGGTATATCTCCATTCTTCAAGAATGATCAGGGTCTGAAGAATATCAAGGCAGAGATAGATACCTTGCTTACAAGACTCGGGAAGGTCAGAGAGGACATTACCCTGTACCAGCACGCTATCGGAACCGGTACGAAGGAAGGTGTCTCCTTCGGACAGCAGGGCTTGAAGGAAGCCAATGCTGAAGCTGAGAAACTGATGGGTACAATAACAGCTCTTCAGAACGTTTACGATACTCTCCGTGTCAGCCAGGCAAATGTCAAAGACTTGATAGGTCAGACACCTCAGAAGCAGAGGCAGGACGACATTCAGAAAAGAATGTCTGACTACTATTCCAAGCTCGAAAAGGATTCGGCGAAGCAGGAAGCTCAGGCTGTAAGAGACGCTGCCAAGGCGAAGCGTGAAGATATTGCGGTCGAGAAACAGCGTCAGGCAGAGATTAAGAATGCCGAGCGCCGATATGATTCTCTCGGCAATAAGGTTCGCCAGCTTCGTTCAGAATACAGCAGGGGTATCTCTATTGGGGCAGATGTAAGCAAGGCAGAAGGCGAGATTAACAGACTCCTTGCTTTAATGAGAACCCTTAGAGATATCAGGGGAGAACTTTATTCAGGGAACTGGAAGAATAGCCTCGGTACGCTTGGCAATATGGGAAGCGGTCACGATACCACATTGGCTTCGAGGGTTCTTCAAGACCAGAGGGCAGTAAACCAAGAGGTTCAAAGAGGCGTTGAGCTTGAACGGAAGCGTCAGCAGGAGATTGCTCAGACGGCTGCAAAGGTTCAGTCTGATTTGGTCCGCGGCTTCGAGAAGGCTAACAGTCATGCAGGAAAGCTGAACTCAACCGTGCAGGACTTGAAGTCACTCTTCTTGCAGGGAGGTCTTGTGTTCAGCGCTCAGCAGTTCGCTATGAGCATCATCACTACTGGTGGTGAGATGGAAAAACAGCATATTGCTCTCCAATCCATTCTTGGTGATATGCAGAATGCGAACACAATGTTCAATCAGATTAAGGAACTCGCTCTTAATTCGCCATTTACGTTCTCTGAGTTGAACAGAGATGTTAAGCAGTTGGCTGCGTATGGTGTAGAGTACGACCAGCTCTATGACACAACCAAGAGACTTGCGGATATGTCTTCCGGTCTTGGTGTTAGTTTTGACCGTATCGCTTTGGCGTTTGGGCAGGTCCAGGCTCGCGGTTGGCTCGACGGTAAGGAGCTTCGCCAGATTGCTTATGCAGGTATTCCTCTGCTTGAAAAGTTGTCTGAGTTCTACTCTAAGCAGGAAGGTCGAAATGTCTCAACATCAGAGATTAAAACTCGTATCTCTAACAGAGAGGTAAGCTTCGATGATGTAAAGTCTATCTTCTGGCAGATGACAGATGCAGGCGGTCAGTTCTATAACATGCAGCAGGTTCTGAGTGAGACTTTGCTTGGTCGCTATAATAAGCTGAAGGATGCCTGGGAAATCATGCTCGCAGAATTTGCGAGCGGAAATAGTCTTGTTGGCGGGTTCTTTAAGACCGCATTGGATGGAGCTACAGCTCTGGTTCAGGCGCTTCATACACTCGCACCATTGTTTGCTGCTGCGTTTAGCGGATATGCGCTCACAAAACTATCACGGATGGCAGGTGGAAATGCCGGAAGCGCATACCTTTCGACAAAGGGTAAGCTTGCAGTTGATGCAGCCGCTAAGATAGCAGAAGGCAAGCAGCTTAATAGCGTGGAAAGGCAGGTTCTTGCAACAAAGAACCAAATTACGGGAGCTGATCTTAGAAACCTTATTGCGAACAAGGCTATTAATAAGGTTGAAATACAGAGGCTTCTCGTTGCAGGAAAAATATCTACCAAGCAGTATCAAATATATGCAGCGTTGCTTCGCCAACAAGGAGCTGCTACATCATTGAACACAAAGACCGTAACATACGGCTTGAGCTGGATGCGTGTCGGCGTATCTGCAAAACTTGCACTCAACGGGATTGCTACAGCTGCAAGTAGCATGTGGGCAGCTATTGGCGGCTTGCCTGGTCTCATCGTAACTGGCGCAACAATGCTGATAGCAAAGCTATGGGGTTACTATACAGAGTTAACAAGTGCTATTAAACAAACGAATGAAGAGCTTGTTGACAGACAAAAGCAGATGAACGAGTTCCGTGGTAGTAATGATATTAAATCTATCATCTCTGGAGGGGACTCTAAGGAGATAGATAACGCAATCAGTGCCTACGAAGAAAAGCTGAAAGAATTGGCTCCGTATGAGGCTGACTTATTCATCATGAGTGCTAATGAGAGGGCATCGCATGAGGAACGTCTGAAATACCTCGAAGAGCAGTTGAAGCTCATGCAGGAGGCAAATAAGGTTGTACAGAGTAAATTGGCTGATAGAGACAATTATTCTGACCTGCAAGACTTGTTTGATTCTGCGAGAAGAAAGGCTGAGCAATATACTCTGGCGAAAGATAAGCTCATGTCTTTTGTTCCAGACAAAACAGAATCTGACACAAACAACTTTCTCGACAAGAAGAATCTTGAACGTTGGGTAAACAACTCAATGCAGCAGCTTGATTCAGCTTCAAGGAAAATCTCTGAAAAAATTTCAGAGATGTATAAAGGTATCAAAGCTCCAAAGGCAGAAATTGAATCCATGCAAAAGCAGACCATCGACTCTTTTGTCTCTGGCTTAAGCTTACCAGAAGAGCAAATGAAGGACTTGCGCCTTTCAATCTACAAGGGGCTTGGATTATTGAATGGCGCGCTTAAATCTGAGCTTGGACAGAAATTAGCAGAATCGGTATCGAACTCTATGCCTGAAGTTGCAAACGCAATCCGTTCCGGCAGGGAACTTGATGAGGCAAGCAAAAATAAGGTGAAAGAGATAGCGAAGAAGTGTATAGAACAGATGAAAACCGAGTATCCGGGATTTGCTAACGAGCTGCAAGGGTTACTCAATGCGTCAAATTTCCAAGCTGTAATAAAACTCGTCTATTCTTCTGACTCGTTTAAAAAGTTCACGGAAGCAGAACAGAGTCTTTATGACCAGTATATACCTGCCCCAGAAAGGACCGGCAGCGGGAAAAAGGATAAACGGTTTTCTGATTTTCTTAATAGCATCGGTGGAATTGGTAAAAATTCCAACGAAAAGGACCTGAATGATGCAGCATACCAGAAGTTGCAGAAACTTTGGGAAGTTGCAGAAGCTGCCAAGGTTGGAAAGTACACAAAAGAGGTTAAGGATAAGAGGATGAAGGCCTACCTTGCCCAAAAGTCATTGACTGAAGAAATCCTTGGTATTAAGTTTGTACCATCTTACAACAAGAGCAACAAGCCATACAAGCCAGGCAAAAACAAAGGTAAACAGGAGGACGAGCAGCTTAAGCGTTTGCAGGAACGACTCAGCAGCCTTAAGTCTGCAAGGCAGATGTACCAGAAGTACAAGAGCATCATGCCTGATGAAGAGGCAAAGAAGAAGACTTACAATCTCTTCCCAGAGGTTACCGGTCTTAATCTTGACGACTATCAGAAGGCTATACACTCTCTTCTTGACGGGTTCAAGATAAATACTACGGAAAGGAAGAAGTTCCAGACATCCATATATCGCGAGGTTGCAGAGTGGCTCTTCGACGAGAAAGACAAGAAGGAGTACGAGAGAAAGGCAGCTGACTTCACGGAATTATTGAACAGGTTATCGAGTCAATGGGACTTGTACAAAGAGTTGTTCAGTAAGACCGGTGATAAGAATTTCTCCAGTGCTGCATTCAACAACCCTGGATATATCGATGACAAAGCAAAGGAACTTATAGCCGAGTATAACAATAAGTTCGGAAAGGACTTCCAGAGAGAGAATGCGATGTCGATGTCCGATGGTGTTGCAAAGGAAACTCTTAAAGGCCCAGGTGAATACGAGGCGTGGAAGAAGATAGTTGACCTTCTTCGAAACAACTATATCAAGATTTTACAGGATGCCGCCGACATCATCGAGAAGACAGAAGATTATGAGGATAAAATCTTGAAGATAAGGGAGAGATACAACGAGCTTATCAGCAAGACGAATGATCCTGGTATCAAGGCAAGGTATGAGATACAGAGAGACAAGGAGATTGGTAAGGTTAAGCTTGACAAGTTCAAGAACTCTTCTGATTATCTCAACTTCTACGGAGCCATCGTTTCTCTTGGCATGTATAAGGCTCAGACTATCGGAGCAAAAATTCGGCAGAATATCAATGAGGCTCTACAAAGCGGAGCCATTGATGCTAGAGAGTACGCCAAGGAAATCAAGCAGCTTGATGAGCAGTTGTCGAAACTCGAAAAGTTGCGTCCATCATTCCTGAATGGAGGATTCGAAGGTATCGTTAATGCCAAGAAAGAAAGAGCTAACGAGATGATAACTCTTGGAAGCAGCCAGTACAATAAGGCTAAAGAGGATTTAAATAAAGCCAAGATAAATGGCGACCTTGGTGGAATGGCTGCTGCTGCAAATTCAAAAGCAGCTGGAGAAAAGATGATGGAAGGCGGCGAAAAACTCCTTAAAGGTGCAAGTAAAATGAGTAGCACCATAAGTATGATAGACACCATAATTCATGGAATAAATGATATCGTACAGGGAGCGAATGATACTTTCCAGGATATTAAGAGTACAGCATCCGCTCTTGGCGTAGATACAGAATCGGATGGATGGACAGACGCAAATAGTTTCTTTGAGGGCTTCTCGTCTTCTTCTGCATCCGCAACAAAAGCATGGGAGAGCCTGAAGAGTGGTAATGTCGGTGGAGTTGTATCAGGTGTAGTTGGGTCTTTCACCGGTTGGATAAAGGCGTTTTCGGCCGGCCACGATGCCAAGCTCGACCGACAGATAAAGCTTGCAGAGAGACAGCTGAATGAGCTGAAGGACCTATCCTCAAACATCAATACTGTCATCGAAAAGACGCTCGGTGGAATCTATTATTACAATAGGTCTTCTGATGCGACTAAAAAGCTCAACGATGTCAAGAATGACTTTAAGGCTTGGGATGCTTTTTCTAAGACTTATATGGGCAAGGCTTTCTTCGGTGGCAAGAACTTGAGTCACTACAGCAAGGAGACCTATGATGCTGTGATGAAGACGGAGACGAATCCTTCCGTATACGCAGACCAGCTCGCCCTACTCCACGCCCAGGAAGACGAGTTGAGGAAGCAGAGGCAAGCCGAGGATGACAAGAAAAAGACGGATAATGATAAACTCGCCGACTACGACCAGCAAATCAAGGAGATGGAGTTGCAGATCAAGACGTTCGCACAGGACTTTCTGAAAGACGTTTACTCTATCGATATGAAGAGCTGGGGAAATCAGCTGACTGATACTGTTGTGAGCGCATGGACTAAGGGGGAAGATGCGGTTGAGGCTTACAAGAATAAGGTCAAGGAAATGGTTCGCGAAGTTACGAAGAATATCGTATCTCAAAAAATCATGGAGAAGGCACTTGAAAAACCTCTTGAATGGCTTACGGGAATCCTTGACAAAAAGGGCAAACTTGACGAGACAGATATGGGCGATTTTGCAGACAAGCTCTACCAAGTTGGCGAAAATGTAGTTCCTCAGTTAACCGGTATATTCGATGCTCTAAAGAAAAAGGGACTTGATTTGAGAGAAAACGGAAGTTCCTCTTTGACCAATTCGATTAAGGGCATTAATGAGGAAGAAATCGGCCTTCTCGCATCGTACCTTAATTCCATCAGATTATATTGTGCAGAAGACAATGAGAATCTCAAGCAGTTAACAGAGTTAACTAAGTCGGCACTTCCAGAGATAAGCGTAATTGCCAAGTCTCAGCTTGTCGCTATGAATCAGCTTGTTACTCTTGCTGAGTACAGAAACGGCAAGCTTGATGATATGTATTCGTGGATGCGTTCTATAACCAAGGAAACTGGCGTAAAGAGTTTAAGAATCAGTTAAATCTAAAGAAATTATGTTTGAAAAGAAGAATTTATCAGACAAGATGAAGAAAGAAGCAGTTTCACTGGGCCTTTGTGCTCAGTGGACTGCCGAGTGGCACGACAACTCATCCAAGCATGAGATGGTCGAGAAGTTTGTTAAGGGTATTGACTTCTGTATCGGAAAGAACTGGCCTTCGACCAAGGATATGAAGAAGTACTTTAGTGATGTCATTCATGATCATGGTGTGTATGTTGACGAGAACGTTGACCTACAAAACCCAAAGATTGCCATCCTCAATGGAGAGTGTGTAGCAAACATCAACTATGACTGGATGGACAGTGGAGAGATATACGTAAGGCACAACTCTTCACTTTACCTGAAGGTTAAGGGATTCTCCAGAGTGTTTGTCAATCTGTTAGATGGCGCAGAGCTTCATGTTGAATGCGAAGATACCGCAAAGTGCTTCGTCTACCAATACGGAGGAACAGTCGTGAAAGCTACCGGACCAGTCAATATCAGGGATAGACACGATTTTAAGTTCAATTAACGCATATTTATACGTGTATCTTTGTATATTTATACAATTAATTGTATATTTGCATCATAATAATTGATTTTGAGTTATGAAAGATTATTTCAGAATTTATATGCAGAAGAAAGGTGATGGTGCCAAGGTAATGGACACTATAACCGATTTCGGTATGTACGTAAGCGAGAGCCCGTTCAAACCATGCGACGCAGTGAAAGAACCTGTAAAGAGGAGCTGGTATGACGAGCACGGAGACGATGAATATATAGGTAAAGACGGCCTGTACATGGCATCTTACGAGAATAAAGTAAAGTTCCTGTTTAAGGGAGAAGTATATGGGGCGAACGAGAAATGCAGGAGCTTTGTGAATTATCTCCGAACAACAGGTATGATGAAGATGTACTGCGACTTCAATAAGATTGGCAGGCAGCACGTGAGACTGAAAAGCATAGACCCTGTGCTGTACAGGGACCCAGAGAATGAAGACTTATTGGTGATGAGTGTTACCTTTAAGTTTAATGACCCCGTGACAGACATTAAGCCGGTGATGGGTGCAGATGGAAACATAACGAACTTAACCTAATACAGACATGAGTAGGTGGAACATATATCATAAGGACGGAACAAAGCTTACGGACGTGAACGATGACGAGGTTGTCGTTCACGGATTGCAGTACTCGGACAAATGGATGGGAGACTGCTTCCTTACCGTTGACTTCAAAAACAACGCTCCAATCAACTTCAAGATAGGCGACTACATCATATACAGAGGAGAGCGCTTCGAGTTGAACTATGAACCAGGAAAAGACAAAAAAGCAAGGCTAAACACATACGGAGAAGGATTCGTATATGACAGCGTAAAGTTCAATGCGTTGCAGGACGAGTTGTCGAGATCGGAGTTTCTCGACGTGGTTCTGAACGACAACGAACTGCATTATACTGCCCTGCCGAAGTTTTCGTTCTACGTAGAGACACTTGACGACCTTCTCGACAGAATACAAGCCAACCTTGACGAACAGATCGGCAAGGGTGTGTGGAAAGTGTACTCACGCAACAAGAAAAGGTCTTTGCAGAGAGGCTGTTCAGATGCAGACTGGACGAATGCTTATGGAGAAGGAACGTCTAAGAACGTTATCGAATCCAAGTCTATCACTGTTGACGGAAAGACCTGTTGGGAAGCCTTGGCCTTAGTAAACAGCGAGTGGGACGTAAACTTCATTGTAAGAGGTCGAAACGTGTACGTTGGAACAGCAGGAGTGCTCGCAAAAAATATCTTCAAGTACGGGCTTGGAAAAGGGTTGAGTGAGTTGATCCAAAATGCAGACTCAGAACAGCAAATCGTGACAAGGTTAAGAGCTTACGGTTCTGAAAAGAACCTCCCGTCTCACTACTACGCAGACCTCGGCGTAAAGTACTTCTGTAACATCACAGAGGTGAACACGGCAACAAGCTATCTGTCAGTGTATATCGACATGGAGTACATTGACAATTATTTCACAATCCCAAGAGTTTTCGTACCTAATGACGGGACTGGTAAAGAACAGACGTACGGATACGTCCTGAGGGTGACGTTTGACTTTCAGACGGTCATCACCTGTGTTGTGACAGCTTTGAGCAGCGGTCAGGCCGTAATGTTATACTCGGAAGTGAAGAACAACATGGAAGACAACGGAGACGAGCCGTCAAAAGAAAATCTTGACAGGTTTATCGCACAGGTAAACGCAGGAAACAGAAAGTTGTATATAACTGGCGGTCTGAATACTAAGGCGGTGCCATCGTCAATGAAGGAGTATGCGCAAAATCTTCCTAACAACATGTCTATCAACAGGCTGATGTTGCCAGGGTTCCCCCATGTTTCACTTAACGACTACTACAACTCGCTGAGTAAGGCTGATAAGGAATATGTAAACCCAACGGGCAAGGAACATATCTTTTCGACCAATCCATACAGGCCCTATATTGACTCTGTGAACATACAGCAGATTGGTCTGCGTTCCGCATCGCAATATTTTGATAACGATGACAAGACCAACGGTATCGTAGAGATATACCCTACAATCGAAGAAATGGTTATCGGTGGCGTGCGTGTTGATGAGATTGACGAGGGCGTTGCACCAGGTGACAACGGAAGGTTTGAAGACGGACAAACCGTAAACAATGTTGACATCTACCTGAATCCGTCTATCGACTTCGATATCAACGACCTGAAGGACAGTGATTTCTCTATTGCCATGAAGGATGGCATGTGTGGAGGAAGAACCTTTAAGGTGGCATCATCGGTAAAAGAAAACGGCAGATGGAGGCTAACCATACAGAGAGTAAAGGACGATGCCTTGGAGCTGTGGTTTCCATACAAAGACTATCCTATCAGAAAAGGAGATCACTTTGTGCTGACAGGTATCACCCTACCCGACTCTTATGTGAACGCAGCGTCGCTAAAGCTTCTGAAATACGCCATTGCCTACATAGACAAGAACGACTACACAAGGTATGTGTACCAGCCCAAGGTGGACGAAGTGTTTATGGCCAGACAAAACGACCAGGCGACTGAAGATAAAACCGGAACCATCAAGAGCCTTCACGACACGCTGAAGGCAGGCGACATCATGGAGTTTGATGATGACGACTTACACATAGGAGGCAAGGTGACCATCGACCAGCTCGTTATAAGAGAAAACGAAGGAGGCATACCGACCTATGAAGTAACTCTGAGGAACGACGTAGAAGTCGGAACGATGGCTAAGATAAAGCAGCAGATTTCATCCCTTGAGGCAGGAAACGGAAAGGTAAGTAGCGAGACATCAAAGCAGATAACCGACTCGACAATCAATGAAGCTTCAAAACACTTTCTGTCGAAGCTAAAGGACGACGTTGCGCAGGGAGTGATCACATTCATGAAAGGGCTTGTGAGTGACGGCTTGGCGAAACTGAATAAAGGTGCTTACTTCGGAGAAGGAGGAGCCTTGATAGACGAGATTGGTCACTCTATATTGGAGTCGTTGCAGTCTATCGACTACGACAACGAAGCAGAGCAGGGTTTCGCTGTTAAGAAGGAAAACGGAAAATACCACGCCTTCGTTACGAACCTCACTATTTGGGGAAAGGCTATCTTTAACCAACTGGAGGTAAGGAAGCTATCGTATGCAGGCGGTAATGTGTACCTTTCGGGCGCAGGAAGCAAGATAGTGAAGGTTGTGCCTGTAACATGGGAAAGCGAGAGCAGTGAATGGATAGAATCGTCTGTTGAGATGTGCAAAGGCTGGCTCTGTTATCTTCTTGCTGACGACGGAACTACGGCTACACAGAACCTTTGGAGAGAGGGCGACCAAGTGAGGTGCAAGACTATCGGTACTCTTGCTACGGGAACCATGAACGCAAGCAATAAGAGCTACTGGCGAACAATCCCTGAGCACGGCGTATCGAGTGTGAACGAGAAGATATATGACGAATATGGCAACGAGCTGTATGGCGGGCAGATGTTCTCGTGGATTGTAATCGGCAAGCACTCTTTGTCGTTAGACTCGATGACTGAGGAGTTTGCAACGGCAGAGATAGGTGGTATTCCTGAAGCAGGAGACACTATTGTGCTTGATGGTTCAAGGAGTGACACGACAAGGCAAGGTGTACTGATACTGGAGAGTACAGGAGAGAACACACCGAGGATTGTGGGCTTCAAGGGTGTGAACAGATACACACACAACGGAAAGGAAGTGTTCGTACTTTCACCTGACGGGTCGAGATTCTACAGCAATCTGTTTGAATGGGTATCTCCAAGCGGTGACACCATACACATGGTGAACTACAGAGGCGAGTGGAAGGCAGGAAGCTATGCCTACTACGACCAAGTGAATCATAACAACGCCCTGTGGACCTGCATAAACGAGAACGGAACAAGTCAAGAGCCTTCTGACGCAAGCAGTGACTGGCAGAAGGTGTTGTCGGGAGAAAAGGGTGAGAAAGGAGACAAGGGAGATAGAGGTGACGAAGGACCACAAGGACCTAAAGGAGAAACAGGTGCGCAGGGCGAAACGGGCGCACAGGGACCGCAGGGCGAGAAAGGAGAACAAGGTACTCCTGGTGTGAACGGAAATGACGGAGTGAGCATACTTCTCGTTCAGCCCATCGTGCTCGACACTGACGATAACGGCATCGTGTCGGACACCACGGCAGAAGGACGAGTAAAGGTGATGAGAGGTGGCGAGAATGTTACTAACGAGTGCTCGGACGTAAGGGTGAGCTATATGCAGAACTGTACGGCTGAGGCAAGTTTGGCTACAGGATATATCAAGGTGAAGCTCAACTCTGTGAACACTACCACTCTGGCGAGCGGAGACAAGGTGTCGGTGAGCGAGGGATTTATCACAATCACATTCTCTCTCGGAGGGAAGAGCTACAGTACACAGGTTCCATTCTCGGTGAACGTGTCGAAGTATATGGGTAGTGTAAAGGTTACGGCAAAGCAGTATCAGTCGCAATTTAAGGCATTGGAGAACGACCTCAAAGAAAGCAATCCTACCGTTCTCAAAGCTTACACATCTACTATCAAGCAGGCGGCAAGAGAAATCTCACTCTCGGTGAGTGAAAAGTCTATTGGAAGAAGAAACCTTCTCGTGGGTAGCGCGTTTTTGCGTGAGGATAATAACTGTACTATATCCAATGACGCAAGAATCGAAATAAATTCGGGCTATCAAGGTACGAATTGTATTCATGTCATTGACGCGACAGAAGCAGGAAATCCGCATTATGTGGGCGCATATTGGGACGGCTCACAAGGTGGAAGAAGCATCAAGATAGAAAAGGGTAAAAAATACACAATGTCATGCTTTTATAAGACCAATGATATTAACGGAGAGTTCTGGCTTGAAGCTATCTATACTGATAAGCAAGAAAATGCAACAAGAAAAGGACAAGCAAAGTATCTTTCACCAAATGGGCATACTGTTAAAAAGGTCAATGAATGGGAATTGTTTACAACGGTTGTAGATACAACAGATGCGGAATACGATTATATTGCATTCAACTTTTGGGAAGCATGTAATGTCATCGCAGGACAGATTAATGCGTGGATTTGCCGTCCGATGGTAGAAGAAGGTGATACTTACAACGGCTGGACGCTATCGCAAAACGATTATGACTATGTGGGAGGAAACCTTTTGGAGGACACGATGGCACTGACCAGATCGTCTGACAAAAGCAATCTCCAGCTTGCCAGCGGACTGATTATGTTTGGAAAATACGAAGGCTGCTACGGTATATTGTATAACAAAAACAACTCGGC
>ERZ773202.1410-NODE-1410-length-15611-cov-5.558755_pt1 | contig 15611 bp, 14 predicted proteins | sample MGYA00580998_ERZ773202 | MGnify/ENA primary metagenome ERZ773202 (study PRJEB29015, sample SAMEA2737803) | human gut metagenome | biome: human gut; feature: human-associated habitat; material: faeces | place: China | collected 2012 ...
TCTTGCTACTGGTATGGCTGTTAAGTCACTAGGGTATGAAGTGGAAATTATACATTACACTAGACCATGCATGACACCTAAAGGAAATTCTAAAGCTATTTATGAAGATCGAGGTTTCATCAGATGGTTTTATCGTTGTGTATTGAAATATTCTAGGAAATCTTATCAACTCAAAAAGCTTGATATGGCTTTCTTGAAATGCTATTTGTCTGTAACTTCTGAATATATAGGCTTTAAATCACTTATTGCTAATCCACCTCAGGCAGATGTGTATATTACCGGTAGTGATCAAGTATGGAATAGTTTCTATAATCGAGGAATAGATAAAAGCTATTATTTAGATTTTGTTCCAAAAGGCAAAAAGAGAATAAGTTATGCTGCAAGTATTGGTATGCCTAACTTTCCAGAGAATGAGGTTGATGAAACCAAAAGACTATTAGAAAAATACCAATATATTACGGTAAGAGAATTGTCTGCTAAAAAAATATTGGAAAGTCTTGGGGTAGCATCAGAAGTTGTTCTTGATCCTACGTTGTTGCTAGACAAAGTTGCCTGGGCAGAAATAGCAGAAAGGTATGCTTTTAAAGAGTCTGAGCCTTATTTGCTGACATATAGTGTAGAATATGGAAAGGAAGACTCTTATATCAAGCATTATGCCAAGCAAATTGCAGAAAAGAAAGGGTTGAAATTATATCATATTACATATGGTGGAAAACCATTTGATAATTATTATGATAAGGTGTTTACTTATGCGACGCCAGACCAATTCCTTAATTTGATGCTTCATGCTTCGTTTATAGTGGTCAGCTCGTTTCATGGAACTGCTTTCTCTATAAATTTCAACAAACCTTTTATTACTGTCTCACCTAAGAAGTTTAACAGTAGAGTTATGAGTTTGTTGCAGATTACTGGCTTAGAATCAAGGGTTGTAACTGATGATAGCCGTTCAATTGATAGTTTTGGCGATATTGATTATTTTTCTGTCAATAAAATCCTTGATGGGGAAAGAAAGAAATCGCTTGCAATTTTAAATAAAATGTTAAAAGCTTAAAAATGAGTGTATTTGAAAAATTCGGGGGGGGCAATAAATCTCCTTCATAATAAGTGGTTTAGATTGAAACTGAAAAAGGCAAATCCAAAGGAAAGAGCAGAGTTGATGAGAGATAAATTTTATTATCTCGGTAAGAATGTAGAGCTTTATACCATCAATTTTGGAACAGAACCTTATCTTGTTAGCATACATGATAATGTAATCGTTGCTTCTGGTGTTAATTTTGTCAATCATGATGTTAGCGTATTCAATGTGGCAAGATTGCTAGGACTAAGGCGTGGTGATATTGATAAAGTGGGCAGTATTGAACTATTTGAGAATTGCTTCATAGGTACAAGTACTATTTTAATGCCAAATAGCTCTGTTGGCAAGAACTCTGTGATAGCCGCAGGAAGTATTGTAACGAAGCATGTTCCTGATAATGAAGTTTGGGGTGGTATTCCAGCTAAGTTTATTATGACGATAGCGGAATATGCCAAAAGACTTCAAGGAAAGTCAAGTGAGTTTCCTTGGATGCCTTTGGAGAAGAAAAATAAAATGAGTGAGAGCGAGCTAATTCGGACTCGTCAAAAGTATTTCTTTGAAGATTTGAAAAGAAAATAATATTTGTATTTATGGCAAAGACAAAATTTAAAATATTCCTTTCTTGGCAGACTGATACAGATGGTAATAAGAAGATTATCAAGGATGCCATTCTAGCCGAATGTCAGAAGCAAAAAGAAAAGAATGGTTATGATGTAGAGATAGACGAGGCAACTCGTAATCTACCTGGCAGCCCAAAGATAGAAGATGCCATCTTAAAGAAGATTGTTCATGCAGATATATTTGTTTGTGATGTCACTCCAGTAGCTAGCTGCGGAGAGAAGCTGATGCCAAATAGTAATGTGATATTTGAGTTAGGCTTTGCCTTGCATGCATTGGGTGATGAAAGGGTTATTTTGTTAGCAAAGAAAGTTAAGAAAGACGATTGGAATGTCAATAATATGCCTTTTGATTTCAATCACCGCCGGATTGGTTGTTTTTCTTCCGCTAAGGATTGTGATTTAGAGTTTGAAATTGACAGTAGTCTTAAATATTGTGCAAAATGGTCTTTCTCTAAAATTGATTGGAGAAAATTATATAGTAGGATTGGAGGTTTGAAAGATAAATTGCCTGCAATTGAATTTTCGTATAAGCCAAAGCAAATGATGCCGATAAAGGCAACGGAGGAGTCAACGGTTTTCTTTTCGAGAAGAATGGCGGAGGCTTTTCCTGGAGTGAGAGGTGTCTGTGAGTTTACTAATCGCAAAGATATTATCAAACGGCTTTCTATTTTACTGCAATTTCCTCTGAAATTCGAACATGGTTTGGATAAGGCCGATACCGATCCAGTATGGTTCTTTAGGGCTGGGGCCACAGAAGACATACAAACTTTTCTGCGTATAGGAAGAAATAAGGTTTTGATGAATACAGACGAACTGTTGATTAAACGTATTGTTGTATATCGTGATAGTGGTAGATATTATGGACAATATGTTTATGTTGAAGTGGAACCAGATAAGTCTTGTGGATGTTATTCACATAATGAGGCTGTTGTAAAAGATATAGTGAAATCAAGGGGATATTATGACGAGGAATTTGCTGTATTCAAGCCCAAATGGTATTTGCCTGAAAGAAATATATCAAGGCAAGAATATGATGATGGCTCTGCTATGATAAATGGTGCACATGTGCAACTGCATGGTCGTGCGAAACTACGACTTCGCTATCTTACTCCTTATAACTTTATTTTAGCAGCAAAGTTCTCACCTTTTAATTGCAATGAGTTCGATAGGACATCTGAGGAGTATTTCAAAGGTATGCTTGACGGAACTATTGACAAAGAAACGTTTAATGAGTATATGGAAAAGTTTCCAAAACGGGATTATTGATAGAGGCAGAAATATGAAACGAACATTGATAGTAGCAACGACCTCATACGCAGGTATGGGACCGTATGTAAGTGAGATAGTAAATACATTTTCTCCAGAGGATGATGTATATTTTTTCTTTCATGATTATGAAGACGATTTTTTTAAAAGGAATATAAAGAAGGAACTTCATAAGAAAAGTGTGTTTTTTAAACAAGCAAATTCGGCAATTAATAAGCTTAAAGAATTATTGTTAAATTCTGAAGGTTATGATTCGTTGATATTGGATGTTTGTAGAGAATTTCAAATTCAGATGGTTCATTATATTAATGGACTTCCTTCAATCAAAATGCAGCGTTGTTTGGAACAAAATGGTATAAATATTCTCTCTACTGTTCATGATTTGTCTCCTCATGAGGCAAAAAAAGTTTGGTATAAGCAATTTCGACAAATTGTGTCTTACAAGAGAATGAAGGAAAATCTACTAGCAGCAAAATTATTGGTTACTAATAGTCAAAATCAATATGAAGAATTAAGCAGACGTTTTCCTGAAAAAAAAGTTTATTTTCATGATTTTCCTTCTCTTGTAACTTCTGAGATTGCAAATGGAACGAAAATTCCTGTCGAGTTAAACCATATAAATAAGCCTTATATTTTGTTCTTTGGTCGCATTGAGGAGTACAAGGGCATTCGTCTGTTATTTACGGCGTTTTGTAAGAGTCAAGAACTTAATAACAATTATAATCTAGTTATTGCTGGTAATGGTCAATTAAACATTGATACGCAGAAAGCAAATTCAAATGTACTATTTATTAATAGGTATATACATGACGAAGAAATTGCATATATGTACAAACATGCAGCATGTGTTGTATATCCTTATATTTCTGCTACCCAATCTGGGGTGTTATCTTTGGCTTTTTACTTTAAAACTCCTACTTTGACAAGCAATGTCAGTTTCTTTCGTAAAATAATTGAAGAATCGCAAGGAGGATTGATGTTTGAAAATGGAGATGTGGATGATTTGACAGAAAAAATAATAGCTCTATTACACATGGATGTTAGCAAAATGAAACAAAATCAAGCAGACTATTATAGATTAAACTATAATCCACAGGCTATAAAAAATACTCTAATGGATATTTATAACAATCGCAAATGATTGATATTACATAAATTATAAGAATATGATAAATAATACAGCTTTAAAGAAAATCTTGAAAAAGAGTATCTTTCCTTTTTTGACTATTTTAAACAAAATGATTAATAAGGAAGATAAGTTGGTTTTGCTTTATACTGCAAATAAAGGTTGTACGTTCAGTAATTTGACTATGAGAACGTATCTTCTCAACAATTATTTTGATAAGAAATACAAAATATATTGTGGTATCGAATCAATGAAATATGCAGAGCCAATAAATAGAGTGACCTTTGTTAGTGGATTAAAAGCTATTTGGATATTTTTGCATGCCAAGCATGTTTTTTATACAGCTGGGCAGCTTCCGATAAAACCTTCGGCAGCGCAGTGTGTCATTCATATGAGTCATGGCAATGAGGACATCAAGGCAATGGGAGCAAATTCAAATATAAATAATGGTGACGAGTTTTTTTTCACTTATCTGATTGTAACTTCTAAACTTTATATAGAACCAAACATCAAGGCTTATAAATGTTCCTCTGACAACATCATAATTGCAGGTGATCCAATGTGCGATGACTTATTAAATGCTACCCAAGATGAATATGACTTTAGCTCTTATGCAAAATTTCTACTTTGGTTACCAACATTTCGCCAATCCGATTATTTGAATTATAATGATTCTCATTTGGATACCTTAGTGCCCCTTTTTCATGAAAAAGATTATTCAAAGTTGAATTCTCTTTTGGCTCATTATAATATCAAGCTTATCGTAAAATTGCATCCTGCTCAATCTACCCCTAAAGGCTTACAACGCCATTTTAGTCATTTAAGTGTTTTTTCTCACGTAGAGTTTGTGAATTATGGCTATGATATATATAAACTTATGGCACATGCAGATGGATTGATAGGTGATTATTCTTCGGTGTCATTACAATATTTGTTATTGGATAGACCTGAGGCTTTTGTTGTACCAGATATGGATGACTATAAAAAAAATCGTGGCTTTGCTTTTGAACATCCAGAAGATTATATGGGTGGGCATCTCATTAAAACATTGGATGATTTTGAACAATTCTTGAAAGATTTTGCAGCAGGTAAAGATATATATAAAAACAAGCGAGAATGGGTTTGCAACCAAGTGTTTAAGTATAGAGATGCTAAGAGTTGCGAGCGTATCGTAAAATTAAGTGGAATGATACGATAGTACACTTTGCTTTGTAATAAGTAATGATAACATATAGCAGATAGATTTTTTAATGTAAATTATTAATTTTTTAAGACAATGTATTATATAAATCCAAATTTAAAAGACTTAGTAAGAGTGTTTGATCAGAATGAGCGTAAAGATTACTTACGTCTCGATCTAAATGAGAATCCTGGAGGCTTACCACAAGATTTTATAGATAAAGTCTTGTCTGATGTTTCTCCTAGACTTGTTGCTCAGTACCCTGAAACCCTTCATTTTTCAGAAGTACTTGCTGATTTTCTGCACACCGACATTAAGCATTTATGCTTGGTAAATGGCTCTTCAGAAGGTATTCGATACATTATTCAGGCATTTACATCTGTTCATGGAAGAATTGTTGGTGTTGTTCCATCTTATTTTATGTTTCAAGTTTATTCTGAAATGTATGATCGTAATTTTATTAAGGTTCCTTATAATGAAGATTTGACAATGGATGTGGATAACATTATAAAGGCAATGACAGATGATACACAGCTTCTGATTTTGTTGAATCCAAATAACCCTATGGGTAATGTTTATTCTGAAGAGGAGTTTAAATTGATTTTGAAAGTCGCTCAAGAAAAACAAATTACCTTACTTGTTGATGAGGCTTATCATTATTTTTATGAGGGAACTTTTATTAATTACGCTTTGAAGAATGAGCACATATTTATCACTCGCACATTTTCGAAGTTATTTTCAATGGCAGGATGTCGCTTAGGTTACGTTGTTGGATGGCCTGATGGTATAAATATGGTTCAAAAACTGTGTACTCCTCATAATACAAATGCTTTTGCTTTGAAATTTGCCGAGAGCATATTGGAATCTCCTACTATTCTTAATGACTTAATTGAAAAGTTTAAGGAGGGACGTCGATATTTATTGAAAACATTGGATGCTAATGGCTATTCCCATAAGGGAGAGGCAGGTAACTTTTTGTTTATTAAGACAAAAACTGATGCTCCAACAATAGTTTCTCGTATGAAACACGAGAAGAGAATACTGATAAAGTCATATCCAAACGTTGGTGATTTTGGAACTTGTCTTCGTGTATCTATTGGTGAAAAACATTATATGCAACAATTCATTGAAGCTTTGTTGGAACTTGATAAATAATAGTAGTAGTTATGGTGAAAGTTATAACTTACGGAACATACGACTTATTACATTATGGTCACTTAAGGCTTTTGGAACGTGCCAAAGCCTTGGGTGATTATTTGATAGTGGGTGTTACCAGTGATGATTTTGACAAAGAACGTGGTAAAATAAATGTCCAGCAATCTTTTATGGAAAGAGTTGAAGCTGTAAGAGCTTCAGGATTGGCGGATGAAATTATAGCAGAAGAGTATGAAGGACAAAAAATAGATGACATCAAGCGTTATGGCATAGACATTTTTGCTATTGGTAGTGATTGGAAAGGGCATTTCGACTATCTTGAAGAATATTGCAAGGTTGTTTATTTAGAACGTACTGCAGGTGTTTCTTCAACAGAACTAAGGTCGGAAAAAAGAGAAGTACGTTTGGGGCTAATTGGTAATTATGTTTCTGTAATAGAAAAGTTTGTTGCAGAAAGCAAATTTGTAAATGGGTTGAAGGTATCTGGGATTTGCTGTTCTGGGTTTAAGGAAGACAATGGAAAGTCAAAGATTCCAAGATACACTGAGTATGAAGAATTGCTTGATGTGTCTGATGCAATATATATTGCATCATTTCCTCAAGAACATTATGCACAGATTAAGTTGGCTTTAAAGAAGAAAAAACATGTCCTATGTGAGTCTCCCATTTCTGTTAAGCCAGAACAATTCATGAGTTTAGTAAACTTAGCCAAGGAGAATGAGTGTGTGTTGATGGATTCTATAAAAACTGCATATTCTATGGCTTATTCTCGTTTGCTCCTTTTGGCAAAGAGTGGTATAATTGGTGATATTATGTCTGTTGATGCAACTTGCACTAGTTTGAAAGAGTTTTCTGCCAATACTCTTTTTCCTAATAAATGGAATAGTATCTGTGCATGGGGACCAACTGCACTCTTACCTATATTTCAATTGTTAGGTACAAAAGATTATTCAAAGAGAATTGTCAGTCACATCATTAATAAAGAGACGATGTTTGACGGATTTACTAAAATAGAATTTGTATATCCTAATGCTGTAGCTTCTATAAAAGTTGCTCAAATGATGAAATCTGAGGGAGATTTGGTGATATCTGGTAATAAAGGCTATATTTATGTTCCTGCGCCTTGGTGGAAAACGGATTATTATGAAGTTCGTTTTGAAAATTCAGAGAAAAATAAACGATATTTTTATCAGTTGGATGGTGAAGGCATTAGATATGAATTAGTCTCTTTTATCAAAGCAATAAATGACAGTCACGATGATTTCTATATTTCTCGTAATGTTTCCTTGGAAATAACTAAGATTATAGAATCATTTATTGAGGGTGATTATCTAAAAATTTGAAAACTCCAATGAAAAAGGTAATCGTTATAATCACAACGGCTTTTACACCAACAGGCGGATTGGCTTCTGTAATGCTGAATTATTATAGAAGCCTAAATCTTGATAAGATCGGTCTTCAGATAGATTTTGCATCAACAAATAATATTCCATCTGATTTAGATGATGAAGTCAAAAAGAATGGTGGCAAATATTATCAACTTCCAAAAAGAGGAAATGTGGTACAGTATTGGAAAGCAGTGAATAGTTTGTGTAGAAACTATGATGTGGTTCATGTTCATGCAAATAGTTCTACAGCTGTAATAGAACTCTCTGCAGCAAAAGTTGCAGGGGTTCCTAAACGCATTCATCACAATCATACGAGCAAAACACAGCATCCGTTTATTAATGCTGTTTTACATCCTTTCTTTATGCATTCGTTTACCGATGCTATTGCTTGTTCTCAATTGGCAGGAGATTGGCTGTTTGGAAAGAATAACTATAAGATTTTGAGAAATGCAATAAATATTGCTAAGTTTGAATATAATAATGAAGCACGTGTACTTATAAGAAATGAGTTTGGCATAAAGGAAGAGGATTTTGTTGTTGGGCATATAGGCAAATTCATGGATGCAAAGAATCATGAGTTTTTGATAAAGGTATTTGCTGAATACCATTTGAAGCATTCTAATTCTAAATTGCTTCTTGTTGGTGATGGCGAATGGCGTTCGAAAGTTGAAAGTTGGGTCGCTGATAGTGGCTGTGCTGATTCTATAATTCTAGCAGGTTTACGTTCTGATATTCCTGCAATTGTTCAAGCCATGGATATTTTTGTTTTTCCATCGATATATGAAGGAATGCCATTAACAGTGCTTGAGGCTCAGGCTTCTGGTCTTCCATGTTTGATTTCATCTAATGTGACTAGTGATGTTAATATTGGTCAAGATGTAAAGATGAAGGATTTGGCGGATGGGGTTAAGGATTGGGCAGACTCAATAGATTCTTTTGATTATGCATTAAGTCGTGAGGTAAGATGCCATAATAATTATGAGTTAATTACCAAAGCTGGGTATAACATAGAGAATGAAGCAAATGAATTGCTGAAGATTTATAATAGTTAGATCTGCAAAAATGGTTATATGGTAGCCGAGAAGCACGGCCAGCTGATTGTCTGCTCATTGAAAGAGGAACTGAAGTTTAATGAATTTGAAAAATAGTGAATAAGATAATGAATAATAGAAGATTGGATGTAGTGGATTTCCTTCGTGGCTTTTCCATATTTACGATAGTTTTAATGCATCTTGTGCAGAGTTATCCTTTACCTGGTTTCTTGCAAAAGGCATCTTCATTGGGTGGCGCTGGTGTTCATGTATTTATATTGTGTAGTGGATTTGGATTATATCTGTCTTCACTATATAAACCATTGACTTATGGGCGATTCTTGAATAGAAGATTCTCTAAGGTTTATATACCTTATCTTATAGTAGTAATCATAAGTACGTTGTACTTTGGGGTGGTATGTGGACAAGATGTGCTTAACCCTTTGTTAGGTTCAGTCTTTCTTTACAAAATGTTTGTTCCTTCTTTGGAGGGTGCTTTTGGTGTTCAGATGTGGTTTGTGTCAACAATTATCCAGTTTTATCTATTTTGGCCTTTAATAGTTAGGCTGTTTAGAGTGGATATGGGGGGGGCGAATCTCATTGCTTATCAGTCTTATATGGGCAACAATTACTGCTTGTTTAGGAATAGACGATGAGAGAATTTGGAATAGCTTCTTCTTGCAATATCTTTGGGAGTTTGTCTTAGGTATGTGGTTGGCAAAGATATACTTTGAACATCCTGAGAAAATCAAAGTGCCGAAGTTTAGTATTTTATTGGTTGCAATGATTGTTGGGTTGGGGTTGACTGGTGTAGCAGGTATTGTTGGTGGATTCTGGAAATCATATAACGATATCCCTTCGCTGGTTGGCTATATGTCTATGGCTCTCATTGTTTATAAATTGAGTATCAAATGGGTTAATCGTTTCTTCCAATATACTAACAAGGTATCGTATGAGTGGTATCTTATCCATATACTGATATTTAGTATTTACTTCAAATTTGCAAGAGGCATATTGCCTTTCTATGCAGATTGGGTAGTACTGATGTTCGTATCGTATGTTGTGGCTATAGGGTATCATAAGGTTTTGAAGAAGGTATAGATGGCTATATTGTAGCCTAGAAGAACGTACAATTGCTTGCTTGGGCTTTGAATAAGGGAAAAATATTAAGGAGTTTGGAGTATATTTTTAAGCTATTTTGTTTTTTACGAAATTTAGTTTGACTAATTTAAATTAATTATGTTATGAGGACTTTTATAGTGATAGCATCAGAAGATATAATGAGTGGTGCTATAAAGAATTTGTTAAGCAGTTTTGGGGATTATGAACATCTTTTTGAAAATGCTTTTCTCTTAAATACTAATAGTTCAGCTATTGAAATCAGGGATGCATTAAAAGAGATTGGTGATGAAGAATCTAGTGTTTATGTCGGTACCTTATTAAGGGGGTCTGCATGGTATAATTGTATAGCAAAAAATTCTGATATAAAACAACTTTATGAAGATGCCGAAGAAGATGATTAAAATAAATGAAAGCTTTTGTTTTGCATTCCATAATGGAAATTTAGGTATTCAGATGAAAGCTGTTGAATATTACAAGAAACATTTGGAGTTAAAAGAGCATTTTTGGGTAAAAGATAATTCTATTCCTATTATCTTGGATACCAATGTCTTACTAAATGCTTATTTTTATTCAAAACAAGAAAGACAACAGTTTATAAAATTCCTGAATGCTAATCATTCAAGAATTTATATTGTTAGTCAAGTAGATACTGAGTTCCAGAGAAAAAGACCTAATTATAAGGAGGCATATAGCTTGAAACTCAAAGATACTGCAAAAACTCTGGGAAATTTCTTAGAAGAAAAAAACGAAGTAATAGCTAGCTTTGTTAAAAAACTTTCGAATTTTAAACAAACACCAATCATTCGTTTTGATTATCCAGATAATGTACAAGCTGTAGATTCTGTAATTGCAAGCTTAAACAAGTGGGAAAGTGATAATAATGAAATAGTTTCTACATTAATAAAAGATGTGGATGATAAGCTGAAAGATTTATCCGATTGTATAATAAACGACACGAAAACGGTTGATGATGATGCGGATTTTTTGTTAGCTTTGTCTAATTGTCAATTTACAGAAGAATTACAATCCAAGGAAAAGGAGTTTCTATCCAATTTATATGCCGCTTGCTCTGAGACATTTCTTAAAATGCAAAATAATAAAGACATTCGTGATGCAGATAAACATTATACTTTTCCTGGAAGAGGTGATAGAGATAAGTTAAAGGAAGGCAAAGAAGCAGAGGGGGATTTTTATATTTATCATGAAATTCTAAAGGTGATGAAATCACTGAAGAAAGATGTTATATTCCTCACAAATGATTTGTCTAAAAAAGATTGGGTTAATAAGGATTTTTTTCCTTTTGATCATTATATAGCCAACTGCTATAATCTTACAAATCATGTTTTCTATATTGTGGATGGTAAAACATTGCCATTAGCTTCTATTTTATTTGATTCTGAAACAAATGTTGATGATGATTCTGATGGAGAAGATGGTGTAGATACTAAACATCGTTATCGTGAAATATCACAAGAGGCCTTTTTAAGTAATTTGAAAACTTGTATAGCTTGGGCAGAATCATATGGTGCACAATATGTGAGTAAGGATTATTTTATTTATTGCATATTGGGTAGAAAGAAATATGACTTTGATAGTAGTCGAAAAGTATTGGAAGAACTTATAGAAAACCATCAAGTAGAAATCTATAAACAGGATGATAAAGATTGTTTGAGATTACAACAAAATTAGCATCCAACACAAATTAACTAATATATTTTATGGAAACAGTTAATGTGTTCAATATAGATATTCAGAACATTACTCGTAAGGAACTCTTGGTGAACCTGAAGGAGGGTGATCTTGTCAAAGGAGTTGGGTAAATCACCGTTAGCTCGTATGGCGGTACCTATATAATATATTATCTTGGCATCCGTAATAAAAACTGTTTGATAATGGAAACAAGGGAATATTTCGAAAAAGTGATGCAGGACTACAACCAAAACCGTAAAGGTCGTAGCCTTGCGCAAGTATTGTAAAGATGAGGCTGTGGATTATGACTGGCTCATTGAGCTTAAGAAATCATATCGTTCAAATAAACTTCAACCAAATGAAAACAAGAAGTTAGGCGAAGGATTATCAAAAAGCTGAGATATTTGGTGAAAACTTCCAAGTACCACAATCGTATAGGTATATCAATAATATCAAGACGATAAGAGTTCTTACTAGTCTATAAGCAAAACTAATAATATTACAATGACATACAATTACCGAAAAATAAGACTACTTGGCTTGACCATAAAAGAAGGGTGTAATCCTAAGCTGACAAAAACGTTGGCTACAGGTTACTATCCTTTTTACACAGATGAACTCAGTGATGCTTTCTTCCTGCGGAATGTCAGCGTCACTGCTATCGTGGGCATGAATGGCGCTGGCAAATCATCACTACTAGAGTTGATGTTTCGCATGATAAACAACTTTAGTGCCTGTTTGGTGGGGAATACAATCAGACGTAATGGAGCTGATGAAATCTATTTTATTCCTGGCATTAAGGCTACTCTTGATTACGAAATAAGAGGCATGAAGGGTACATTGATTTGTGATGATGGAATTGTGGCATTGGTTTATGGTGATAAGAAATTCTTTTTGTCTGATCCTGACTTGACGATGATAGATGAATATCGGGATTTCGAAGTTTGCTACAAGCCCAAAACTGCAAAGAGAAGCGAGATAGCAAGTTGCTTTTTCTACACCATCGTCATGAATTATGCCTTACAAGCTTATAATTCTCAGGACTATCAAGACGAAAAGACTGAGCATTATCAAACAGACCATCTAGTTGGGGCAAGCTCGAACGGCAACTGGATGAACAGCATGTTTCATAAGAATGATGGATATGCTTCGCCTATTGTCTTGAATCCATACAGAGATCAAGGTGTTATTGATATGAAGACGGAGACAGCTTTGACCAAAGACAGGCTTGCAGGTATTCTTATTGAGGCAAAGAGAAAAAATCGAGAATTCATAGATGGCTATCAACTTCTGCGCATTGTTTATGCGTTTAATCCATATAGAGTGATTGCTAAGCTGCCTGAAAAATTTCACGAAAAGGATGTAACACAGGTAGAGAACTCGTTTAGGATACTTTATGAAGAGGAGAATTCTTTTGTAAGACTTGTTTTGGATGCATACGGATATTCGTTTGCAAATTCTAACTATATGTCTGCTTATGGATGTATTTATCTTATCTATAAGACCTTGACAATCCCATCAAAATATCCAAGTTACGCAGAATATGCCTCAGTAGTTGATATTGAAAAGATTGACGGTTTTTTAAAAGATGAAAATGAAAAGAAAGACTTGGTCCATCTTATCACAGAAATAAAGAAAGACAAATCTCACATCACAACGAAAATCAGGCAAACCATTCATTTCTTAGATGCCTTTGACCAAGACATTTGGGCAGAGAACAAATTTTCTTATGAGTTTTATGAAGGTTGGTTAAGGATGGACAAGAAGAACATTTCTCTTGAAGCGACAATGGAGCTGATGCCACCTCCAATCTTTAACTCGGAGATTGTCATGAAAAGAGATAAGGACGAAGCGGAAATTCCTTTTTATAAACTCAGTTCCGGTGAAAGGCAATTCTTGTTCTTGATGAGTTCGGTCATCTATCATGTGATGAACATAAAATCAGTGCCAACTTCTCGTATCGCTTATCGATATGTGAATATAATTCTTGATGAAGTGGAACTTTGTTTCCATCCTGAATATCAAAGAACATTTTTGTATAAACTCTTGCAGTCTATCCAAAGATTGCATTTGAATACATATTGTGGCTTTAATATCATTATTACGACCCATTCTCCTTTTTTGCTTTCTGATATACCTCAGAGCAATGTGCTTTACTTGGAAGATGGTCATGTTGTGGATAAGAGCTATATGCAAAATCCTTTTGCTGCAAATGTAAATGATATTTTACGACAGAGTTTCTTCTTGAAAAATGGCTTTATGGGTGAATTTGCCAAGCAGAAAATCCTAAAAGTAATAGATAGTTATACGAAGAAAAAACTTGATACAAATGAGTTTAAGGAAGCTGTGGAGTTATTGGCTCTAATTGGTGAACCATTGTTGAAAAACAAACTTTCGACATTTATGGAGGATAAGGGCGATGAGAAGAATACTAATAGATGATAGAGTTAGAGGTATAGCTATGTCTTTTAAGAAATTTCTTGAAAATGGTTTAGGTAGTAAATATAAGTCTCCTAAAACACACTTGGGAGAGTTGGCTAATAATCCTCAACTTAATCCTCAGCAAAAGCAATATGTTCAACTTATCATCAGTGAATGGGACAACTTGATTGTATTGGAACCACCCTTCAAAGCCAGTATTCAAAAGTTTGAAAAAATAATAGCTAAGGATAAGATGCCTAATGAGCAGTTTGGAATTGACCCTGACTCCCCCAAGTTCCTTTATAAGGAAATAGTAGAGGCAATGCGATATGATTACGTGCAAAAAAGTGTCTATCCTAAAATTATCAATCAGCTTGGTATCAAGACTTGCGTCTATTGTAATGCTCAATATGCTTTTTCTTATGATAATGGTCGGGATAGTTTTCAGAATTATGAGATAGACCATTGGATGCCTAAGAGTAAATATCCTTATTTATGCACTTCATTTTTCAATCTTCAGCCGAGCTGTACCAAGTGTAATAAATTGAAATCAAACAAGGATGATATTCTTCCTTTTTGCTTATTTACGGATGATAAAAGTAAATTAGCCCCATTTGATTTTTCAATACTTCATGTGTCGTGTGCGCAATTTTTAGCTACACATGACCGGGATATGCTAAGGATTATATTTTCATCGAATGAACCTGGATTGAAAGATAATATGGATGCCTTGTTTCATATATCTACTCAATATCAAGCGCATAAGGAAATGGTGGAAGAGTTGATATGGAAAGAACAAAGCTATAATAGTACCATCCTTGACATTTACAAAGACAACTTTAAGCAATTGGGGTTTAAGCAGACAGACTTTAATCGCTTTATCTTGTCGAATTATGATAAGGGCGAAGACATTCTAAAGCGTCCTTTTGCAAAGATGGTGCAGGATATAGCCAAACAATTAGGAATCATTTAAACATATAGAAATATGATATCAATATTAGTTTCTAAGATTATATCAACGGAATCCTTTTCCGTTAACCAGATATTCGAGAATAAGGGAAAGGCATATACCTATCTCAACCCAGTGTCTTATTTGACTGCTCTCGACAATAAGGAGCTATTCTTGCAGCTGGATGGTATCTTTGCGGATGGTGGGTTGTTGGTGAAAGCCATTAAAATGGTGTATGGCAAACAAGTGACTCGCCGAAGCTTCGACATGACTTCTATGGCTCCAGAGTTGTTTGCTTACGTTGCCAAGCATGGAAAGACCATCTATATTGTGGCTTCTAAGCAGGAACAGGTAGAGAAGGCTATGGAGATATTCCGTGAGCGGTATCCTAAGGTTAAGTTTGCGGGGTATCGGAATGGGTACTTTGCTAATGAGGATGAGATGGAACAAGAGGCAAAGCATATTACGGAGTTAAATCCAGATTTCTTGATAGTTGGAATGGGAGCCTTGATGCAAGAGAAGTTCCTGCTAAAGGTGAAGAATGCCGGCTATCAGGGTGTCGGATTTACCTGTGGCGGATTTATCCATC
>ERZ773202.1415-NODE-1415-length-15592-cov-7.711849_pt1 | contig 15592 bp, 19 predicted proteins | sample MGYA00580998_ERZ773202 | MGnify/ENA primary metagenome ERZ773202 (study PRJEB29015, sample SAMEA2737803) | human gut metagenome | biome: human gut; feature: human-associated habitat; material: faeces | place: China | collected 2012 ...
GCCGTTTCAAATGGGCGTGTCAAATTGTCTGCTCTACGACGGCTTTTTTTCTTTTACCGTCGTCCGGCAGATTAAGTAGACTAATAAAATTATTTGTTTAGAGTGAATGGTGGTTCGCCGCAAATGCAAATAGATAATCCGTATTTTGAAAACAACTGATTATTATTGAATAGCTTATATATCAAATTTATTGTAATTTGTCCCTCTGTTATTTCTAAATGATAATTTTCAGTTTCTATTTCAAATACAAACTTTCCAAAGGCAGTCAAATACTCCGTATATGTATTTTCCAAAGACATAAAAAGAAAATGTGCAGCAACAGAACCGCTTTTACTCAATTCCATTTTTTCATTTGAAAATAACAGTGTATTATCAGTAGCAGTTCCGTGCTCGTCCAACTCACAATAGTGGACTTCGTGGTATCCATTTTCAAAAGAATATGTCCCTGTTGTTTTAGTCAAAATCCCTTCACGGTCATATCCAATATCCTGCACGCTAAAAATAGAGATTTGAATATCTTTCATTCCTTATAATCCTCCAATACAGTGCGAAACATTAGATATGATGATATATTTGCGCTGCCTTATAAATGTTTCAGATGTACGCGGTATTCTCTCAATGCAGATTCATCAGCCGTTGCAATCAAACGGGCTAAGTAATCAGTCAGCTTTTTCTTATCGTGCGGAAGATTTCCCCGTACTTGAATTAGATTTGAGGCACCGTCTGTTACAATTCGTGTTTTAATAGTGAGATTTTCAATAAGTGCTTTCAATTCAGCCAATTTCTCAATTTCACTTTCTTCTTTCCAAGTTCCTTTCTGGATTTCTTGATAAAGTTCGGATGTTTTGTAAATGGTCAGCATAGAAGATTCAATAATTTGAGGGTGCAGTTGATTAAAAACTTCTGCGGTTTTCTTTGCTCCATATTCACCATGACCTGCACCGGAAATACCTGTCAGATAGAAAAAATTATAACTTATTCCTGCTTCCTCTAATTTTTTCATTTGCTCAATGGTATCACTTGAACGAAATCCCTTATTCATAAAAGCAAGTGCTTCATCATTTCCTGTTTCTACTCCAAATGTAATTCCGTCGTATCCTAACTTTCGCAGTTCCTTGAGGTCATCAACGGATTTATTATAAACGTCTGTAACTCGTCCAAAACAGCCAATAGTCTCACAGTTTGGATAATACTTCTTTACCATTTGAGCTAAGGTTTTTAGTTTGTCCGTAGTTAAAACAAACGGGTTTGCTCCTGTAAAGAAAATTCGCGGAACATCTTTATAATATCTGCTTGCTTCTGCCAAATCAGATTCAACTTCTGAAAGTGGAGACATACGGAATTTGAATGGCAAGTCCTCATAAAGAGTACAAAATTTACATGAATGATGTGTACAACCTGCGGTTACTTGAACAAGTAAAGAGTACGCTTCGTAGGGTGGTCTCCAAATAGTACCTGTGTAGTGCATAAATTTTCCTCCTAAAAATAATTAGTTTACAATTCCTCTGATTTCTTCAAAATCTTTAATTTTGTTTTCGGTCATATAGCGTTCTAATCCGTCAATAATTTCCGGCATAACAAAGGGATTGTTAAAGTTTGCTGTTCCCACAGCGATTCCAGTAGCACCCGCCATAATAAATTCCAAAGCATCATTTGTGGAAGAAATCCCACCCATTGCAATAATTGGCAACCGAACAGCATGACACACTTGATAAACCATTCTCAAAGCGATTGGTTTTATAGCCGGACCAGATAATCCCCCCGTTTTATTCGCAACACTAAATTTTCTTTTTTTAGTATCTATTGCCATACCTGTAATTGTATTTATTAAGGAAATCGCGTCTGCGCCACCAGCTTCCGCTGCTCTTGCAATTTCTGTTATATCAGTTACATTCGGTGTTAATTTCATAGAAATTGGTGTTCGGGTTATCTTCTTGATTTCTGCTGTGATATGTTCAACCATTTTTGGTTCTTGACCAAACGCCATTCCTCCATGTTCTATATTTGGACATGAAATATTTATCTCTAACATATCGACAGGCTGATTGGAAAGACATTCAACCACTTTCAAATAATCTGTTATGATATTCCCACAAACATTTACTATAATCTTTGTATCGAATCGCTTTAGGAACGGAATATCTCGTTTGATAAATACATCTATTCCCGGATTTTGCAAGCCGACAGCATTTATCATGCCACTACTCGTTTCCATAATTCTGGGTGTTGGGTTTCCCTCCCACGGATAGTAGGAAACTCCTTTTGTAACAACTGCACCCAATTTATTGAGGTCAACAAATTCGCTGTATTCTTGTCCAGAGCCAAAAGTTCCAGACGCAGGCATAACCGGATTCTTTAGAATAATTCCCGCTATATTTATCGAAGTGTTAATTATTATCGCCTCCCTCCTTGTCTTAAATTATATCAATCAATAGTAAAAATAAAAGTACTGTCTTTTTTTGTTTATTGTGCTAAAAATAATACCAGTATCAAAAAATGTAGTACATTGAAATTAAGATATATGTGTGCTACAATATCAAAAAGGAGGAATTGAAATGAGCAATATGAAACCCGCCTTACCACAATGTGCGCCTATGGCAAAAATTCAAAATATTTTAAGTGGCAAATGGAAAATTATGATTTTATGGTATATTGCGGAATACGAAGTACAGCGATTTGGAGAATTGCGACGCCGACTGGGTGACATTACACAATCGACCTTAACTAAACAACTCCGTGAATTAGAGCAGGACGGTTTTGTTTCCAGATATGTATATCAAGAGGTGCCACCTAAAGTGGAATATTCATTGACAGAATTAGGGAAAAGTTTTATTCCGATTTTACAGCAAATGATGTTATGGAGCGAGAAAAACCTTTCACCTAAGAATTTATAAAAGTCCAGATTGTTTATAGTTCATTTCGTATTTCCTAAAAAGATTAAATTTCGTCTGCACTGAGAATATAAGGTTGCGAATATGAATTATAAAATGTAGATAGAGTGGATATCACATCATTCCATGCACAAACTATGAAATATAGAATGTATGTGGGTGATGTTGAATGGCAAAAGTGAAAGACTGCCCTGGATTTGAAACCTTCGGTGCAGATGTAAAAGAAGCACGGAAGGCGAAGAACCTTGCACGAAAAGATTTAGCCGAAAAGGTGAACATTGATACCAGGTATCTTGCCAACATTGAAAACGAGGGCACGATCCCAAGCCTGCCGGTCATCATTCAGCTTGTAAAAATCTGCGGCCTGCCGATGGAGAGATATTTCAATCCAGAGGTCATGCGAGAGGAAAGCGAGCTGCGCCAGCGGGTCGGACAGAAGTTAAAGCTCTGCCCGGAACAGTATTTGCCTATCGTGGAAGGTGCCATTGACGGGGCCTTAAAAATTGAAAAGCCGAATGAAGAAACGGAGGGTGTCTGAACATCCTCTGTTTTTCTTATTTTGCGGGCATTTTTGGACTTCTGCAACGCTTTATAAGTAGGGATAAGATACGGTAGCAAGCACAGCAAGCGAGTACCCGCTTGCGAATTTTGAGATTTTCAGGCCCCTTACCCGAAAATTCAAAATTGCTTGTTGGGATAATCCCAAACCCTTATGAAGAACGGAGGCGGCGCATGGCAAACCGAAAGCGGAATATCCAAATGAAATTCTATGTCACGGAGGACGAAAAACGACTTATAGACGAGAAAATGAGCCAGCTACCCACACGCAGATATGGCGCCTATCTCCGCAAGATGGCGATTGACGGGTATATCATCTATACTGACACCGCAGATATCAAGGCATTTACCAGAGAGCTTTCCGCCATCGGTCGGAACATCAACCAGATTGCCAAGCGGATCAACGCCGGAGGTCCTGCGTATCAGGCCGACATGGACGAGATACGGGAAAGGTTGGACGAGATATGGCAGTTACAAAGACGCATCCTATCAAGTCAACGCTGAAAGCGGCCATTGACTATATCTGCAACCCGGAAAAGACGGACGGAAAGCTGCTTGTATCCTCCTATGGCTGTGCCGCCGAAACTGCGGATATTGAATTTTCCTGGACCCGCCGCCATGCCATCGACAAGGGAACGAACCTGGGCCGTCACCTGATCCAAGCCTTTCAGCCTGGGGAGGTTACGCCGGAGCAGGCCCATGAGATCGGCATGGAGCTTGCAAAAGAAATCCTGGGCGGCAAGTATGAATTTGTACTTACCACCCATATAGACAAAGATCATGTTCATAACCACCTGATTTTCAATGCGGTCAGCTTCACCGACCACAAGCACTACCATTCCAACAAACACAGCTATCACGAGATATGCCGAGCCAGTGACCGATTGTGCCGAGAACACGGCCTGTCCGTCATCGTCCCTAGCCGTGACAAGGGCAAGAGCTATATTGAGCATCAAGCCGCACAGAACGGCACCAGCTATAAGGCAAAGCTGAAAGCCGCCATCGACCGGCTGATCCCCGTGTCCTCCAGCCCGGAAGATTTACTTGCCCGGTTGCAGCGGGAAGGGTACGAGATCAAGCGAGGAAAGTATATCTCCGCCAGGGCGCCGGACCAGGAGCGGTTCACCCGGCTCAAAACCCTAGGTGCCGATTACACGGAAGAAGCCGTTGCCTCCCGCATCGCCGGAGGTCCCAGGCCCTCCAGACAGCCCAAACAGCGCAGCGGGAAGGTCAACCTGCTCATTGACATTCAGAGCAATATCAAGGCACAGCAGAGCGCCGGATACCAGCGGTGGGCGACCATTGAGAATCTGAAACGGGCAGCCGCTACCATGAACTTTCTCACCGAACATGGCATCGGCAGCTATGAGAAATTGGTGGAACGGTGCGATGCCGTTGCTGCCGCTTCCATCCGCACCAGGGAGAGCCTGCGGGATACGGAGCAGCGAATCACCAACCTTGCCCTCCTAGGAAAGCAGATTGATACCTACCGAAAACTGAAACCCATCTATGACTGCTACAAAGCGTCAAAGGACAAGGAAAAATTCCTGCGCGGCTTTGAGAGCGAGATCATCTTGTTCGAGACGGCAGCCAGGGAGATCAAAAAGGCCGGACTTACAAAACTGCCTTCAGCCGAAAAGCTGAAAGCGGAACTAAATGAGCTCACCGCTCGCAAGACCGCCCTGCAAGCGGAACTTCGGAAGATACAGCGGGAAGAAAAGGAGTTTAATCTAATTCAAAAGAATATTGGTATTATCCTAAATGTGCAAAAACAAAAAGAAAAATCTGAACCCGAATTGTTTTAGAAACTCAATAGTTCTAAACCATAGTCTGTAATCGCCTTCACTACATTCTGCTGCTCGTTTATGCATTGACATTATTCGCTTTGCGGTATATAATTAGAAAAAGTTGTCGTTTCATGTCTAAAGTGGAAACACAACAAATTTTGTGCGGAGGAATCATCTGTGGAATATATGTCAATTGCTGATGCCTCAACTAAATGGGGAATTTCAAAGAGGCGCATTCAGGTTCTCTGTGCCCAAAACCGAATCGAAGGAGTAACACACTTTGGAAAGTCTTGGGCAATTCCGGCTGGCGCACAGAAACCCAATGATGCAAGGGTTAAAACTGGGAAATACATTAAAACACATATTTCGGAGGACGGGCAATGATTACCCCTACACAAAAGTGGAGAAAGTACCGAACAGAACGCGGTATTTGTATAAATGAAGATTGCGAAAAAGTGATTCAAAAGTACCTTGCGCCTAATTTTGAAGGCAAAATCCAACTAATACTTACATCCCCTCCCTTTCCATTAAAACGTGCAAAAAAATACGGAAATAAAGTAGGGAAAGAATATTTGGATTGGCTTTGCAACATTGGGAATCAATTAGCACCACTACTTTCACAAGATGGCTCAATTGTTATTGAAATTGGAAATGCGTGGAATCCCGGTGAACCAACTTATTCGACGCTCCCTTTAGAAACATTACTTGCGTTTAAAAATCAATGTGGTTTGTATTTATGTCAAGAATTTATATATTATAATCCTGCTCGATTACCAGGGCCAATTGAGTGGGTGAATAAACAGCGAGTCCGCGTAAAGGACTCGTTCACGCAAATCTGGTGGATGTCCAAAACGCCACATCCCTATGCTAACAATAGAAATGTTGCTGAGCCATATAGTCGACAGATGAAAAAACTATTGTCCAGCGGAAAATACAATTCAGGAACACGTCCATCAGAACACACTATTAGCCAAACTGCATTTTCAATTGATAATGGGGGTGCGATCCCATCTAACGTTATTATTGCAGCAAACACAACCTCAAATGATATTTATATTACCAAATGTAAAGAGCATAAATTGCCGATTCATCCAGCAAGAATGGCACCCGCTATACCAGAATTTTTTATTAATTTTCTGACTCGACCGGGAGACATTGTCCTTGATTGTTTTGCGGGAAGCAATACAACAGGAACAACCGCAGAAAAGTTGGGGAGAGAGTGGATTTCAATCGAGCTAGATCGGGACTATTACGAAGGATCAAAATATAGATTTGGGAGAAAATAATATGGAACACATCGATTTCCCTGGAGATTTCCCATCGTTTGAAACAATGATGTCTGTGTTGAAGAAAGTTTTTGAAAAATCTTGGAAAGTAGATTTGGATATTGAAGATATTAATTTGTGGTTGTGCAACTTTACTGGAACCTTTTTTGATACAGAAGATGAAAGGCGTCTAGCCTTATGGATGCTATGTAACTTTACATATTACAACGATGCGGAAATAAACCATTTGTGTTCTGTCTTGTTCAAAAAATTTACTCATACTCTAATGACAGATTACGGATTGAAATCTTCTGAAGAAGTTGAGGCTCGTATAAATACATTGAAATTCACTTCCATTGGGCGTCCAAGTGAAAGCGGAGGCCTCATTCTATACCATTTTCGTCAGGAGGCCCGACTTAGCACAGACTGCTTCATATTCCCGACATCTATCGCTGCAACGGAATCTGACATTATTGTTTGCATAGATGATGTTATGATGAGCGGAGGAACTGCACAACGATTCTTTTACCAAAATCGGGAGGATTTTGCAGAGAAAAAAATTTACTACTTGGCGCTTCTATCGAGTAATGAAGCACTTTCTAAACTCCAAGAGCTCAATATCAAGGTCATTCCTTGTGCTGTGCTAGATAAGCGGAATCGAGCTTTTTCTGAAGAATCATTATGCTTCTTCAAATACCCTGCACTAAAAGAAACTGCAAAAATAATGGTTGAAGGTTATGGAAAGATAATTGAGCCTAAAAAGGCTTTGGGCCATATGGATGGACAGTACTGCTTTGGATTCTCTTATAATATTCCAAATAATAGCCTGCCGATTTTCTGGTCTTCTTCTAATGGATGGAATCCTATCTTTTGCCGAAAGGAGAAATATCAAAATGCCAAACAAGCTAAACGAGAATACGGATTCTTTATTTAAAAATCCTTTCGATGATTATAACGCTAATGTTCTAGACCCCGAATTAATCATGCAGTATTGGTTTACACCTTTTTCCACCGGAGCATTGAAGGATTTTGATGAAAAACGTTTTTTTACTCAAAAGATGCCTATAATTTTGCAAGGTTCGCGTGGATCAGGTAAAACTACAATTTTAAAATACTTTTCATTCCCTGTACAATGTGAGCGTGCGCTCCAAAATCGTATAACTATTAGACAACAACTACTTAAAGATGAAGGAGTAGGGTTTTATTTTCGGTGTGATGATTCTTTTCTGAAAGAGTTTAAAAGCGTATTTAGTATCGCGGTAGAATCAAAATGGACCTCTTGTTTCGAACATTATCTGGAACTTTTTTTTGTTAAAAGTTTGATTGAACTAATTTTCAAATTAGGTAAAGATTATAGCGATAATTTTCCAGATGAAATACTTAAAACTTCCAATTTGTGTGAATTAAGGGCAGACTGTAATTTTACAGATATGCACTCGTTTTCGGAATATATTGACGCTGAAATTCGCTACATAAATACGTTTAAAAATGAATCGCTTTTTACGCAAGCGAAGTTTGAACCAAAGCATGTTTGGAGTATTTACGATATTAGCAGTAAATTGATACATGCGATTGCTCAAACAGCTCCAGAATTATCAAAATTAAATTATTTGCTATTAATTGACGAATTTGAAAATCTCCCGCAAGAATTGCAAAAACAGTTTAATACTATGATTAAATTTTGCCGTCCCGACATTTCCATGCGTATTGGACGGAGAAGTGAAAACATTGTAACAAAAGAAACCATTAACGATGTTGAGTATTTACGTGAGCAACATGATTACCACTTGATTGTATTAGACCAGGAACAGGACATGCAAAGCTTGCGATCGTACTTGCTTGGTATAGCGAAAAAGCGCTTGGAAGCAATGGATTCTTCTTTGTTTCCCACCAGCATAATAGATATTTTTGGGGATAAAGAAGATTTGGATGCTGAATGTCAAAAAAATGCAAACGTCCAAAACCTACATTTGCGATATGTTTTAAATTCTAATCCAAGAATAAAAGCAGATGACGGATTACTTGATCAAATTATTTCTATTATTTCTTACCCGCAAAACAGAATTGCAGAAACATTAAATGCTTTGTGGGTTTCCAGGTGCGAACAAGATGAAAATCCGCTTGATGTTGCAAAATTTACCGTGAATGCGATGCAGGCTTTTTTCAATAAAGGTGAGCACCAATTGCTTGAAAAATATAAAAATGACTATAGCAATAAATATAGATATGCTATCACAATCTTGATATGTACAGCTTACAAAAAAGATAAGCTATATTATGGTTTTAATACTCTTTGTCATCTTTCAGAGGGCAATGCACGCACATTCATAAATTTGTGTAAAGCAATAATTAGCGATGCTTTATTCTATGAAAAAAAGCGATTTCTATCCACAATGAAAATTTCACCAGAATCACAATCCCGAGCGATAAGAAGCTATTCCCGAAGTGAATTTAATTCTGTTTGTTCAATAATTCAAAACGGCAATTCGATTAGAGAGTTTCTATTATGTTTGGGCAATGTGTTTTCTGAATTCCATAGAGATAAGCTGGTAAGATATCCGGAAACTAATCAATTTATTTATAATCCGGATGATTTATCTCCAGAGGATAGAAAAGCTCTAGAAATTGCTATAAGTTGGTCACTAATAAAAAAGAAAAAAGACACTCAACGTCTATCAGCTGGTATTTCAAAAAAGGGAGATATATATACAATAAATAAAATATTTACCCCAATTTTTAACATTTCTTACCGTACTAGAGGAGGAGTAAATGTACATTTTTCAGCGGAAGAAATTGGGGAAATGCTTAAGGGGCAATTCCAAAAGAGCAAACTTAGTACATCTACAAAAAGGAAAAGAATTAGCCCCACAAAGGATATTAAAAATATTCCTCCGGCAGATCAATTATCTTTTTTTGACTGGGGGGAAGGTAAATGAGCACTTATTATACGATTTCATCAGCTGAAGACATAGACGCACAGATTTATGATACCTTTATTTTAGCAGATGGGTCAGATGATCGAACATTAGAAATGGCTAAGATACTAAATAAAAAGGGGGCGGATATTCACACTATTGTATTGCTGAAATATCAGAATGATAAGCCAAGCGCAGACCTAGAAAAAATGTTTCCTTCTGCACAAATAATACCGGTTATAGTAAATGAATTACAAACATATTTTTTGGCGCAGCTAATAGATATTTCAGATAAACTAAGTAGTGAAAAGCTAATTGTAGATATTTCCTGCATTCATACTCCAGAAATGTTTGTGTTGCTAAAGTATCTTAAGACGGCAAATCCGAAGGAAAAACTTGATATTGCATATTCAACCCCTTTTGAGTATGATTTTCCTGAAGAACCTTTTACATCTTACTGCTCCTACTATGGGAATCTTAAAACCACCGATTTGTTAGGCTTTGGTGGCATTTCTGATGGTTTAGCACATTCTCGTATGATTATCTTCTTGGGATTCGAGGGAGTCCTTGCATCTAAAGTAACAGAAGATATACAGTATGAAGAGCTTTTATTGGTAAACAATCTTCCGTCCTTTTTTCCAAAGTATAAGGATATATGCGTAATAAATAATTATGACTTGCTTTCTACGCACAGAAGTAAGTTACTATATGTTCCTGCGAATAATCCTTTTGAAACTTTCAATTTTCTAGATAGTGTATTCGATGGGAAGTCTTCATTGTGTGTAGCGCCTTTAAGCACAAAGCCTGTTGCTCTGGGTGTTTGCCTATATGCTATGTCTCATAAAACGCTGCGCATCGTTTATCCTACGTCGGAACATTACAATGATCACAGGACTAACAAAGTTTTGAATACTAATATTTATAGTATTCCGCTACAATCAATATAAAAAGGACGCCGCCACTGGATCGCTTTGATCCAATGGCGGCGCTCCCATTTTTCTTGACAAAAGGTGAGAATCTGGTGTTTTTCCTATGTAGAAACGCCTTGCCGCCCTACATGGGAAAATCATACTGCCCCTACACGAAAAAGCCGCCACAGGCGATTTCTTCGCCCATTTTGAACTCTAATTCCCGCACTTTTTGGCGCGGCGAGAAAGATAGTGTGGACAGGACAACACCACCGCCCGGAAACTCTGCTTGCAGGGATGGACACAGCCCTTGCAGAGCTTGTTATACTGGCGTCTGCCGTTCTCACCCAGGAAGAACGCCCATTCCAGATGCCATTTCTTGCTCCGGCTCATAAGTCATGCTCCGGGGGCTTCTTCTGCGGGGCAGGCTTGTCCGGGCCTTTTCGCGACCCACACTCCCGTTTCGCGTCCTCCAGCCGCTCCCGGATGGAAGGCTTTTTCTCCGGCGTGGTCCTGTGCGCCTCGGCCTGGGCTTTCTCCAATTCCTCACCACGGCGGCCGTTGTTGATGATCCCGTCAATCATGCCGTAGTCATCCTCCAGGGTCATTTCCGCCGTGTGCAGCGGGTTTTCCGGCTCCACGGGAACGGACACGATCTGCCCGTTGATGCTGGCGAACAGCTCCGGCCGCTTGAATTGCTCGGTGTACTTCTGGATCATGTCCGGGGGCAGGGACGCGAAACTCTCCGGCCCCAGGCCCACCACCAGGAAGGTGCCTGCCACAATGTCGTAAATCTCCCCATGCTCGTCCCGGAGGGAACGGTTCAGGTCCAGACCGATGAGCTTGCCTTCATCGTTCAGCACCAGCCCTACCGGATCGTCAAAGGGATAGGAGGCGGCAATGTCGCCGCCCACCTCCGCTTGCAGCGCATGGAGACCGGGGTCGATTTCCTTCACATAGGGCTTCTTCATAGGCTCCACCACCAGGACGGTTAGCTTCTCCGGTGCGGTATGTTCGGGGGCGGCTCCGCTGGGGATGGCAAAGGCGCGGCTGCCGTTGGCCATGATGAGATACTTCCCGTCCTCGGACTCATGGTGGAAACCGTATCCGGCGGCCTCCATCTGTTCCCGGCTCATATCTGTCACATGGAAGGTTCCCCTGGGGGTCCGCACCGTCTCGCCGGTCTCGCGGTCATCCGGAGTAGGCGCCGCTTGCTGCCCGTACAACTCCGCTTCATACTCCCGGTTTGCCTGATAGTGTTCAGGACCTTGATACGGTAGGGCTCATAGATGACCTTGCCGCGACCGTCCCGCACCGGCTTTCCGTTTTCGTCCAGCTTCGGCGCGCCGTGCAGAAGCATTTTTCCTGTTTCCGTCAAAAGCTGCCCTTTTGGATCGGTGATGACATAGGAGCTGTGCATCTGCATGATGGACGGTTTGACAAAGAACCGCGTCTTGCCGCTGCCGGAGCCGCCGATGACGAGAATATTTTTGTTTCTCGCATACTTTGGCTGCTTCGGGCGGCTGGTCATGGTGAGGCTTTCTGTCCGGGTCAGCGGGATATTCCAATCGGGAACAGGGTCTATGTAGGGCGCGATATCCGCCGCCGTGCCCCAGCGGGCAGAGCCGTATTCAATACCCTTGCGGTATTTCTTCGCATTCTTACCCTTGACATACACCGTCAGCCGGACGAGGACTGCGCCGAGGATGCCGACGCAGATATCCAGCGCGTGAAAGCTGGGTGCGGAGCTGGCGAAGGCCGTCTGAAAGCCCTGCCCGATATGCAGCAGCTTTTCCGAGGCGTCAAGCCCCGGCGCCAGCCGCACCGCCTGGCAGAGCTTATCAAAGAGATACACAAAGAACAGATACGGCAGGTTTGGCAGAAGATATTTTTTGAGTTTGTCCTTCATCGCTCCACGCTCCGTTCTCTGGTCTTGACCTTTTCGCCGCGCTCCTGCTTCTTGTGCTGCGTTTTGGACTGCTCCTGCGCCTTTTCCAGCTTGCGCCGGATGGAAGGGGCTTTCTCGCGGCTCAGGTTTTTAGCGGAAAACTCCCGGAAGGCCGCTGTAATCACATCGGCGTCCCGGCCCTTGAAGAACACCAGGTAACGGGTATGCTCGCCGGAAGTGTCCTTCTTCAACGCAAAATCCAGGCCGTACTTCTTCGCCGTGGAAGAAAAGGCCCGGATATTCTGATCCGTGATCTCGATGTTGGAAACGCCGGTGTTGTGCTTCATAAGCTGCCGGAGCGTCTGCTTGCCGTGCCGGAGCTGCGGATTTTTCTTGTGATTCTCCATATCTGCCAGCACCTTCTTCATGGCCTGCTGCAAGAGCTGGGCGGTCATTTTGCTGGCCTCCACACAAAGCGCAAGGGTTTTCTGCGTGATTTCTTCCTGCAAGGCGTTCACCTCCGATCTCCGCTGCCGTACAGGTCATGGCTGACAAGGGATGTGTAATAGCTGTCCATCGTGACCGGGGCGTTATACAGCGCCGCCAACAGATATTTCTTGATGTTGCGGACATAGGAGGTGTTCTCCCGCATCCGGTCAAGGACATACTCGATGTGCGAGGCGTTCAGCTTCAGGAACCGTGACCGGACGACCTCCGCAGGGTAGTCGTCCCCGGCGACACGGATCATCTCCCGGTTGGAACAGACGGCATCCACCATGAGCTCCACCAGCTCGTCCAGCCGGTCTTTATCCAACTGGACGTTCTGCGAAAGAACGTCATATTCGATGTTCTCCAAGATCAATGCCCGATAGCTTTCCCGCTTTCTCATCCCATCCTGTCCGGTCCGCTCCCTGGGGGCTGGGGGACTTGATAGGATAGGACTTGATTCTTCCGTAATTGATAGATCAGTCTTTGATGGATAGTTACTTGATTCTTCTTTATTTAATTGGGCGGGGTTCTCCTGAATTGGAGCGTCCAACATTGGATTTGCCTGTACGGGATTTTCCCGTATAGGTTTTTCCAGTGTAGGTGATGGCGTTTTAGGCTGTTCCAGAATGGTATATTCGATAGAGCCGAGCTGCCCGTTTGCGCTGCGGACACGCGCTCGGACGAGATAACCGTGCGCCTCCAGCTCCCGGATGCCGCCGCTGATGCTGTCAATGCCGTCCTTGCAGATATGGGCAAGGCCCTTCATGGTGTAGTCCCAATTATCCGGCAGGGACAGCATGAGAGATAAAAGCCCTTTCGCTTTCAGCGACAGCGACATATCCCGCAGATGGTAGTTGGACATGACCGTGTAATCTCTGGTCTTTTCGATACGGAATACAGCCATCTTCGCACCTCCTTCCTCTGAAAATGAAAAGTGTTGATTTCGATGAAAAAAGCCTCCGGTTTGCCTCTCGGATGTGATCCATAGGAAAACATCCATGCCCGCCTGCTTGCGGCGGTCAGAGAGGAAAAAACAGAGGCTTTCGCACCCTAATCACAACACTTGAATTTGGGTATAGAAAAAGGGCGGCTGTCTGAAAAACAGTCGCCCGAAAAGGGGATATATACAAGTTATTTGCTACTTGTCCGCCTTGAAAACCGTTGATATTACTGGCTTTTTCAAAAAGTTCTGTATCACCACTCGCACCACGGCGTCAGAAGAAGCCAGCACCGTTCCGTTTCCGCCTCGCGGCGAAAACTGCACGATGCTGGCTTCTTCAACATATGATGGATACTCAGTTTCGTTTGGAGAAGGAGAGTGGAAAAACGGCGAAAGAGGGAAAGAACATCTTCCGCCGGATCCTTCTTACAAAATGAATTGGGAACCGGTAATTGGCGCTGGTTTGGTTGTCATATGTACTGTTGGCATAATAGCTGTTGCTGCCGATGATCTCACAGGCGTAGGAGTTGCGGATGACTTTCTCTTTGGGCCACTTGGAGCAGGTGTAGGTGAAGGGCTGATCATGATCTTTGGATGACTAAAGGAGACATATATGTGGAATGACATTGCAAACGAAAATGATTTAAAAAACTTTATGGATGCTATGTATGGTTTCCATGACAGTTGCATAAAGGAGATCAAATACATTAGCGGTGCGTATGTGAATGAAAAATTAAGTATGTCGCCGGTCAATAGCCAAAGAATATTGAGCGTGATCATTCAACGGCAGTTTGAAGATCCATCCGCTATTGAAATGCAATTTGCGGGACTAAAGTATTTAAATCTATTCCCCAATGACGAAAACTACACCTGTGAGATACTTGATGCAACTATGATCATAAAAGAGGATCGCATATATTGGTGTGATTGCGGTGGGCTGTCAGAAAAGGATATAGAAAGCTACACAGGAACTACAATATGTGCATCAAAAGCTCGGTGGAGAGCAGCAGATGAATATATTGGTCTGAATGAAATTTATGTGACAATTTAGAGTTAAATCGAGAAAGCGGGCGGTGCTGCTGCACCGCCCGCAGGGAAATGGACAAGTGGTCACTATGATGCGTACAACCGTCAGCACACAACCACAGATCATCATCGTTGCCTGCTGCATTACGCTGCGCCGCAGCGGTTACGACTGCGACCCGCTGCGCCGGGCTCGCAGTTTGGCGGTTTTGTTTTTGCGCTCCCTTGCGATTTCTTAGGCCTATAATCGAACCTGAAAGATATTTGATGATTTCAAATTTAATCCATAGTGAAAATGAGAGGTTTTACAATGGAGGATAATATAACGCTGAGAAAAATATGGCAGGACGATGATGTGATTGAGCTGACAGTTGTGTGTTCCTCTCCCATAATCACTGCCACCTCTGAAATATACGTCTCAGATTCTTTGATTGATGAATTGATTTCCGAAATTACGAAATTTCTCAACGGGAATAAAGAAGGATTTTGGGCAAACGAAGAGAGGGGAGACGCTTCTACAGCGTGCGTATCTTTTCGCTTCTTTCGAGAAGATGCGCTGGGACATATCGCGATAGAAGTGTTTGCGGAGCTGGACGACGGTGGAGACTACAGCAAGCACAACTGCTGCTTTTTCGTTCGGACAGAATAAGGTTTGCTCATGAACTTCTGTAATCATTTGGCTCAGCTGAAGAGCGGTTCTGGTGGATATGAGATTCAATTAAATTGTTTTTAAATATCCAATATTCGCAGCATCTCGAAAAACGGGGCGGTCTCTATCCTGTGCTGCTACATTCTCAGCGTGTAGGGTGACGTCACTGCGCTGCTCGATTCTGCCGGTGCGCTGACCTGGATGTACAACCTACTTTTTTCAAAAAAGAGATGAGCAAAACAGGCAGAAGGAGCAGCCCGCAAACAGGCAAATGGGAAT
>ERZ773202.1420-NODE-1420-length-15512-cov-6.601410_pt1 | contig 15512 bp, 21 predicted proteins | sample MGYA00580998_ERZ773202 | MGnify/ENA primary metagenome ERZ773202 (study PRJEB29015, sample SAMEA2737803) | human gut metagenome | biome: human gut; feature: human-associated habitat; material: faeces | place: China | collected 2012 ...
GATTTCGCCACGCTTGTTCTGGGGCAAATCTACTCCAACAATTCTTATTGCCATTTGTTAAAAATAAAAATTTAATTGATTAATTTAATTAATTCTTTTAGTGAGAAGCAGGACCCGACTTTCTCAAGTTCATGCCCTACAACCCTGCGCCATGATTAACCCTGACGCATCTTGAACTTAGGGTTCTTCTTGTTGATAACGAACAGACGACCTTTACGACGTACGATCTTGCAGTCGGGTGTACGTTTCTTTAATGATGCTCTTGTTTTCATATCTTTAAATTGTTACTTGTATCTGAAAACGATTCTGCCCTTAGTCAAGTCGTACGGACTCATCTCGACTTTTACCTTGTCGCCGGGCAGGATTTTGATGTAATGCATTCGCATCTTACCTGAAATGTGAGCAATAATCTGCACGCCATTCTCAAGTTCGACTCTAAACATTGCATTTGACAGTGACTCCACGATTGTGCCGTCTTGCTCTATAGCGGATTGTTTTGCCATAAATTGTTATATTCTGTTTTAGAATTCGACTTCCCTCTTACAAATTACCTTATTACATAGTAACTCAAAACTACTGAGGATTTTCAATTAAATCAAACGTTGACAGTATCTCAGCCTTACCACGTCTTACTACGATGGTATGCTCGAAATGCGCCGCTGGCTTTCCGTCGCGAGTAACAATACCCCAACGGTCAGGCAGAAGCCCTATTCTTCTGTCGCCCATAGTAATCATAGGTTCAATAGCGATACACATACCTTCTTTCAGCATCACTCCGTTTCCACGCCTACCATAATTTGGAACTTGTGGATCCTCATGCATCTCACGACCTATACCATGTCCAGTGAGTTCCCTCACTACTCCATAGCCGTGGGCTTCACAAAAAGATTGGATTGCATCACCAATATCACCGACATGATTTCCTGCAACTGCCATTTCTATGCCTTTATATAAGGATTGTCGTGTCACTGTCAGTAAATCTCTGACATCTTGACGGACGTTTCCGACACAAAAGGTGTAAGCACTATCTCCATTGTAACCAGCAAGAAGTGTGCCACAATCTACAGAAATGATGTCTCCGTCGTGTAAAATTGTTTTTTCATCGGGTATTCCATGAACAACAACGTTGTTGACAGAGGTGCAAATACTTGCGGGAAACGGCCCTCCAAAAGGATTGGGAAAGTTTTTGAAAGTAGGAACGGCTCCGTGGTCACGGATAAATTCCTCCGCTATCCTATCCAGTTGGAGGGTCGTCACGCCTGGTTTAATATGTTTGGCTAATTCTGCAAGCGTTTCACCAACTAAGTGGTTTGCCTTGCGCATCAGCTCAATTTCATCTTCTGTCTTTAGAAATATTTTCATTTCTTAAGAGGAAAATCAATACGCAGAAACAACACCGTTACGTGTACGTCCTGAGTTGAGCAGTCCATCGTAGTGACGCATCAACATGTGGCTCTCAATCTGCTGGAGTGTGTCGATAACAACACCTACAAGAATGAGAAGTGATGTTCCACCGAAGAACTGAGAGAAAGCCTGCTGAACATTGAGCAGTCCTGCGAGTGCAGGCATTACAGCAATGAAAGCAATGAAGAACGAGCCAGGGAATGTGAGTCGTGACATAATTGTCTCGATGTATTCTGCTGTATCCTTTCCCGGCTTGATGCCAGGAATAAAGCCATTATTGCGTTTCATGTCCTCAGCCATCTGTGTCGGATTGAGTGTAATCGCCGTATAGAAGTATGTGAATGCGACAATCAGCGTAACATAGATGACGTTGTAGAGAAGACTGCGGTTGTCCATGAGGGCTGTTGCCCAAGACGAGGCACCATCGCTCTGGTAGCGTACGAAAGCCAATGGAATGAACATCAAAGCTTGAGCAAAGATGATAGGCATTACGTTGGCTGCGAACAATTTCAGAGGTATGTACTGGCGAGCGCCGCCATACTGCTTATTACCCACGAGACGCTTGGCGTACTGTACTGGGATTTTGCGGGTACCCTGAACCAGCATGATTGAAGCACAGATTACTGCGTACAGAACCAAGATCTCTATGATGAACATCACAAGTCCACCGCTTGAGATAGCTGTGAATCGTGAGCCCAGTTCCTGCACGAAAGCCTGTGGCAGACGTGCGATGATACCAATCATGATGATCATTGAGATACCATTTCCAACTCCCTTGTCAGTGATACGCTCACCAAGCCACAGTATAAACATACTGCCTGCTGCAAGGATAATCGTTGCAGGAATCATGAACATTGTCCATGAGATACCTGACGACAGGGCTGCTGCAGCCTGCGCCTTAAGGTTAAGCAGGTAAGAAGGAGCCTGGAACAAAAGGATGAACACTGTGAGTATTCGTGTGTACCAAGTTATCTTCTTACGACCGCTTTCGCCTTCGCGCTGCATCTTCTGGAAGTAAGGCACTGCCACTGCCAAAAGCTGCATGACAATAGAAGCTGAGATGTATGGCATGATTCCAAGCGCAAAGATAGACGCATTGGAAAATGCACCACCAGAGAACATGTCGAGCAGTGACATAAGTCCGCCCGATGTCTGCGACTGAAGTTTGTCCAACATACCCGGATTGATGCCAGGAAGCACCACAAACGAGCCGAAACGGTAGATAGCCGTAAACAGCAGAGTAATGAGGAGTCGCTGACGCAAATCCTCAATTCTCCAACAGTTCTTTAGTGTCTCAATAAACTTTTTCATCTACTTTATTAGATAATAGTTGTGTTACCTCCGACAGCCTTGATTGCTTCCTCGGCTGTCTTAGAGAATGCATGAGCCTTAACCTCAAGCTTAGCTGTGAGCTCGCCATTGCCAAGAACCTTAACGAGTTCCTTGCCGTTGGTGAGGTGAGCAGCCTTCAGTTCCTCGATTCCGATTACTGTGAGGTTCTTTGCCTCAGCAAGCTTCTGGAGTGTAGAGAGGTTTACAGCGAAGTATTCCTTGTGGTTGATATTCTTGAAACCAGCCTTCGGTACGCGACGCTGCAACGGCATCTGTCCACCTTCGAAACCAATCTTTCTCTTGTAACCTGAACGTGCCTTAGCACCCTTGTGTCCACGTGTAGAAGTACCGCCAAGACCAGAACCTGGACCACGACCGATACGACGACGTGAATGTGTGGAACCTGCAGCAGGCTTTAAATTATTTAATTTCATAATTCGTTCTTTTAAGATTTAATTAATCAACTACAGTTACCAAGTGGTGAACCTTGCGAATCATTCCACGTGCACTAGGAGTATCCTCAACCTCAACAACCTGAGAGATCTTGCGGAGTCCAAGAGCCTGAAGTGTTGCCTTCTGATCCTTCGGATAACCGATTTTGCTCTTAATCTGCTTTACTTTTATTGTTGCCATTGTTTATCCTCCTTATCCGTTAAATACTCTATCCATGCTGATGCCGCGTACACCTGCGATAGTGTAAGCGTCACGAAGCTGTGACAAAGCCTCGATTGTTGCTTTCACAAGGTTGTGAGGGTTAGAAGAACCCTTTGACTTAGCGAGGATGTCTGTAACGCCTACGCTATCAAGTACGGCACGCATAGCACCACCGGCTACGAGACCAGTACCGGCAGCAGCCGGACGCATAAACACCTGAGCACCGCCGAAGCGAGCTTCAACCTCGTGAGGGATAGTGCCCTTAAGCACCGGAACCTTAACGAGGTTCTTCTTTGCAGCCTCTACGCCCTTAGCGATAGCTGCTGTAACTTCGCCAGCCTTACCGAGACCGTAGCCGATAACGCCCTTGCCGTCACCAACAACAACGATGGCAGCGAATGTAAATGTACGACCACCCTTAGTAACCTTAGTTACACGGTTGATAGCCACGAGGCGGTCCTTCAAATCAACGTCATTAAAAACTTTTACTTTATTCATTGCCATAATCGTTTAGAATTTGAGACCACCGTTACGAGCTGCATCAGCGAGCTCCTTAACACGTCCGTGATAAAGATAACCATTACGGTCGAAAACTACAGCTGAAACACCAGCAGCGATTGCGTTGGCAGCTACGAGCTCACCAACCTTAGCAGCCTGCTCCTTCTTAGGCATCTTCTCGAGACCGAGTGAAGAAGCCGAAGCAAGTGTTGTTCCAGTCAAGTCGTTGATAACCTGTGCGTAAATCTGCTTGTTGCTACGGAAAACGCTAAGACGAGGGCGCTCTGCAGTACCGCTGATACGCTTACGAACTCTATATTTAATTTTAATTCGTCTTTCTACTTTCTTTGTTGTCATAATCCTAAAAAAAATTAAGAATGTTACTTAGCTGAAGCTGTCTTACCAGACTTTCTGCGGATAACTTCGCCTTGGAACAAGATACCTTTGCCCTTGTAAGGCTCAGGCTTGCGGAAAGAACGAATTTTTGCACAAATGAGTCCGAGCAACTGCTTGTCGCAAGACTCCAAAGTGAGGATAGGGTTCTGGTTTCTCTCGCTCTTAGACTCTACCTTAACCTCTGCAGGAAGCTCGATAAAGATAGGGTGAGTATAACCGAGGGAGAACTCGATAAGGTTTCCCTGGTTTGAAACACGATAACCGACTCCGACAAGCTCGAGTACCTTCTTGTAGCCTTCGCTTACGCCAACAACCATGTTGTTAACGAGTGAACGGTAGAGACCGTGGAAAGCTGACTTCTGCTTGTAGTTAACAGGGCTATTCTCGTCTACCTCGAAAGTTACGTGACCGTCCTCAATCTTAACGATGATTGACGGGTCTACCTTCTGTGAGAGCTCGCCCTTAGGACCCTTAACATTTACTACTCCGTTGTTGAGTGTTACTGTAACACCTGCTGGGATACTAATTGGTAATTTACCTATTCTTGACATATTCAAATCCTCCAATTAATAAACATAGCAAAGAACCTCACCACCAATCTTCTGGGCAGAAGCTTCCTTGTCGGTCATTACGCCCTTAGAAGTAGAGAGGATTGCGATACCCAATCCGTTAATAACTCTCGGCATATCCTTGTATCCGACATACTTGCGGAGACCAGGAGTAGAAACACGCTTCAGCGATGTGATAGCGTTTGTTTTGGTTGCAGGGTCGTACTTCAAAGCAACTTTGATTGTACCCTGAGGACCGTCCTCTACGAACTTGTAATTGAGGATGTAGCCCTTCTCGAAGAGGATCTTTGTGATCTCTTTCTTCAAGTTAGACGCAGGAACCTCTACGACACGGTGATGAGCCATGATTGCGTTTCTGAGTCTTGTCAGAAAATCTGCTATTGGATCTGTCATTTTATATAAAAAGTTTAATTAATCGGGACTACCCCGACAATATTAAAGAAAAAAATTACCAGCTTGCTTTCTTTACTCCAGGAATGAGACCCTGTGAAGCCATCTCGCGGAACTGGATACGAGAGAGACCGAACTGACGGATATATCCCTTTGGACGGCCTGTAATCTTGCAGCGGTTGTGCAGACGGATTGGGTTTGCATTCTTAGGAATAGCCTGCAACTTGCGGGCAGCTTCGTAAGCCTCAGAAGGATCCTCAGTTGTAGCGATTACCTTCTTCAGAGCAGCACGCTTCTCAGCATAGCGAGCAACGAGTTTGGCACGCTTTACCTCACGAGCCTTCATTGATTCTTTTGCCATATTGCTTAATCGTTTTTAGCGTTTTTAAATGGAAGACCGAATGCCTTGAGGAGAGCGTAGCCCTCTTCGTCGGTGTTGGCAGAGGTCACGAATGTGATATTCATACCCTGGATGCGGTCGATCTGGTCGATGTTGATTTCAGGGAAGATAATCTGCTCCTGAATACCCAGTGTATAGTTACCACGGCCGTCGAACTTGCTCTCGATGCCCTTGAAGTCGCGGATACGGGGAAGTGCGATACGAACGAGCTTCTCGAGGAACTCGTACATGCGCTCACGACGGAGAGTTACCATAACGCCGATAGGCATCTTCTTACGAAGCTTGAAGTTAGCGATATCCTTCTTAGAATATGTAGCTACTGCCTTCTGACCTGCGATAGTAGAAATCTCGTTGATTGCAACGTCGATAATCTTCTTGTCCTGAGTAGCGTCGCCCAGACCCTGGTTGATGACAATCTTCTTCAGAACTGGAATCTGCATTGACGAAGAGTAGTTGAACTGCTCCTTCAGTGCAGGAGCGATGCTCTCTGCATAGAATTTCTTTAACTGTGCTGTATCCATTACTTGATTTCCTCCCCTGACTTTTTAGCGATGCGTACTTTCTTACCATCCTCGGTAACCTTGATGCCTACGCGAGTAGCCTTGCCACTCTTCGGGTCAACAAGGCTGAGGTTAGAGATGTGAATCGGAGCTTCCTGCTTAACGATACCACCCTGAGGGTTCTTAGCAGAAGGCTTGGTGCTCTTTGAAACCATGTTCACACCTTCAACGAGTGCGCGGTTCTTCTCAACCAGCACTTTGAGCACCTTACCAGTCTTGCCCTTATCCTCACCGGCAAGGACAACGACTGTGTCATTTTTCTTAATATGTAACTTACCCATTACTTGTTTGCGTTTTTAAATATTAAAGAACCTCAGGTGCCAAAGAAACGACCTTCATATTCACTGCACGCAATTCACGAGCAACTGGGCCGAAGATACGGCTACCACGGAGCTCACCTGCGTTGTTGAGCAGTACACATGCGTTGTCGTCAAAGCGGATGTAAGAGCCGTCAGCACGACGGATTTCCTTCTTTGTGCGAACGATCAAAGCCTTAGATACCGCACCCTTCTTCAAATCACTTGATGGGATAACGTTCTTGACAGCAACGACAATAACGTCTCCTACGCTTGCGTAACGACGGCGTGTACCTCCGAGGACGCGAATGCAGAGAGCCTCGCGTGCGCCGCTGTTATCACATACTGTAAGTCTTGATTCTGCTTGTATCATATTTTACTTAGCTTTTTCTACGATTTGTACTAATCTCCATCTCTTTGTCTTGCTCAAAGGACGAGTCTCCATGATAAGCACTGTATCGCCTACATTAGCCTCGTTCTTCTCATCGTGAGCATGGTATTTCTTTGTCTTCTGAACGAACTTACCATAAATAGGGTGCATCTCCTTGAACTTAGCGGCGATAACAATGGTTTTATCCATCTTGTTGCTAATAACGACACCCTGTCTTGTTTTTCTTAAATTTCTTGTTTCCATCTGGACCATTGTTATTTGTTAAGTTCTCTCTGGCGGATTTCAGTATTGAGGCGTGCGATATCACGACGAACTGCCTTAATCTGTGATGGATTTTCAAGTGGAGTAACGGTGTGGTTGAGCTGCATCTGAGCAAGCTTCTCCTGGAGGTTCTCCTTAGTTTCTGCCAATGTCTTGGCATCCATTTCTCTTACTTCTTTGATCTTCATAAATTAAGCGTTTTTATCGTAGTCACGTCTTACAACAAACTTTGTCTTTACAGGCAGCTTCTGAGCAGCGAGGCGAAGTGCCTCCTTAGCGATATCGAAGCTTACACCTTCTACTTCAAAGAGGATACGACCCGGGGTAACTGGTGCTACCCATCCTGCGGGATCACCCTTACCCTTACCCATACGTACGTCAGCAGGCTTACGTGTGATTGGTTTATCCGGGAAAATACGAATCCAGACCTGACCCTGGCGCTGCATGTAACGGTTTACTGCAACACGGGCAGCCTCTATCTGGCGGCTGTCGATCCACTTCGGCTCAAGAGTCTTGATACCGAAAGAGCCAAACGCCAACTGTGTGCCTCTGTGGGCGTTGCCTTTATTGCCACGTCCGTCTTGAGGTCTTCTATATTTTACTCTTTTTGGCTGTAACATGATAATCTTCTACTTTTAACGGTTATTGTTTCTCTTACGATTACCACGGTTGCCACGGCCATTGTTAGAGCCACCATTCTGCTTCTCCTGAGAGAAGTTAGGTGTGAGGTCACGATCACCGTAAACCTCGCCACGGCAAATCCAAACCTTGATACCGAGAAGACCTACCTTAGTGAGGGCTTCTGCCTGGCAGTAATCGATGTCTGCACGGAATGTGTGCAACGGGGTACGACCTTCCTTGAACATCTCCTTGCGAGCCATTTCAGCGCCGTTAAGACGACCAGTAATCTGGATCTTCACGCCTTCAGCGCCAGCGCGCATTGTGTTCTGGATAGCCATCTTGATAGCGCGGCGGTAAGCAATCTTACCCTCTACCTGACGAGCGATGTTGTTAGCAACAACCACAGCATCCAGTTCCGGTCTCTTCACTTCAAAGATATTGATTTGAATATCTTTGTCGGTAACCTTCTTCAACTCCTCTTTCAACTTATCAACTTCTTGGCCACCTTTACCGATAATAATACCCGGGCGAGCAGTGCAAACAGTAATAGTAACGAGCTTCAGCGTACGTTCAATTACGATTCTTGATACACTTGCTTTTGCAAGTCTTGCATTAAGATATTTACGGATTTTGCTATCTTCCAGCAAAGAATCACCGTAATCATTTCCACCATACCAGTTAGAATCCCAACCTCTGATGATACCTAAGCGATTGCTTATTGGATTTACTTTTTGTCCCATTTCTTTAACCGTCTGAAATAAGTAAAATTCGTATAAACACCAAACATCGGTCCCTCTGTATTTCCGGTCAATGAAGAACCGCTGGAACTGGTACAGTGAAGCCAAACCACTCTGCCATCCTTCATTTTCCCACAATAGATTCCAACATGATTTGCTCCACCGGTTCCAACTGTCTTACTTTTCAATCCAATGTCTCCCGGCTGTAACTGGTCAACAGATATGTCCTGAAACTTTTTTGAACCGATAAAAGTTGCTGTCGTAGAACCATATGGCACACTGGTCACTCCTGCTTTATGAAATGCCCATGCGGAAAAAGCAGAGCAGTCCAGAAACTCCGGTTTGTCCCGTCCATCTGACTGCCGTTTCTCCATGCTGTATTTCACCGTTCCAATTAAAGAAGCACCTTTTTCGATCACCTCCCAAGCCTCCGCCGGTGCTGTATTATTTTTCTTCAATTCTTCTAAAATCTTTTTGGCAGATTCATTGGATACACTGGTTTCTTCATTCATCACATAGTAACGAAGTACATGAGGTACATATTCAGTATCACCATATGAACTGTAACCAAGTTCCGCACACATCTTTGCTGAAAAGATCCCGGCATTTTCTTTGGTATAACAGCCATAGTTTTTTAATGCCCAGTCTATGTAACCATTTCCAAAGTTGTACCCCTGCAGGGCAAGAGAAATTCCTTTTATGTCATTCGGACTTTGACACTTCGCTTTTGTCAGGCAGTCCGATAATTCATGCGTTCCGCAGTCAATACTTTCTTCTGCACTGTCAATCGGTGGATTCACATTGTAATAGGATTGTGCCGTCTGCATCACATCCGGTTCCGTTCCGCCGCTTTCCTGTTCGATCACAGCAAGACACAGATCCACATAATCATCAATTCCATATTTTTCACAGTATTCCGAGACAAGTTCACGGAAACTTTCTGTCTTTTCAGATACCTGTGCCTGATAGGTTCCATCCTGTGATTCATTAGCAGCACCGCCGGAGCCAACCACTGCTCCGATTGCTCCCACGATAGCTGCCACAAGAATAATCAAAAGAAGTGCTATCCATACAACCGGATTTGCCGCTACTGCCTGAACAACACTTTGTATCGTTTTTACTAGAAATTTGCCTACCTGTGCTCCTGCTTTTGCTCCTGATTGAACAGCCTGTGCTGATTTCTCTGTTGACTTTCTTGCAGCCTTTCGTTTTTCCCTGCTTTGCATGTTTTTATGTACGAGTGTTTTCATGCCTCCCACTGCTGTATGTGCGCCTTTTCTGGCAGTTTCTTTAGAAAGCCTGATGGAGGTATCTTCTGTATGATCCGCATTTCTTTCTTCATAAAAATCATCTGCCACACTGCTTCCAAGCAGCATCAGATGCATGGACTGCACCATAAGCTCCCTTGTTTCGTGAATAGAAAAAAGGACACGCTCACTTTTGGATGAACTGCCCTTCTTCTGCTTTTTGCCTTTATTCCATTTTTCAATGTCTTTTTTCTTAAACCGACTCTTTTTCCGCCGTTTCATTTTTTCTGTCTTAGCCATTTCTCTGGCTTTCTTTAACATTCGCTGTTTGGAACGATAATCCAGACTTTTGAACACACGCTTCGCCGGCTCACTTAATGATTCAATGACCTCTTTGTCTAGATAATCCATTTGCTGCCACCTCCAATTTTTTCTGCGTAAGTTCGCAACAATTTTTTATTTTTATGTTGAACATTTTGGGAAAATATGATATATTGATGTTAGAAAAGAAAAGCACCCACTCCAAAGTGGATGCTCCCAAGAGTGTGTTTTGTCCTTACGGACATCGCCTCACCTGTGGATCAGACAGGTGAGGCATTTTTATTTCTTCTTGTTTCGCTTATCGAAAAAGGCAAGAAACGCTACAATCAAACTTCCAAAGGCAATGAGCAAGCTCAAAACACCTATAATTATCGAAATAATCTCAAAAGCCGTCATTATAACGCACCGTCTCCGCTCCCGCTTCGGTCCTCGCTGAACAGGTGTCCACCGGACACCTGGCGACCTTCCTATGTAATCCAGTTTTCTGGTATAAGTTCGGGAGGCTGCCTCTTCACTCCGTTACGGTCGGCGCAGAACTGATGTCCACCGGACATCATGCGCCCTGTCATGGGCACTCCAATGCATGTTTCCATGCATATTTAGAATACCATATATCCCATGTTTATTCAATCGCGAATCGAATATTTGTTCGATTTATTTTATCTTTTAAACACACAAAAACCGCCGAAAGCACTACGCTCCCGACGGTCTCCCATCCCTAATCTCTTCTAAATATATCTCTCGTATACACCTTGTCCGCCACATCATCCAGACAAGCATCATACCGGTTCGCAATAATTGCCTGCGCCTGTGCCTTGAACTGTTCTAGATCATTCACAACCTTGCTGCCAAAGAATGTGCTGCCATCTTCCAAAGTCGGCTCGTACACAATCATGGTTGCCCCTTTCGCCTTGATCCGCTTCATGACTCCCTAGATGGAACTCTGCCGGAAATTATCCGAATTACTCTTCATCGTCAAGCGGTAAACACCAACGACAACTTCCTTTTCCTTCAAAGCATCGTAGTCTGCATTCGGTCCATACGCTCCGGCAATCTCCAGCACCCGGTCCGCAATATAATCCTTCCTCGTCCGATTCGATTCCACAATCGCTTCAATCAGGTTCTCCGGCACATCCTGATAGTTCGCCAACAACTGCTTTGTGTCCTTCGGCAGGCAATATCCTCCATAACCAAAGCTTGGGTTGTTATAATGTGTGCCAATTCGGGGATCCAGACACACACCGTTAATGATCTGCTGCGTATCCAAGCCTTTCATCTCCGCATATGTATCAAGCTCGTTGAAATAAGATACACGCAACGCCAGATATGTATTTGCAAAAAGCTTGACCGCCTCTGCTTCCGTATACCCCATGATCAGCGTGTCAATATTCTCCTTGATTGCGCCTTCCTGCAACAGCCCCGCAAATGTATGTGCCGCCGTAACCAGTCGCTCATCATCCATATCCGTTCCAACAATGATACGGCTTGGGGATAAATTATCATACAACGCCTTTGATTCCCGCAGAAATTCCGGACTGAAAATAATGTTTTCACAACAATATTTCTTCCGGATGGATTTCGTATATCCCACCGGAATTGTGGACTTAATTACCATAATTGCAGATGGATTATACTTCATTACCAATTCAATGACCGATTCTACTGCAGATGTATCGAAGAAATTCTTCTGACTGTCATAATTGGTCGGTGCCGCAATCACAACAAAATCTGCCCCCGCATAAGCCTCCTCTGCATCCAATGTAGCTGTCAGATTTAACGTTTTCTCTGCCAGATACTTCCCAATATATTCATCCTGAATCGGACTTATGTGATGATTGATCTTCTCACACATACGCTTGCTCGCACCCATGACATTTGTCGGATTGACTGCTTTATCTGTACTGATCAGCACAAAACGGTCGCAGTGATTTCGGATTGCCGCAAGTGCGGTTTTATAAGTGCCAAATACGTTGTTTTTGATCGCCTCGCAAGGACTTCCCTCCATGAGTGGCACATGCTTGTGTGCCGCCGCATGGTAGACGATCTGCGGTTTATACTCTTCAAACACACGCTCGATTCTGCAGCTGTCACGTACCGATCCAATCAGTACAGTCAGATTCAGTTTCGGGAAGTTATGTCGTAATTCCTGTTCAATCTCGTATGCATTGTTCTCATATACATCAAAGATGATAAGTCGTTCCGGCCGGCTTGCCGCGATCTGTCTGCAAAGCTCACTTCCGATCGAGCCGCCTCCACCGGTTACCAGCACACGTTTGCCCTCGATATAGCCGGTTATACTAGCAAGATCTGTCTTGATCGGTTCTCTTCCGAGCAGATCTTCCATAGAGATCGGTCGGAGCTTACTCAGCTTCACATCACCATCCACAATCTGGTAGATACCTGGCACGGTCTTCACAACACAATCCGTCTCGTTACATATATTAAGTATCTCCCGACGCTCATCCTTTGTTGCCGTTGGAATAGCAAAGATGATTTGATCGATCTTATGCAGCAAATATATCGTCTCTTGTTCCTGCTACCGGAACACCCTCGATAAAACGTCCATTCTTGTTCTTATTGTCATCAATAAAACATTTCACAAGCATGTTGTTGAGCTTGGATGACCGCTGGATTTCCCGCATCAGCGTCTGTCCTGCCGCACCGGCTCCAATAACCATGACATTGTCCACCTGCTTGCCATGTGCCCGGTTTCGTTCTGTGACAAAGATACGATACGAATACCGCAGTCCGATCACACATACATATTCCAGAACAAATCCTAATATATAGTAGGAAATCGGCATACGCTGCAGGAAGATCGTGATTCCACACAGGTTGATCAGTCCTGCGATCAATGTCGCGTTCGTCATTGGCAGTAATTCACGGATGCCAAGGAACCGCCATATTCGTTTGTACATACTTGTGAGCCAGAAGACTGTCAGCGTGATAACCGTTCGAACCGGTATATATGCGATCCACGCTTCCAGATATTTGATATCAATTGCTGAGAACCGGCAGTCAAACCGCAACCACAATGCAACCGCATACGCAAAATTAACTACAATTGTATCGTACACCATAAGCATCACTGCGACAATATGCCAGTGCTGAATTTTGAACTTTTTCTCTCCCATGTTTCCCATTTCTCCCTGTCACCGGACGCCACGCCCGGAAATTTTATCTTTTGTTACCATTCATCTCCAAAAATATAGTATAGCAATTTGTGAATTGCAATAGACCTTGCAAAATTGACACTTAATCTGTCATAATTGGTATTCGTCCTTGTAAATAGGGAGTTTTCTGGCATACTTTCTGCATTTTTCGTTTGTGCAATTTGTTGCCTGAATGCGAGAATTTTTGTTGTGCTTTGACTATTTTTATTATATAATGAGGGCAGTGTTTTATGAAAGGAAGGTATTATACATGAAATTTGGTTACTTTGATGACGCAAATCGTGAGTACGTCATTACAACGCCTAGAACTCCATATCCATGGATCAACTACTTAGGCACACAGGGATTCTTCTCCTTGATTTCAAACACAGCAGGAGGATATTCCTTCTACAAAGACGCTCGTCTTAGAAGAATCACTCGTTACCGTTACAACAACGTACCTATTGATATGGGTGGCCGTTACTTCTATATTAACGAGAATGGCACCATCTGGAATCCAGGCTGGTCTCCAGTGAAGACAGAGCTGGATGCTTACGAGTGCCGTCATGGTATGGGTTATACCATTATCTCAGGTAAGAAGAACGATCTGAAGGCAGAAGTAACTTTCTTCGTACCACAGAATTACGATGGCGAAGTACAGCAGGTAGTTCTGACAAATGAGAGCGACAAAGCTAAGACATTCTCCTTCTTCTCATTTGCTGAGTGGTGTCTGTGGGATGCACAGGACGACTGCACAAACTTCCAGAGAAACTTCAGTACTGGTCGTGTAGAGGTAAAGGATTCTACCATCTACCACAAGACTGAGTACAGAGACAGACGTGATCATTACGCATTCTATTCTGTAAATGACACCATCGATGGTTACGATACAGACCGTGATGCATTCATCGGTTTGTACAATGGTTTCCACAATCCACAGGCAGTTGAAGCTGGTAAGGCTAACAACTCCTTTGCAGATGGCTGGTCACCAATCGCTTCTCATTATAAAGAGATCACACTTGCTCCGGGCGAGTCTAAGACACTCATCTTCATCCTTGGTTATGTAGAGATGCCAGTTGAGGAGAAGTTCGAAGCAGATGGTAAGACTATTAATAAGGTAAAGGCTCTTGCTATGATGGACAAGTACAACACACCTGAGAAGGTTGCTGCTGGTCTTGCAGAGCTGAAGGCTACTTGGGATAATCTCCTTGGCATCTTAAATGTTGACACACCAGATGACAAGGTTAACCGTATGGTTAATATCTGGAACCAGTATCAGTGTATGGTTACATTCAACCTTTCACGTTCTGCTTCCTACTTCGAATCAGGTATCGGTCGTGGTATGGGATTCCGTGATTCAAACCAGGATATCCTTGGTTTCGTTCACCAGATTCCAGACCGTGCAAGAGAGAGAATTATTGATATCGCTTCAACTCAGCTTGAGGATGGCGGTTGCTACCATCAGTATCAGCCACTGACCAAGAAGGGTAACTCCGATATCGGTGGTGACTTCTCCGATGATCCATTGTGGATGATCCTTTCTGTTTCCGCTTACATCAAGGAGACAGGTGACTGGGGTATCCTCGATGAGATGGTTCCTTATGATAACGACGAGTCTAAGGCAAAGCCAATGCTTGATCACTTGAAGGTTTCCTTCTACAAGATCGTAAATAACCTTGGACCTCACGGACTTCCACTTGCAATGCGTGCAGACTGGAATGACTGTATCAACCTTTCATGCTACTCTGACACACCAGGTGAGAGCTTCCAGACATATACAAACCCTAAGTTTGCTGCTGAGGGTGGCTACTCTAAGGTTGCTGAGTCTGTTATGGTTGCTACACTCTTTACCTATGCAGGTCCAAACTATGTATCTATCCTGAAGCACCTCGGCAAGGATGACGAAGCTACAGCTGCTCAGGCTGAGATTGATAAGATGAAAGCAAACATTATGGAATCCGCTTGGGATGGCGACTGGTTCATCCGCGCATACGATGCAAACGGCGAGAAGATGGGTTCTAAGGAATGTGAAGAAGGTAAGATCTTCATCGAGCCACAGGGCTTCGCAATCATGTCTGAGATCGGTAAGGATCAGGGCTGTGATATGAAGACACTTGCAGCCATCGATGAGAGACTGAATACAAAGCATGGTCTTGTACTGAACAACCCTGCTTATACAAAGTACTACATCCAGTACGGTGAGATCTCTACATATCCGGGCGGATACAAGGAGAACGCTGGTATCTTCACACACAACAATGCATGGATCATCTGTGCTGCTGC
>ERZ773202.1421-NODE-1421-length-15504-cov-8.861739_pt1 | contig 15504 bp, 11 predicted proteins | sample MGYA00580998_ERZ773202 | MGnify/ENA primary metagenome ERZ773202 (study PRJEB29015, sample SAMEA2737803) | human gut metagenome | biome: human gut; feature: human-associated habitat; material: faeces | place: China | collected 2012 ...
CCCTGCATCAGCTCGGCGGCGCGGAGGCTCTTGAGTTCCGCGTGGCCGCGCACCACCTGACCGGCGTTCCGCTTCAGGATATGCCTATCCGCCCGGATGTGCTGCTGTGCTGCATCAACCGCAAGGGCCGCCGCATCATTCCGCGCGGCCGCGACGAGCTTCAGGAGGGCGATACCGTTATCGTTGTATCCACCCGTCAGGGCATGAACGACCTTCAAGATATTTTCCTGCCGTAGGAGGCACAATAAATGAATTTTGCCATCGTTCGATACCTCATCGGCTGGATGCTGGGCATCGAGTCGGTCTTTCTGCTCTGTCCGGCGCTGACCGCCGTTATCTACGGCGAGGAGGAGCTCCCCGCTTACCTGATTGCGGCGGCGTTTTCTCTTGCCGGTGCGGCGCTCCTGTGCCACAGAAAGCCGAAAAACACCCGCTTCTACGCCCGCGAGGGCTACGTGACCGTTGCGCTCTGCTGGCTCATTCTGGCCGTTATCGGCGCACTGCCGTTCGTGCTAAGCGGTGAGATACCGTTTTTCGTCGATGCGCTCTTTGAAACGGTTTCCGGCTTCACCACGACCGGCGCGACCATTCTCAGCGACGTCGAGGCGCTGTCCCACGCTTCCATGCTGTGGCGCTGTCTGACGCACTGGGTCGGCGGTATGGGCGTGCTCGTGTTCATGCTGATCGTGCTCCCGCTCGCGGGCGGACAGACCATCTTCCTCATGCGTGCGGAAAGCCCCGGCCCCTCGGTTTCCAAGATGTCGCCCCATATGCGCGACACCGCGACCATTCTGTACGCCATCTACTTCGGTCTGACCGTGCTCCAGATGCTTCTGCTGCTCATCGGCGGCATGCCGTTCTTCGACGCGATCTGCGTCTCGCTCGGCACTGCCGGTACGGGCGGCTTCGGCAACTGGAACGATTCCATCGCGCACTACAACAGCGCGTACCTCCAGAACGTTATCACGGTCTTTATGATCCTGTTCGGCATCAATTTCAGCGCCTATTTTCTCATCCTCACCCGGAAATTCCGTCAGGCGTTCCGCATCGAGGAGATCCGCGTCTATCTCGGCGTGATTTTCGTGTTTGCGGGACTTATCGCGTTCAACGTGCGGCCGATGTTCGGCTCGCTGCGCGAGAGCTTCCACCACTCGCTCTTTCAGGTCGCGTCCATCATCACGACCACCGGTTTTTCCAGCTGCGACTTTGACCTGTGGCCCACCCTTTCGAAAGAGATCCTGGTCATGCTGATGTTCGTGGGTGCCTGTGCGGGCAGCACGGGCGGCGGCATGAAGGTCAGCCGCATCCTGATCCTGGGCAAGACCCTGAAAAAGGAGCTCAAGCAGGCCCTTCACCCGCAGGTGGTAGCCCCGGTTCGGATGGACGGCAAGCTGCTCAACCACGAGACCATTCGTGCAACGAACGTCTATGTGGCAGCGTACATCTTCATCTTTGCAGCGTCCTTCCTGCTCATCAGTCTGGACGGCTTCGACATGGTGACGAACTTCACGGCCATTGCCGCCACCCTGAACAACATCGGCCCCGGCCTGAATCAGGTCGGCCCCATGATGAACTTTGGCAGCTACTCCAACCCCGCCAAGCTCGTCATGATCTTCGACATGCTCGCCGGCCGTCTGGAGATCTTCCCGATGCTGGTGTTCTTTCTGCCCGATACGTGGAGGAGATTCTGATTGAAATCGACGCGGAACCGTGATATACTGAAGCAAAGAGGTGATTTTCATGAGCGTTCGGGAACAACTGAATGAACTGACGGCGGCATTGCCGGATTATAAGCTGGCCTATGTGCTGGCCTATGTGCAGGGACTGATGGCAGATGAGACAACAGACCAGGCGGACGATGCCTACTGTGAGCAGCTCCTGAAAAACTACCAGGAGAATCCTGACCCGCACAAGCATGATGCAGTTCCGCTGGAAGAGCTTGCACAGGAACTGGGGATCGCACTATGAAGTATCACATCGTAGTGGAAAAGTGGGCGGCAAAGTTTATTCGCAAACAACAGCCTGCACAGTAAAAGCGAATCATGCAGGCACTTGCACAGCTTCCATTTGCAGGGGATATCAAGCCGATGGCGGGTTCAGAAGGATTCTACCGACTGCGTGTCGGTGACTACCGCATTCTGTATACTGTGGAAGAAGAAATTATCACAGTCCGTGTGACCGATGCGGGAAATCGCGGCGATATTTACAAGTAAGAAAAGCAAAAGGACTGTCACCCATTGGAGTGGCAGTCCTTTTTGTATGCAGCAAATGCAGCAACGTTCAGAACGTCAGATCGACTTTTTCCTGTGCGCGGTACTGCAAGGCTTCCAGCACGGAATCTTCGTCGAGGAGCTGCTTTCCGGCCAGGTCGGCGACGGTGCGGGCCACCCGGAGAATGCGGTCATGGGCGCGGGCAGAGAGGCCCAGCGCGTCGTAAGAAGCGCGGAGGAGCTGCTCGGCACCGGGGGTCATCCGGCAGATCCGGCGCACCTGCCCGGCCGTGAGCTGGGCGTTGCAGCGGACGCCCTCGAAGCCGGGGGCGGCATAACGCCGGGATTGGATCTGGCGGGCCTTCAGCACCTGCTGGCGCAGGGCGGCGCTGCTCTCGGCAGGGGAGGAGGCGTGAAGCTCATCGAAGGCGACGGGGTCCATCTCGACGCAGAGGTCGATGCGGTCCAGCAGCGGGCCGGACACCCGGCTGCGGTACTGCCGCACCGCACTGGGCGAGCAGGTGCAGGCGCGGGTGGGGTGGCCGTAGTAGCCGCATTTGCAGGGGTTCATGGCGGCTACCAGCTGGAAGTGGCTGGGGTAGGTGGCGCTTCCGGCGGCGCGGCTCACGGTGATCTGACCGTCCTCCAGCGGCTGGCGCAGCACCTCTAAGCTCTCGCGGGAAAACTCCGGCAGCTCGTCCAAAAACAGCACGCCGCAGTTGGCAAGACTGCACTCGCCCGGGCGGAACTGCGCTCCGCCGCCGGCAAGGGCGGCAGCGCTGGCCGAGTGGTGCGGGCTGCGGAAGGGGCGGGCAGAGATCAGCCCGCGTCCCTGCGGCAGCTGCCCGGCAATGGAGTAGATCTTGGTCGTCTCCACCGCCTCCTCCCGGGTCAGGGGCGGCAGGATGCCCGGCAGGCGCTTTGCCAGCATGGATTTGCCGGTGCCGGGTGCGCCGGTCAAAAGCACGTTGTGCCCGCCTGCGGCTGCAATGACCATGGCGCGCCGCGCCAGCGATTGCCCCATCACGTCCGCAAAATCCGGCACCTGCTGCCATGCGTCCTCCGGGTCAAAGGGGATGGCGGCGGCAGGGGAGAGGGGGCGGATGCCCTTCAGTGCCTCCACCACCTCCCGGGCGGTGTGGGCGGGATAGACGGTCATGGTGTCGGCACAGGCCTCGGCTGCCTCGGCGGCGTTCTCTGTCGGGACGTACAGCGCCCGGATGCCGTGCTCGGCAGCGGCAAGCGCCATGGGCAGCACGCCGGACACCGGGCGCAGACTGCCGTCCAGTGCAAGCTCGCCCAGAAAGGCAGCATCGGCAGGTACTTCTTCTAACTGTCCGCTGGCGGTCAGCAGCGCCAGAAGCAGCGGCAGGTCGTATACCGGGCCGGTTTTGCGCACATCGGCGGGGGCAAGGTTGATGGTGATGCGCCGGTCCGGGAAGCGGAAGCCAAGGTTTTTGATGGCGGCGCGCACCCGGTCGGCGCTTTCCCGCACGGCAGAGTCCGGCAGGCCGACGATGGAAAACGCGGGCAGCCCGCCGGAAACATCGGCTTCCACCGCAACGGCAAAGCCGCGCAGCCCGTTCAGGCCAAAGCTGTTGGTCACAGAATACATGGTGTCCCTCCCTGCATGGCGCATGATTTGTCAAAAATGCCAAAAGTGGAAAATAATGGATATATTTGCCATACTTCGACAGTTTTTTCTGTTTAAAATCATTATAGTAAAGCACAGGAAAGTTGTCAATGCAGCAGAAAGGAGAACGAGAGAACATGACAAATGGGGAATGTTGCCGCTATATCCGTACCTATTCAGAACTGGAGGGCTTGCAACACGCCTGTACGCTGGTGTACTGCGCCGCATCCACCCCGCAGGGGGTGCTGGCACAGCTGCGCCGGGAGCAGGGCGGCAAGGTGCGCAGCAGCACGGTGCTTGCCCCGGCGGACAGCTTTGGCCGGGTGATGCGGCTGCTGCGCTACCTGTGTGAAAACGGCGTGGGGCCGGAGCAGTGGCTGGAGGTGCTGGAGGATGTACACCAGCCCTACCAGCTGCTGGATACTTCGAAAAACGCAATAAATATAGCAGAAGAACCGGTTTTTTGTGGCATTTGTCGGTTTTAAGGGCACAAACTTCGGCCATTTTACGCAATTGACATAAGCGGAGCAAGAGTTTATAGTATAAGTAGGTTTATACAAACCATTTCGATCCGGGGAAAAAGATTTTAAACAAAGGTAAGGTGTACAAGATGTATCTGGATGAATATAAGCGCTGGCTGGCAGCGGATCTGGAAGATGCAGACCTGAAGCCGGAGCTGGCAAAGGTCGAAGGCAATGACGATGAGATCAAGGATCGCTTTGCTGTGGCGCTGAAGTTTGGTACCGCAGGTCTGCGCGGCGTGCTGGGTGCCGGTACCAACCGCATGAACATCTACGTTGTCCGTCAGGCAACGCAGGGTCTGGCAAACTGGGTGCTGACCCAGGGCGGTACCCAGACCGTGGCGATCAGCTACGACAGCCGCCTGAAGAGCGATGTCTTTGCCAAGACCGCCGCAGGCGTTCTGGCAGCCAACGGCATCAAAGTGCGCATCTATGATGCCCTGATGCCTGTGCCTGCCCTGAGTTTTGCTACCCGTTACTATAACTGCAACGCCGGTATCATGGTCACCGCCTCCCACAACCCGGCCAAGTACAACGGCTACAAGGCCTACGGCCCGGACGGCTGCCAGATGACCGATGACGCCGCCGCCATCGTCTACGACGAGATCCAGAAGACCGATGTGCTCACCGGCGCAAAGTACATCTCCTTCGCCGAGGGCGTGGAGAACGGCATGATCCGCTTTGTGGGCGATGACTGCAAAAAGGCTCTGTACGATGCCATTGAAGCACGTCAGGTGCGCCCGGGTCTGTGCAAGACTGCCGGTCTGAAGCTGGTGTACAGCCCGCTGAACGGCTCCGGCCTGGTTCCGGTCACCCATGTTCTGCATGACATCGGCATTACCGATATCACCGTTGTGCCGGAACAGGAAAAGCCGGACGGCAATTTCCCCACCTGCCCGTACCCCAACCCCGAAATTTTCGAGGCTCTGCGCCTTGGCCTGGAACTGGCCGAAAAGTCTGGTGCAGACCTGATGCTGGCCACTGACCCCGATGCTGACCGCGTTGGCATTGCCGTTAAGTGCAAGGATGGCAGCTATGAGCTGCTTTCCGGCAACGAAGTCGGCGTTCTGCTGCTGGATTACATCTGCGCGGGCCGCATTGAGCAGGGGACTATGCCCAAAGACCCCGTCATGTGCAAGTCCATCGTGTCCACCCCGCTGGCGGACAAGGTGGCCGAGCATTACGGTGTTGAGTGCCGCAATGTGCTGACCGGCTTTAAGTGGATCGGCGATCAGATCGCCAAGCTGGAAGCTGCTGGTCAGGTTGACCGCTTCATCTTTGGCTTTGAGGAAAGCTATGGCTACCTGGCTGGTCCTTACGTCCGCGATAAGGATGCCATCATCGGCTCTATGCTGATTTGCGAAATGGCTGCTTATTACCGCGCAAAGGGCAGTTCCATCAAGGAAGAGCTGGAGCGCATTTACGCCGAGTATGGCCGCTACCTGAACAAGGTTGACAGCTTTGAGTTCCCGGGCCTGTCCGGCATGGACAAGATGGCCGACATCATGCAGAACCTGCGCGACAACCCGCCGAAGGACTTCGCCGGGGACAAGGTCGTCAAGGTCGTGGACTACAAGAAGCCCGAGGAGACCGGCCTGCCCGCTGCAAACGTGCTGATCTACAGTCTGGAAAACGGCGCTACCGTTGTGGTGCGTCCCTCCGGCACGGAGCCGAAGATCAAGACCTATTTCACCACTCTGGGCAAGGATCTGGCTGAAGCACAGGCACAGAAGGATGCTCTGGCTGCTGCCATCGAGCCGATCCTGAAGTAAACTCCATCAAGAACAAGTTTGTGCCCCTCTGCTGTGTGCAGAGGGGCATTTTTGCTGTAGAATATTGGTTGCAGTTTGGGAAGTTATACGCTATAATAAAATATGGCTTACTATAGGAATCGGGCAGGTGAAGAAATTGAAAAAGAGAGTATCCGCAGTACTGGTGGCGGCGGGGTCTTCCACACGCATGGGCTTTGACAAGCTCAGCTTTGATCTGGGCGGCGAGACCGTGCTGCACCGCAGCATCCGCGCGTTTGAACAGGACCCGCTTGTCACGGAGATCGTGCTGGTGGCCGGTAAGAACCGCGCCTTTGTGGAGCAGCAGGCAGCAGACTGCACAAAGCCTGTGCAGATCGTAACGGGCGGCACCACCCGCGCCGAGAGCGCAAAAAACGGCGTGCTGGCGGCAGCAGGGGAGCTTGTGGCAGTGCACGACGCGGCAAGACCCTTCGTCAGTCAGGCCGTCATCACAGCAGCGCTGGAAGCAGCGGCCCGGTGCGGCGCAGCTGCACCTGCCGTACCGGTAAAGGATACCATCAAGGCTGCAGCGCGCGGCAACGGAAAGACCGTGCCGGATGCCTGCCTTGTGTACACAACGCCCGACCGCAGCACCCTGTATGCGGTGCAGACCCCTCAGTGCTTTGACCGCGCAGAGTACCTTGCTGCGCTGGAAGAGCTGGATGCCGAAAAAGCCCGCCTTGTCACCGACGACTGCAGCCTGTTCGAGCTGACCGGCCGCGCCGTGCAGCTGACGCAGGGCGATTACGCCAATTATAAGATCACGACCCGCGAGGACCTGCCCCGCCCGGAACAGAAAGAGGAACACAAAATGCGCATTGGACATGGTTATGACGTGCACCGTCTGGTGGAAGGCCGCAAGTTGATCCTGGGCGGCGTGGAAGTGCCCTTTGAAAAAGGCCTGCTGGGCCACTCGGATGCAGATGTGCTGGCCCATGCGGTGATGGATGCTGTGCTGGGTGCCGCTGCGCTGGGGGATATCGGCCAGCATTTCCCGGACAATGACCCGGCCTACTCCGGTGCCGACAGCCTGAAGCTGGCCCGCCGTGTGGCCGAAATTTTAAAGGAGCACGGCTTCCGCATTGAAAATATCGACGCGACGCTGTTGTGTCAGCGGCCCAAGCTTGCGCCGTACATTCCGGCCATGCGCCAGAATCTGGCCGATGCCTTCGGCCTGCCGGTGGACGCTGTGAGTGTGAAGGCCACCACCGAGGAACATCTGGGCTTTACCGGTGAGGGGCTGGGCATTGCCGCCCACGCTGTTGCCCTGATCGAAACACTGTAAACGGGAGCGTGTACCAATGACTCTGAACGCGATCATTGCAAATTTCCAGACCTTCAAACTGGTCGATTTGCTGGATATCATCATCATTTCCTTCCTGATTTACCAGCTGCTGGGCATTGTCAACCGCACCCGCGCCGGCCAGCTGTTCAAGGGTGCGCTGCTGGTGATGGCCGTCTATCTGGTGGCAGAAACGCTGAACATGCGTACCGTCACATGGCTGCTGAACTCACTGCTGCAGGTGGGCCTGCTGACGCTGGTGGTGCTGTTCCAGCCGGAGATCCGCCGTGCGCTGGAGCGCATGGGCCAGACCGACCAGTGGGCCGCCAAGCTGTTCAATGTCAAAGGCCGCTACAACGATCCCAGCCTGAAGGGTGCATGGCGCAGCGCCATCATTGCCATCTGCGATGCGGCAGAGCGCTTTTCTGAGACCAAGACCGGTGCACTGATCGTGCTGGAACGCCACACGAACCTTTCGGAGATCGTGCGCACCGGCACGCCGGTGAACAGTGCGGTCAATCTGGAAGTGCTGGGCACCATTTTCTACGAGGGCACGCCCCTGCACGATGGTGCTGCCATCATTGAGAATGGCCGCATCAAAGCCGCGGGCTGTGTGCTGCCGCTTTCCAACAATCTGGATCTTGGCAAGGATATGGGCACCCGTCACCGCGCCTGCCTTGGCATTGCCGAAAATTCCGACGCCATCGCCATCGTGGTCAGCGAGGAGACCGGCATCATCTCCATGGCAAAGAACGGCGTGCTGATCCGCCATTTTGACCGGCAGACCCTGTATACCCGTCTGGTGGATGAGATGATCCCTAAGGAGACCACCACCGAAAAGACGACGGTCAGCGGCTGGCGCGGTCAGCTGGACCGTCTGTGGAAATGGGTCAGCCAGAAGGAGGACGATGCGCAATGAACAACGAACCCAACAAGAAAAACGGCGCAAAGCCGGCGGTCGCCCATAAGAAAAACATTCTGGACGACCGCCGCATCCGGCTGGCACTTTCGGTGCTGGGTGCCATCGTTGCATGGATGGTGGTCACCATCATCGTGCAGCCCGGCACCAGCAACACCATCTACAATGTGCCGGTGGATTATACCTACGATTCCGCTGCTTACACCTCCCGGGGCCTGAGCATCGTCAGCGCCGAGGATAAGACCGTGAACCTGAAAATCTCCGGCGACGGCTACACCATCGGCGGGCTGACGGCTTCCGACTTTGTGGTCTACCCGGATTTTTCCAGCGTACGCGACAGCGGCGAAAAGACCCTGCGCCTGCTGGTACGCGGTGCCAACGGCCTGCTGAACGGTGTGACCGTGACCATGGAAGGCAATGACAACACGGTGGATGTGGTGTTTGACGTGGTGGAGGAAAAGACCCTGCCCGTTACCATTACCACCAACTACCTGACCATCGCGGACGGTTATATCCTTTATAGTACGGATGTTTCCAAGGAGAATATCACCCTTTCCGGCCCCAGCAGTGAGCTGGATAAAGTTGCTACCTGCACAGCAGAGGTGACCTACAGCGGCGAACTGACCGAGTCCATCACGCTGAACACGCCGCTGCGCTTCTATACCTCCGGCGGCAAGGAAGTCAAGTTTGAGTACACGGAGCTGGAAGAGAACAGCGTGGATGTGACCTTGCAGGTGTACAAGATGGCAACGCTGCCGGTGGACGTGAATTTCATCAATGCACCGCGTGATTTTGATGATTCGGTGCTGGTATATGCACTCAGCCGCAAGCAGCTCAAGGTGGCAGGTCCGGCAGCTAAGATCGATATGCTGTCCACGCTGCCCATCGGCAATATCGACCTTTCCACCTTTACACTGAACAAGAGCTATGAGCTGCCCATCGACCTGCCCGCAGACATCTATCTGCTGGATAACATTTCCACCATAACGGTCAGCTTTGACTGCTCCAATCTGGGAACCAAGACCATGAACCTGCCCAATACCTGCGTGCAGGTGGTCAACCTGCCCTCTACCTACCAGCTGACGGTGCAGACCGAACGCCTGATGAATGTAACGCTCTGCGGCCCCAAGGGCGCGATCGAAACGCTGACCCCGGAGCAGGTGGTCATTGAGATCGATGCCGAGGATTTCTCGGTGGCGACCGGCGAGCAGAACATTGCCTGCCGCCTGTATGTGCCCTCCAACGGCAAGATCTTTGCACTGGGCAGCTATGTGCTGCAGTGCCGCATCGAAAGCAACTGAAACAAAAAGGAACACACGATAACATGATTCTGGTTCGCAACATCCGTCTGCCGCTCTCTGCCGGAGAGCCGCAGGCATTTGAAAAAGCCCTGCACGCCGCCCGCATCCCGCGCGGAAAGGTGCAGCATCTGGGCGTGGCAAAGCTCTCGGTGGATGCCCGCCACGGCCAGCCCAAGCTGGTGTATACCGTGGCTGTCACCCTGAAAGAACCTGCCGAGGAAGCGGCTTTTGCAGCCCGCTGTGGTGATGCTTCTCTGCAGCAGAAGGTGGATTTTTCGGTGCAGAATGGCATCCAGCCACTGGCACATCGGCCTGTGGTGTGCGGCCTTGGCCCGGCGGGCCTGTTTGCAGCGCTGCTGCTGGCCCGGCAGGGCTATCAGCCCATTGTGCTGGAGCGCGGCCCGGCGCTGGACGAGCGCGTAAAGGCGGTGGAACATTTTTCTGCTACCGGCGAACTGGATGTGAATGCGAACATTCAATTTGGCGAGGGCGGTGCCGGTACCTTTTCGGATGGCAAGCTGACCACCCGCATCGGCGATGAGCTGTGCGGCTTTGTTACCGAGGTGTTCCTGCAGCACGGTGCGCCGGAGGAGATCGCCTGGAAGCAGAAGCCCCATGTGGGCACCGACCTGCTGCGCGGTGTGATCACCTCTATCCGCAAGGAGATCGAAGCTCTGGGCGGTGAGGTGCATTTCAACACGGCCCTGACCGGCTTTGAACAGAAAAATGGTCAGCTCACCGGCATTTTTACCACAAATGGCACCTTTGCCTGCGAAGCTTTGGTGTTCGCGGTGGGCCACTCGGCCCGCGATACCTTCGGGATGCTGATGGACGGCGGCCTGCAGCTGGAATGCAAGCCGTTCAGTGTGGGCTTCCGCGCCGAGCATCTGCAGAGTGAGATCGAAAAGAGCTTATATCACGAGGCTGCCGGGCATCCGGCTCTGCCGCGGGGCGAGTATCAGCTCTCCCAGCATGTGGGGGAGCGGTGCGTTTACACCTTCTGCATGTGCCCCGGCGGGCAGGTGGTGGCATCGGCCAGCGAGGAAGGCCGTGTAGTGACCAACGGCATGAGCTTCCACGCCCGCAATGGCAAAAATGCCAACGCGGCCGTGGTGGTGAGCGTGGGAGGCAAGGACTTTGCAGACGATCCGCGCCGGGCCATCGCGTTCCAGCGGGAGCTGGAAGCCAGAGCCTACGCCGCTGGGCGCAGTGCAGGGGAGTATGCCGCTCCGGCAGAGAACATCCAGAGCTTTCTGGAAGGGCGCGGCCAGCTGAACATTGGACGCGTGCAGCCTACCTATGACCGCGGCGTTGCTGCGGCAGACCTCGGCGCACTGCTGCCGCAGGAGCTGGCCGAAACGCTGCGGGCGGGCCTGCGCGCCTACGAGCGCAAAATTGCGGGTTATACCGCGCCGGAAGCGATCCTTACGGGTCTTGAGACCCGCACCAGCAGCCCGGTGCGGCTGAAGCGGGAAGAAAATTTTGAATGCACCCAGCTGGCAGGTCTGTATCCCTGCGGCGAGGGTGCCGGATATGCAGGCGGCATCATGAGCGCCGCCGTGGATGGCCTGCGGGTGGCCCGCGCCATCATCAGCCGGTATGCACCGGCAGAAGGGTGAGAAGAATTTGATGAACGATCGTGAAAACGATACAATGAGAGAGAATGAGGGCCGTCAGGTGCAGCAGGAGCTGGAAAACCAGCTGCGCGCCTTTGGCGATACCGTGTCGGATGCCTTTGCCCATGGCTTTGAGGGCAAAGGGGAGGACATTGGCGACCGCGCCTATGGTGTGGGCCGTGCGGCGGTGAATGCTGCAAACTTTGGCCTTGGCGAAGCGGCAAAGGCGTTCCGCAGAAGCCGGGATGAATACTACCGCAGCCGCCAGAATGCGCAGAATACGAAAAAACAGGGCTTGAATGAGGACAATATCAACGCGCAGGCCGCAGGTGTTTCCGGCTGGTTCCGGCAGATGTTCGGCAAGGCAGAGACGACCCCGGCAGACGAGATCCGCGCCAGTGCCAAAAAGCGCTACAGCGCAGGCTGCGCATTGCTGGCAGTCGGCATCACGTTTACGGTGATCTTTGGCATCACGGCGGTTTCCTGTCTGGGTGCGGCGGGCCTGTTTACGCCCAATGCGGCTGTTCTGCAGGCTCTTCTGCAGGACAGCTTTATGGCTGAAAATGCTGCAGCCATGGGCAGCTTTGCGCTGGGGGCGGTGCGAATCACCGGCTGGTGCTTTGCGGCTGTCACCGCCGTGTTCGTGTGGATGATCACCGCCGGTGCATCCCGCCTGAAGGCCAGCAAGACGCTGCTCCGTCTGGCCGAGGCAGCAGAAGGCTTTGACTGCAAAAAGGGCCTGCCGCTGGAAGCCGTGGACGAGAAAAAGACCCGGGCCCTCAAGCGGGTGCGCAGATTCATCCGCAATGGCTGGCTGAGTGCATGGGTGGACGAAAAAGCGGAAAAGCTTTACCTGACTGCTGAGGATTACCGTGCCGCGCAGGAAGCTGCCGCAGCCTCCAAGGCACCGCCGCAGCCGGAACCGGCGGCAGAAAAAACAGACGATGTGCCGCTCAATCTTGAGACGGCGCGCCGCTTTGCCGCCGTGCTGCAGCAGGAAAAACAGCTGATGCAGGATGCGCAGGGCCGCGAAGAGCTGGACCATATGCAGACCACCACCACTGCCATCTGTGACTGGCTGGAAGCACACCCGGAAAGCCTGCCCAAGGCCCGCCGCTTTGCGGAATACTATATCCCCACCACCCTCAAGCTGCTGCACACCTACAACGATGTGCAGGGCCAGCAGGGCGAAAACGCCGAGACCATCCGCCGCGATATCGCGGGCATCCTTCACACGCTGAATCAGGCCTACGACACCCTGTATGATACGCTGCTCTCGGATGTAGCGATGGATGTCTCTTCTGAGATCGCCGCCCTGCAGGGAATGCTGGCCAACGACGGCCTGACGGGAGGAAATTTTGAATGACCTACCGTGCATGGAATCTGAAGCCGCTGGACCGTGCCGCGCTGCGGGAGCTGACGCAGGCGATTGCGGAGCAGGCCGCCGAAGAACTGGAATATAACGCACAAGACGACGAGCCGTGGAGCGAGCAAAAATATGCGGCCGCCCTTGCCGCCCAGCAGAAGGAAAATGCCCTGTTGGCGGGCGTGCTGACGGCCCGCGGCATTACCGACCCTACCGAAGCACTGACCCTGCTTGCCGGTGAGGAAGAATTGAGCGACCCTTCGCTGCTCACCGATATGGACAAGGCCTGCGAGCGCATCTGGCGGGCCATTGACGAGGGCGAGACCATTGTGGTGTTCGGCGATTATGACGTGGACGGCGTGACGGCCACAGCCCTGCTGTACCAGCATCTCAAGGGCATGGGGGCTACCGTAAAATGTATGCTGCCCAGCCGCGAGGGCGACGGCTACGGCCTTTCGCGCAATGCCATCCGTTCCATCCACGATAAGGGCTGCAAGCTGATCGTGACGGTGGATAACGGCATTTCTGCTGTGGAAGAAGCCGATTATGCCGCTGAACTGGGCATTGACCTGATCATTACCGACCATCATCTGCCGCCGGAAACTCTGCCCAAGGCCATTGCCGTGGTAGACCCCCGTCGTGAGGACGACACCAGTCCCTTCAAGGGCCTGTGTGGTGCGGGCGTGGCATTCAAGCTGTGTGCCGCACTGGATGGCTGCCCGCCGGAAGAAATGCTGGACTACTGCGGCGACCTTGCCGCTGTGGGTACTGTGGCGGACGTGATGCCGCTTACCGGCGAAAACCGCACCCTTGTCAAGGCGGGCCTGCGCCAGCTGCAGAACACGGACCGTCCGGGTCTGGAAGCGTTGCTGGAAGAGGTGGGCCTTGCGGGCAAACCGGTCACCGCAGAAAATGTCAGCTACGCCATTGCGCCCCGCATCAATGCGGCTGGCCGCATGGACAACGCTGTTACGGCTTTGCAGCTGGTGATGTGTGAGGACCCGGACCGCGCCGCAGAGCTGGCCCATAAACTGAACGAGATCAATACAAAGCGTCAGGAGACAGAGCTGCAGATCTTCAAGGCCGCGCAGGAACTGCTGGAACAGGAACCGGAGCGGCTGGAAGACCGCGTGATGCTGCTGTGGGGCCGCGATTGGCACCCCGGTGTCATTGGCATCGTGGCATCCCGGCTGGTGGAACGCACCGGCCGGCCTGTGATCGTGGTGACGATCGACGAGCACGGCGAATGCAAGGGCAGCGGACGCAGCGTGCAGGGCTTCAATTTGCATGCCTGCATTGGTGCCTGCGCAGATCTGCTCATCCGCTACGGCGGCCATGCCATGGCTGCGGGCCTTTCGGTGCGGGAAGAAAATCTGCCCGCTCTGCGCCGCCGCCTGAACGACTGGGCAGCACGGGAATGCCCGGTGCTGCATACCACCCCGCTGGAGTGCGACCTGCCCATCCATCTGGACCGTGTGACCGTGGAAAGTGTGCGGAAGCTCGACCAGCTGGCTCCCTATGGGGCCGAGAACCCGACCCCGGTGTTCCTTTTGCAGAACGCCGTGCTGGATGGGGTATACCCGGTATCGGAGGGCAGGCACAGCCGCCTGCGCCTGCGGCAGGGCAATGCCAGCGTGTATGCCGTGTGGTTCGGTATGCCGCCGGAACAGCTGCCCTATGCCATGGGCGATGTGGTGGATGCTGCGCTGAACCTTTCGGTCTACGATTCGCCCCGGGGCGCACAGCTTTCGGGCCGCATTCTGGACCTGCACCCGGCAGGGCTGGGCACAAAGCTTGCGGAGCAGGCTGCTTTTGTGGCGGCGCTGCGCCGCGGCACACCCCTGACCGAGGAACAGAAAAAGCTTATTACGCCTGAGCGCAGTGATATCGTCACAGTGTACCGTGAGCTGCAGGCGCGCCGCTGGCATGCAGAGGATCTGCAGCCGCTGTGTGCGAAGCTGGGTGAGGAAAATACAGGCAAAACACTGGTGGCAGTGACGGCCTTGGAACAGGTGGGACTGATCACCGCTGTGGAAAAGGGTGGGGCAAAATATCTGGAGCTTGTGCCTGCGCAGGGCAAAAAGAACCTTGCGGATGCCCCGATCCTGAAATGTTTGGAGGGAATGTAAAATGCCAGAGGGAAAGAAAACTGCGGTCCCTGCACCGAAGCCGGTGCGGGAAGAGGATCTCTACTCCGCAAAGACCCACCTGCATCAGCCGGTTCCGGTGCAGGAAACGGCTACCGTTTCTGCAACAGCACAGCTGGCCGATGCCCCGGAAGGCGCGCTTCCTTCGGAGGTGCGGCCGGAGATCGTTACCTGGGAAAAGCTGTGTGAGGCCATCAAGGCCAGCGGCCGCTCCTACAATATGGAGATGATCGAAAAGGCATATGACCTTGCCAACACTGCCCACAAGGGGGTGTGCCGCCGCAGCGGCGAGCCGTATATCTGCCACCCGCTGGCCGTGGCACGGCTGGTGCTGGATCTTGGCATGGACTCCGAGAGCATTGCTGCGGCCCTGCTGCACGATGTGGTGGAGGACACTCCCACTACGCTGGACGACCTGAAAGCCGCCTTTGGCGAGGAAGTTGCCCTGTTGGTGGACGGCGTGACCAAGCTGACCAAGATCCAGTTCTCTAACATTGAGGAACTGCAGGCTGAAAACCTGCGCAAGATGCTGCTGGCCATGAGCCGCGATGTGCGCGTGATGATCATTAAGCTGTGCGACCGGCTGCACAACATGCGCACCGGTGATGCATGGCCGGAACAGAAGCGCCGCGATAAAGCCCGCGAGACCATGGAGGTGTATGCCCCCATCGCCAACCGTCTGGGCATCCTGAACGTGAAGGAAGAGCTGGAAGACCGCA